>MDSV01088651.1_pt1 | contig 11311 bp, 9 predicted proteins | sample 810851 | NCBI WGS metagenome assembly MDSV01 (sample SAMN05326640, study PRJNA326480) | marine metagenome | isolation source: seawater | place: Atlantic Ocean: North East | collected 2012 | reverse complement strand
GAGATATTTAGCTGCCTCAGTCAGTATTATCTCTGCAAAGGATTCAAATGATAAGCCTTATGCAATGACGGCATCCTCAGTTACTTCTTTAACTCTTGAACCCCCATCAATATTAGTATGCGTCAATCATGATGCATCAATTCATGACCATCTATTAAATGATGAGGCTAAGTTTTGCGTTAATTTGCTCAAGAAAAATCAACAAGAGATCGCTACACTCTGCAGTATCAAAGAAAAAGAAGATCAAAGATTTGAGGATAAAAATTGGAATTTATACAGCGTCCCTTTTTTACAAGGCTCTCAATCGAATTTATTTTGTAACGTTAAAAAATATTTAGATTATGAAACCCACACTATAATAATTGGAGAGGTTTATAAATCTCATAACGATGATGACTTTGACACTTTGATGTATGCAAATGGAAAATACTTATAACTTATTAAAATCATTTTTTTCTTTGTGGTTATGTGCCTTGTGTGCATTATCTTTGTCTCATTTGCATGCAGAAGAAACAGAACCGCAGGCATATGTAATTTATCCAAAAAATGGTGATGTTGTTTCGAGTCCCGTTAAGGTTATATTTGGCCTTAAGAATTTTGGTGTTGTGCCTGCGGGCATTGACCTTGAATTTGCAGGTCACCACCACCTCTTCGTTAACAGTCCTGGAATAGATTATTCAAAACCAATTCCAGCTGATAAAAATCACTTACATTTTGGAAAAGGGCAGACTGAAACTGTCCTTGATTTAGAGCCAGGTGAATATGAACTTCAATTAGTTCTAGGTAATTATTTGCATATCCCCTTTAACCCGAGCATTGAATCAAAAATAATTTCATTAAGAGTTAAAGCCAATTAGCTTTTAATTAATGCATCAATTGAAGAATTCATAAAGGGAACAATATTGTCTTTCGCAGCTCTCAGAGCAGCGATTGGAGGAGGTGTAGAGTTCTCATCTTCATCTTGGGTCTCATTGAAATTATTCAATTTGTCGTTTAGACCAACTATCCCATGTAAAAAAGCCCATACCTTGACGCACTTTTCATCATATTCTCGTTCATTTTTGAGTTCAATATATCTTTTAATTGATGATTTGAGTGCGTTGTATGCATCAAGTGCAGCACCGTGAAGGTCTGGGAAATTTCTAAAATCTTTGATGACTGTCCCAAACATAACCTCATAAATATTTTTTTTAGTTTGTGCAAAATCCAAATAAGCCAGCATTTCATCAACAAGTGTTTTTTTTGAAATCTTGCTTGTTTTAGATGTATCCACTATTTCATCAATTGATTTTTTCATCTCGACAAATCCATAAGCAGCTACAGCAGCCAACAGCGATTCTTTAGTTTCAAAATGCCTATAGGGTGCTGTTTGAGAGACATTTGCTTCCTTGGCAATGCCTCTTAAGCTAATTTTGTCATGACCATGTTCTTCACATAAGTTACACGCACAACGGATTAGCTCTGAGCGCAAATTTCCGTGATGATATTTCATATTTATGTTGACACTGTAAACATTTAGTATTATGTTTACGCTGTAAACATTAATTCTTAACTATAAATTTGTCAAATAAATGAAAAAATTGATATACAAAAACCAGACTCTCGTAGCTTTTTTAATTTCAGTAAGCTCTTTAAATATAATTTTGATAACTATGTTTCAGCTAACAAAGATAGGTTAATTCTATGAAAAAATTTCTCTTGTTTCTTATCCTTGGAGCTCCGACTCTTTTGATGGGGCAGGATTCATTGGAGGTTTTAGAAGTTGAAATTCAAGATAGTTACAAGGAGATTAAATTAATACCAGGAAAAGTACTTCCGACTCAAATATCAAACCTTGCTTTTGAAATTCCTGGCATTGTTTATAAGATCAATGCAGACATAGGAGATAGGTTTGCAAAAGGTGATGTCCTTGCTGAACTCGATAGCAGAGAAGTTAATGCAAATTTCATGCAAGCTGAGGCAAGGTTTAAATTATCTAAGCTAGCTCTTGATCGTTTCGAGGATCTTAAAAAAGATGGCTTCATTTCTGCGCAAGAATTTGATCGTGCTAGTGCAGAATATGATGTAGCTAAATCTGAACTAGAATTTTTCAAAGTAAAACTTTCTCAAACTAAAATTACTGCTCCATACGATGGTTTTATTCAAGATCGTATGATTGATCAAGGCACCATTATCTCTCCAGGGACTATGGTCTTTCAATTTGTAAGCTCAACTTCCGTCGAGGCACATGTCTCAATACCTAGCGACATCATTCAAAACCTTGTCATTGGACAAGAATATACATTCACTATTGAAGGTGGAAATGCAAAAGCAAAGTTCTCTCGAGTTGCTCCTATGACTATTGGAGGATCAACTAATCGTTTAGCAATCTTTAGGTTTAAAGAATTCATCAATCCTGGTTCGATAGGCTATCTCAATTATGAGAATTTAGTCCTAGCAAAAGGAGTCTGGGTTCCGTTTAGTGCTTTATCAGAATCTGACCAAGGCTTATGGAGTTTGTTTGTCCTGGCACCTGAAAATGATAGTTTTGGCTCTGTAAAGGTAGTTCGAGAGCTTGTTGAGTTGTTGCATATTGAAGGTAATTTTGCTTATGTAACCGGGACTTTAACTCCGGGTGAGCAAGTTATTGTGGGTGGGGCATCAAAAGTAATTGAAGGCAAGATCTACGATTAATTTCTACCATGAATCCCATTGAAATATTCCTTGAAAGACCTAGAGTCTTCATTCTAACAATTATATTTATTTTAATTTCAGGATTTTTTGCTCTTAATTCCGTTCCAAGGCAAGAAAATCCAGAGCTTGCCCAAAGATGGTCAAACGTTCAGGTTATTTATCCGGGAGCCTCTCCCCAAAGAATTGAAACTCAAGTATTAGAGCCACTTGAAGCTAAATTAAGAGAAGTTTTTGAAGTAAGAAGATTAGTCTCCTCAGCTTCAGATGGCTTCAGTCTGACCTTGGTTGAGTTAAAAGAAGATGTAGATCCATCTCTTATCGAAGATGCATGGTCAGAAGTTCAGGACAAGATTGACCAGGCTAAAGTTAACTTACCGCGAAATGTAGATACAGAATTAATAAGAAGTAGTGGTCCACCAGCTACATTAATTTATGCAATTAAATGGATGGAGGACGGTCCTCCACCAAAAATTCTTATGACCAGGGTGGCAGATGATCTAAGGCTGGAGCTGGCGTATAGCGGAGGCACGGATAAAGCCTTTTTATTTGGTGGCACCGAGGAAGAAGTCCTTATTGAGATTGATAATGCAAGAATCTCTAGCATGGGATTATCGTTTCAAGAAATAGCAAATCGAGTCCAAGCTTTAGACAACAAAAGACCTATAGGAGTATTCACAGATAAAAGTAGTGAAATATTGGTCAAATCAAAGGATAACTTTAGGACTATTCAAGAAATAGAAGACTTGCCAATAGAGACTTTTGATGGAACGGAAATAGTCAGGCTTGGGGACATTGCTAGCATAAAGAAAACTCCAAGAATTCCTTCTGAAGAAATAATTTATGTAGATGGACAGCCTGCAATTTTGATTCAAGTCCATGCAGCTTTCCAGCAAAGGATAGATTTATATGTAAATAATCTTGAAAAAATTACCGAAGCCTATGATAAAAACCTTCCTGATGAGTTAAGTGTGGTAAAGCTCTATGATGAATCATTTTACCTAAATCAGAAATTTGACAATCTTTCTTGGAGCATTTTTTTTGCAACCAATATTGTTATATTACTAAGCTTTTTCTTGCTGGGACTTAGGTCAGCTTTAATTGTCGGCGTAACCATTCCGCTAACTATTTGTTTGGTTCTTTTGGGTTGTAATTTATTGGGATTGCCGCTCCATCAAACTTCCATGACAGGAATAATAATTGCACTGGGATTACTTATTGATAATGCAATTATTATGGTTGAGGATTATAAATTTAGACGGCGAAGTGGTCATGCTCCCAGAAGCGCAGCTTTAATTTCATTTAAACATCTTTGGGTGCCACTCGCGGCTGCTACAGCAACCACGGCGTTTGCTTTTTTACCGATTGCTGTGGGGAAGGGTCCAAGTTCAGAATTTGTGGGTGGTATGGCAATCACAGTAATTCTCTCGGTTTGCAGTTCCTTATTTTTAGCTTTATTCATAACTCCTGTTTTTCTAAATCTTTTAGAAAAAATTCCACTATTTAAAAATCAAAAACTTGCTACCGAGGGCTATTCAAATGAAGATTTGGCTCGCCACTATCGCAACTTCTTAAAGTGGTCATTTGATAAACCTCGTCGGGGTATTTTATTAGCACTTATTCTTCCTGCCATCGGTTTTCTAGCGTTTCCATTACTTAAGCAAGATTTTTTCCCTGAGTTAGATCGAAATATGTTCAGGGTTATAGTTGAGCTGCCACCAAACTCTTCAATTGATTCAACTGAGAAAGAGATTCTTAGATTAAGAGAGGAGATGTATGAAAAGGCAGGCTTTGAGATTAAATCTGATGTTTGGTTTATTGGACGAAAACTTCCACGTGTTCTTTACAATGTAATTGGAGGAGACTCACCTTTAGGTAATAATAATGTAGCAGACGCATTTTTTATTTCTGAAGACTACTCCAGAATGATGAAAGGCCTCCCAGCATTAGCAAGGTCAATGGTTGAAACAAATCCTGACCTCAGAATCATTATTGATAAGTTTGATTCTGGTCCACCAGTTTTTGCTGCTGTTGAGTATCGAATATTAGGAGATGATCCAAAGGTTTTACAAGCATTGGGTGAGCAATTAGAGCTAATCATGAATAATGCACCGGATGTTTTCTTAACAAGAGCAGACCTTTCACAAATCAGTGCAAAGTTTGAAATTGATTTCAATAATTCTCAATTATTATTATCTGGTGTAAACACACAGGTTCTTTTAAGTGAAATCTCAATAGCAACTCAAGGCATTAATGTTGGAACAATGCTTGATGGAAATAAAGAAATTCCTTTAAGAATTAGAGGGATGAAGAATCAAGATTTGAATGATTCAATTCAATACATCTCCATTCCCGGGGATAATTCCCTTAATTACTCGTCTAGTTTTGGCGAGCTGAAATTAACTTCCAAGCCAACATCACTAGCTCGTTTTAAGGGCTCTAAGTCAAATACTGTTCAAGGTTGGATTTGGCCAGATAAACTTGCATCGGGCACTGAAAGCTACATTAAGACCTCCATTGATAAATTTAAGGAGTCTTTGCCTCCTGGATATCAATTAGAGCTTTCTGGTGAAGCCGAATCTAGATCGGAGTCGCAAGCACAAATTTTTTCCTCTGCTGCAATATTCTTTATTTTAATAATAATTGCTCTAATTTCTGCACTCAATTCTTTTAGAGAAGCAACAATTATCTTAAGTGTTGCAATATTATGTACAGGCTTGGCTTTCATGGGCATGGTCATGGGGAATGCTAATTTTGGTTTTATAGGTTTGGTTGGAGCAGTAGGTCTTGTCGGTTTATCCATCAATGATTCAATAGTTGTTCTATCTCATATTAAGGAGGCAAATGAGAATAATGATCTCACTAAGGAGGGATTGATAGATGTGGTGATGCGCTCCACTAGACATATCATTACAACGTCGGCGACTACCATAGGAGGATTCTTGCCTCTGCTAGTTTCAAGTGTATTTTTTAAACCCCTTGCTTGGGCGATGGCGGGGGGAGTCTTTGGAGCAACAATAATTGCTTTATTTTATATTCCCAGCTTTTATGTCATTAAAGAGAAGATAGCTTGACTTAAGAGTCTTTTTGTAAGGATTTTGGAGCTCCCATTTCTTCTATATCAGATTGAGTTGAAACTCCTGATATTTTTATATCTTGATCAGGATAATTTATTGCGATAACTTCATTTACCTCTTCAAGCAAATCAAGATAGCCCAAATTCTCATAAGATTGTTGAAGTATTAATAGAGCTCTGAGATTCTCGCTAGAATTTGGAATATTTTCAAGAACATACTTAGCTCTCCTAAGTGATGCAACGTATGCTTTTCTTTTTATGTAATATTCAGCAGCGGTAAGTTCATGCTTTGCTATCATATTTCTTAGATAAATTAATCTTTGATTAGCATATGGAGCATATTGGCTATCCGGAAAGCGCATAAGAAATTCTGTTAGTTCTGCAAATGATTGTTTTGCACCTGAGATATCACGCCTTTGAAGAGTGTTCTGAAAGAGTCGAGCAAAGAAGCTTTTATCGCGGGTATAATTGGTTATGCCTCTCATGAAATAGGCATAATCAATATTTGGGTGTCTTGGATGCATTCTGATAAAGGTTTCTGCAGCAGAGTAGGCAGCTTCATCATCTCCATTCATGTAATGAGCATAAATTAGCTCTGATTGTGCTTGCTCAGCATACCTGCCGAAAGGATATCTTGTAACAATCATCTCAAGGGCTTCAATTGCTGAGAAATAATTGCTTGCTTTCATACGGCTTTGAGCAATTTCGTAGTACTGCTGCTCCGGCTGCTCTATAACTTTTCCATCTGAGCTGCATCCAGTAAACACAATTAATGAAGCAAGTATCCCAAGTTTACCTTTAAGCAATTTATTGATATGTATACTCATAATTTCGCAACATTTTACCCTTTTAATTCTATGCTTAGTAAACTAATCATAAAAATTTTTAGACCATTAAAGTTATTGTCAGTTCGTTATGAAGCAGAAAAAGTTAGAAATTCCTGAGATCCTTCACGGTAAAAGGGCTGATATTGCAATTAGCGAGTTTCTTGGCAATGAATTATCAAGAAATCAGGTCAAGGATTTAATTAAATCTGGTGATATTTTGATTAATGATGAGCAATGCAAACCAAAAGATAAAGTTTGTCATAATGACCAAGTCATTGTCTCCATTCCGGATGCCGAAGTATCTTCATGGGCTGCAGAGGATATTGATCTTGATATTGTTTTTACATGTGATGATTATGCAATCATAAATAAACCAGCTGGCCTAGTAATGCACCCTGGAGCTGGTGTTAAGTCAGGCACTCTAGCAAATGCAGTAGCAACAATTTATCCCGAGGTTTTAAGCCTTCCAAGAAACGGAATAGTGCATAGGCTTGATAAAGATACCTCAGGGTTAGTAGTTATTGCGAGGAAAAACGGTTTTAGAAATCACATTGCTGAGCAATTCCAAAAGAGAAAAGTAGAAAAAAAATATTTAGCAGTAATTAAGGGTGAGATTCTTGGCACTTTAACTGTAGATAAGCCTATTGCCAGGGATAGACAAAATAGAACCAAGATGAAAGTTGATGAAAGTGGGAGAGAGGCTATCTCCGAAGCGATATCTCTGGAAAGTTTTTGTGGATACTCTTTGGTCGAGGTAAAAATTGAAACTGGAAGGACCCATCAAATACGAGTGCATTTAAGCTCAAATAAAACTCCCATAATTGGAGACAAGGCTTATGGTTCAGGAAGCCAATTAATCAAGAATCTTTCTGAAGATCTAAAGGATAAAATTTTGTCATTTCCAAGGCAGGCACTTCATGCATATCAATTAGCATTTTTGGATGCTAGCAATGATATACAGACTTATAAGAGTAATCCTCCAGATGATATATTAGGCTTAATAGAATCTTTGAAGAGCAATGAAAATTCTTGAAACACTTGTTTTTACAGGAATTTAAGGTATAAATCCACGTTCCAATTTAGATTATTAGATATGAACTTATCTGGCGGTGACATGTTAATGCGGGCTCTTAGAGAAGAGGGTGTTAAATTTATATTCGGTTATCCTGGAGGAGCTGCTTTACATATTTACGATTCTGTTTTCCGTCAAAAGAGTATTGAGCACATTTTAGTTAGACATGAGCAAGGCGCTACTCATGCAGCTGATGGCTACGCAAGAGCTACTGGAAAGCCCGGAATTGTATTGGTCACTTCCGGACCTGGAGCAACAAATGCAATTACTGGTATAGCAACAGCTTTTATGGACTCCATTCCTATGATTGTTATCTCAGGTCAAGTTCAAAGTCATTTAATAGGAACAGATTCATTCCAAGAAACTGACATGATTGGTATCTCGAGACCAATAGTTAAGCACAGTTATATTATTCAAGATGTTAGGGATATTCCAAAAGTAGTCCAAGAGGCATTTCACATAGCCACTTCAGGGAGGCCTGGACCAGTTGTTATCGATATTCCAAAAGATATGACTGATCCCTCTAAAAAGTTTAAATATGTGAAACCAGCTAATCCTGATATTAGATCGTATAAACCAAAATCATTGCCGCATCCAGGGCAAATAAAAAAAGCAGCAAAAGCTATCTTGTCATCCGAGAGGCCAATAATTTATTCAGGTGGTGGCGTTATCATTGGCAATGCTGCTAAAGAATTAAATGACCTTAATAAGCTCTTAAAAGTACCACTTACTAGCACCTTAATGGGTCTAGGAGCATTCCCTGCAAATAATAAACTTTTTCTAGGCATGCTCGGCATGCATGGCACTTATCAGGCAAATATGTCCATGCATAATGCGGATCTTATTTTAGCGGTTGGCGCAAGGTTTGATGATAGGATTACCAATACTCCAGAACTGTTCGCACCTAATGCAAAAATTGTTCATATAGATGTTGATCCAGCTTCAATTTCAAAAATCATTAATGCTGATATTCCCATAGTTGGGCAAGTGAAGGAATCACTACAAGCTCTTATTAAAGAAATCAAAAGATCAAAGATCAAAATTGATTCAGATGCAATTGAGGATTGGATTAGCAAAATCAATATCTGGAGAGACAAGCATGGTCTTGACCATGAACTTTATATGAAACACCTCAAAACTAAGGCAATTTTGCCACAAGCTGTTGTTCAAGAACTACATCATGCAACAAATGGAGATGCTTATGTAACTTCAGATGTGGGTCAACATCAGATGTTTGTTGCACAGTATTATCATTTTAATAAGCCAAGGAGATGGATTAATTCTGGTGGCTTGGGAACAATGGGATTTGGTTTGCCAGCTGCTCTAGGAGTTAAGTTGGCTTTCCCAAAAAAAGAGGTAGTTTGTGTTACGGGTGAAGGCAGTATTCAGATGTGTATCCAAGAACTTTCTACCTGCTTGCAGTATGGATTACCAATAAAAATTATTAATATTAATAATGAAGCACTTGGTATGGTAAAACAGTGGCAAGACATGAACTACGGTGGAAGACATTCAGAAAGTACATATCAAAATTCATTACCGGACTTTGTGAAGCTGACTGAATCATATGGTCATGTTGGAATGCGAGTAAAAAAATATGCTGATCTCAGGCCAGCACTTAAAAAAGCGTTTTCCATGAAGGGAAAATTAGTTTTCATAGATGTATTGGTTGACCCAAATGAACATGTGTACCCAATGCTTGTTGCACCAAATGGAAGTATGAAAGATATGTGGCTGAGCAAATCAGATAAAGTATGAGAAGAACACTTTCAATATTAATAGAAAACAAGCCGGGAGCACTTGCTAGGGTGGTTGGGCTTTTTCATCAACGTGGCTACAATATTGAGTCTTTAAATGTTGCTCCAATTTTTGATGGAAGTTATTCCAGAATGACAGTTTCTTCTAGAGGTACTGAGAATGTTGTTGAGCAAATTACTAAACAAATTAATAAGCTTATAGATGTAATAAAAGTTTCAGATCTCACTGAAGGTGAGCATCATGAAATTGAGATGATTTTAATTAAAATGCATGCATCCAAGTTCACTAAAAAACTTCGGGACAAATTAAAGTCTCAACAATTAAATGTAATTGAGAAGTCAATGGAGATTGTAGTTCTATCAATTATTGATGCTTCATCATCCTATGAAGCCATTATTAAGAGCATTGGAATATCTAATATTTTAGAAGTTGTTAGATCGGGAAGTTTGGGAATTCATGAATCTACTAAGACACTTAAATTATAGGAATTAATATGAAAATTTTTTATGACGACGACGCAAATCTAGAAATAATTAAGAATATGAAAGTTAGTATTATTGGATATGGTTCACAAGGCCACGCCCATGCAAACAACTTAAATGATTCTGGCATAGATGTTACCGTTGGTTTAAGAGAGGAATCATCTTCTTGGAAAAAAGCTGAAGATGCTGGGTTGAAAGTTGCTTCTGTCTCAGAGGCATCAAAAGGAGCAGATCTAATTATGATCCTTGCACCAGATGAGTTTCAACAAGCGCTTTACGATAAAGAAATTAAACCAAATATTTCCAATGGATGCGTCTTGGCATTTGCTCACGGTTTTAATATTCATTTTAAAAAAATTATTCCCTCAGATGATCAATCGGTTATTATGATTGCACCTAAGGGCCCAGGCCATACAGTTAGAAGCACTTATCTTCAAGGTGGTGGAGTCCCCTCTTTGGTTGCTGTTTATCAAGATGCAGTTCATGATAAAGATTACTCTGCACTCGACATTGCAAAGTCTTATGCAAAAGCTAATGGCGGTACCAGAGCTGGAGTTCTTGAAACAAATTTTAGAGAAGAAACTGAAACTGACTTATTTGGAGAACAGGCAGTCCTTTGTGGTGGCATCACAGCTCTAATCAAGGCTGGCTACGAAACTCTAGTAGAGGCTGGATATAGTCCTGAAATGGCTTACTTTGAATGCCTGCATGAAACAAAATTAATTGTTGATCTAATCCATGAAGGTGGTATTGGAAATATGCATTACTCAATATCCAACACGGCAGAGTATGGTGACTACGTCAGTGGTCCAAAAGTGATAACACAATCCACCAAAGATTCCATGAAAGAAATTCTAGCTAAAATTCAGTCTGGAGAGTTCGCAAATGAGTTCTTAAATGATTGCAGGCAAAGCAATGATGGGTCAGGTGGACCGGTTATGAAAGCTAACAGAAAAAGCAATGCTGATCACTCAATTGAGGTGGTTGGAAACGAGCTAAGATCTAAAATGAAGTTCCTTCAAACTGAAAAATTAGTCGATAAGAAAAAAAATTAAAAAAACGGTATCTTATTGTAATTAACAGGTGTAGAATTCCCTTTCCGCCCAAGAGGCGGCTTGATATTTAACATTTTTGGTTACTCGTGTGGGTGTTCAAAATACGAGAAATTATAAAAAAATTTGTTGCTTGAAATAGCAACACAATGATCATAATTGAAGAGTTTGATCATGGCTCAGATTGAACGCTGGCGGTAGGCTTAACACATGCAAGTCGAGCGGTAACAGACATTTTGATTTTGCTTGCAAAATCTCGTGCTGACGAGCGGCGAACGGGTGAGTAACGCGTAGGAATCTACCTAGTAGAAGGGGATAGCCCGAGGAAACTCGGATTAATACCGTATACCTCCTTAGGGAGAAAGAGGGCCTCT
>MDSV01011587.1_pt1 | contig 11311 bp, 12 predicted proteins | sample 810851 | NCBI WGS metagenome assembly MDSV01 (sample SAMN05326640, study PRJNA326480) | marine metagenome | isolation source: seawater | place: Atlantic Ocean: North East | collected 2012 | reverse complement strand
GGTGGCGGGATTGCTGGCGATCAGTCGTGTGGTGCCCGTGACCGTCAGTCTGAGACTGGTAAAATCAGATGCCGCGCCGGCGGACGCCTGAGGGCAGGCCTCGGAGGCTTATTGCCAGCCAGCTGCTTTCAGCATCGCGTTTAGTTCAGCCTGATAGCGCGTAGCGGCTGCCTGATCACCTGCTAAAAGACTGTATTGCGCTAGCGCTGCCAGTACGTCGGGTTGGCCCGGTGCCTGACGCTGCGTGTAGGCCAGAGTGTCGAGTGCCTCTGCGGGCTGGCCCTGATCATTCAGCGCTACGGCAAGCACGTAATGGTAATAACCGGGGGTCTCTTCTAGCGCAGCCGCTTTTTTCAGAGCAACGAGCGCTGCATCATGATTACCCAGCCGCACCTCTAAAAGCCCGAGAGAAAACCATAGTCCCGCATCGTTTGCGTTGAGCGCAATACCTTCATCCAATAACACTTTTGCTGCTGCATCATCACCCAGCGTACGATGCAAGTCGGCCAGATTGATGCGCGATACTGTGGCCTGCGGATTTTTCTTGAGCGCGCTGAGAAGCCTGTCTTTAGCGGCTGTGACTTCGCCACCTGCCAGTTGAAAGCCACTCAACTGCGTGAGTACCGATGGCATATCCAGATGCTGGGACTGAACGCCAATATATTCGTCAAATAAGTTATTTAGGGTTTCCTCCTTAGGCGTCTGGGGCGTAATGGGCAGCTCCGCTAAACGTTCTGCCACGAGCATACGGTTTGCCAGTACCGGGTCTTTGGCCAGAGGCAGAAGTAATCTCTCGCGTTGTGTGATGGGCAATGGCCCCGTTGCGTCTATGGCCGCCAGCCTAATGAGGGGGTCATTACTGTCTAGCCAGAGGGACAGCGAAGGCATCAGTTGGTTTGGAGCTAACCTGCCGAGGTGTGCGATCGCCGAGGCGCGCAGTATGCTGGTAGCGCCATTATTGTTAGCTGTCGCAATCAACGTTGGCGTGGCCCGGATATCTCCTTGGTCTGCAGCATGAAATGCGCGCCCAGGATGAGTGCGCCGATCCGTGAACCGGATACCCCAGTCCATCAGAGCGGAATAAGCCCAGTCAGCGCTTTGTTCGGTATGACACTGATTGCAGGCATTGGGGCTGCCAATGCTCAGTGACAGGTCTGGCCTCGGGATACGCATGCTGTGGTCGCGCCGATCGTCGACACCCATATAAATCTGGCTGGGCATATGGCAGTCGACACAGGCACTGCCCGATTTGCCGGCAGTATGCCGATGATGCTCAGGGCTGTCGTAGCGAGTTGGTAGGTGGCACTGCCCGCACACAGCATTACCATCGGCGATGAGTTGATTGCTGTGCGGGTTGTGACAGTTTGTGCATACCACACCCGCCTGATGCATTTTGCTCTGAATAAACGAGCCGTAGACATAGACTTCATCGCGTATCTGGCCATCCGGCCAGTAAAGCGGATCTTCGATCAGGGCCAGCCGGTGGGTATCCAGAAGGGGCTTGCCCGGGTGGTATTCCCCCAGCGTGCCGCGTCGGGCATGACAACGACCGCAGGTATCGATTTGCGTTGTATCGGTAAGTTGCCCATTCCGCTCAGCGATGCTAGCACCCTCGAGCCAATGCCACTCGCCCCGGGCGGACAGGCTCATGTCGAATCCCGTTTGAGTGGGGGTGAGCGACCCCTTCGCTGCTAACTGCTGGTGCCTGCTACCGGGTCCGTGACAAGCTTCGCAACCGACGTCGATCTGCGCGTATTGTGTTGAGAAGCGGTCTGTTTCGGCGTCGTAATTTTTTTTGATATCGGTACTGTGACACTCGGCGCAGCTCGTATTCCAGTTGAAGTAGCCTCCAGTCCAATGCAGTGGGTCCCCTGCAGCAATTTTCTCCTCAGGGTAAAGGTGATACCACCTTTGGCCGCCTTCTTTGGCGGGGCGTGAATCCCAAGCAATTGTTAAAGCTTGTAACCTACCGCCTGATAGCGGTAACAGTACCTGTTGTAGCGGTTCGACGCCGAACACATAGGGCACTGGAAAGGTTTCCATGTCACCTTGTGCATTATCGGTGGTCACGAAAAACGCATCGTCGCGCCGGGAGAAGGTTGTTATGGTCCCGCTATACTCGAAAGTCGCGTTGTTAAAGTTCCCTAGGACGGTTTCGGGGGTCGCGACTTGCATGGCGAGATCGTGGTGCGAACCGGTCCAATCATTCGTGGCAGTTTGATGGCACCCGGCGCATCCAGCATTACCCAGATAAGAGGCGTTCTCAGCGTGAAGGCACTCAAATGGGCTCGTTGTCACCGCAAATACTGCGAGCCATTTAACAAAGTAATGACGACAAAAAATATTTGTGCCTAACAACGTGGCCCCCCTCTCTTGGCCTAGTGTACCCGAACCAAACTGATTCTCAGTCAGGGCCGCTGATATCGACCGAGTAATCGCGGTCTAAATAGGCATGGATCGAAAAGCAGTCCTTCACCTAAGGCGGCGAAGTGAGATCCCGCAGCGAGAATTAGCCCCATAAGCACTGATCCGAGGCTGATTCTGCCCAAATCAGCAGCGCCGCCCTACAGGTGATGAAGGAAGGATGCTGGGCAGAGGTTGGCAATATGTGTCGCTGATTATCGATCTCCAGCAGTTGCCTCTCGCAAAAAGCCTATCGAGTCGGCTAAGCTCGGTGACCCCAGCCGTGATTCAAAGTGAAGCCTATGCACATTGGTATCTTACGCACCGATTCAGTGAGTCGTGAGTGGGTGTCGACCTACGGCGAGTACCCGGATATGTTTACGCGGCTGTTGTCTGCGGAGGACGATGCACTCACATTCACCACTTGGAATGTCGAAGTGGGAGAGCTGCCGAACAGCGTTGAAGCTGCCGACGGGTTCTTAATTACCGGCAGCAAAAGTAGCGTCTACGATGATAAGGCATGGATTCGGGCGCTTGAAGACTTCGTGCGTGAATGCCACGCCGCGCGGCGCAAAGTCATTGGTATCTGTTTTGGTCATCAGCTGGTTGCGCAAGCTCTTGGTGGAGTGGTGGCGAAATCTCCCAAGGGCTGGGGTGTAGGCGTGAATTGCTACACAGTTGATCGTAAGGACTTTGATTTGGCTGATGGGGAGCAATTTTGCTTGCTGGCCTCACACCAGGACCAGGTGATGACGATGCCCCCGGGAGCAACAAAGATTGCGAGTAATGATCACTGTGAGTTCGCTGGCATGACCCTAGGACAGCACATGCTGACGTTTCAGGGTCACCCGGAATTTATTCCTGCTTACTCTCGCGAGATCATGACTTTCCGCCGCGAGATGATCGGGGCGGAACGGGTGGCAGAGGGCATTGCGAGCCTCGAGGAGCGCGAACACGAAGGTAGTCGCATTGCGCGCTGGATACTGGCATTCCTCCGTCGCTGAGCGTTACCACTCGCCGATATTTTCCATCGACTCCCATGGCTCCTGTATTGGCAGGGCATTACCGGATTGCAGTAGCTCAACCGATATGCCATCGGGTGAGCGGATAAATGCCATGCGGCCGTCTCTGGGCGGACGATTCAGTATCACGCCTTTATCCAGCAGTTGCTGACATGTGACATAGATATCATCGACTTGATATGCAAGGTGCCCGAAATTCCGGCCTCCGCCGTAGGTGTCAGGATCCCAGTTGTACGTGATCTCCACCAGCGGTGCCTGTCGGGATTGTGCGCTCTCCAGATCGTCGGGAGCGCTGAGAAAAACCAGTGTAAACCGCCCCGCTTCGTTGCTGTAACGATAGGCCTCTATCAAGCCAAGCTTGTCGACGAAAAAGTCGAGGGTGTCATCGAGATTGGCGGCGCGAATCATAGTATGTAAGTAACGCATGAGGCACTCCCGGAATTGTTTCTCCAATTTTAGGCTAAGTCCCACTCGTTGGCTAAGACTGCGATACACTGCGCGGCCCTCGACGATGAAGTATTTCGGATTATTGCTCTATGTGGTTCCGCGCCCTTCGCCCCTACCGTTTACCTAACCGCCTCGGCATTGATGCAGAGGAGCTGGAGCGTCGTCTTCAGACGCGCACCTTCTCCGCATGTACGCCTGCTCAAGCCACGAGTATGGGTTGGGTTCCGGCGCTGGCTGATACGGCCTCGGCGTTGGTCCATGCTGCGGGCCCCTTTTGGATGGTAAGGCTCAAGCGCGAGGAAAAACTATTACCCGCGACGGTGGTGCGCGAGGAAGCCAATGAGCGTTGCGCGCAAATAGCCAAGGCGCAGGGTCGTAAGGTCAGTCGCCGAGAGCGGTTGGCAGTCGCCGACGAGGTCACACAAGATCTGCTACCGCGGGCCTTTTCGCGCTCGAGCACCATTCGCGCGATTATCGCGGATCAGCTTGGCTGGATCTGGATCGACAGTAGCAGTGCCGGGCGCTCTGAAGAGGTGCTCAATCATTTACGCGAGGCCCTTGGGAGCTTGCCCGCCGTATTAGCTGAAACACAGAAGGCGCCTGCATATGTGATGACGCAGTGGCTATTGCACGGCGGCATACCTGAGGCGATCGAGCTGGCCGAGGAGGCCGATTTTGCTGATCAGCGCGAGGCCGGCAGTTCAGTAAAGGTTCGTGGTGTCCCGCTCGATAGTGAAGAAGTTCTGGCGCACATCTCCTCAGGCCATCAGGTGGAGAAATTGGCACTGGAGTGGGGGGCGAGGGTTGCTGCGGTCGTCGACAAAGATTTGTCTCTTCGCCGATTGAGGTTTAGTGATGCCATCCGAGAGGCCAATGACGAATTGATCGAGGACCCGCTGGCCCGAGCAGATGCCGACTTTTTGATCCTGTGTGAGATTATTAAGGGGCTCCAGGGAGATTTGCTGAACGCTTTCGGTGGCATCGCAGAATGAGTGATACCAAATCCGGCCGTTACCGTCATTACAAAGGTGGTGAGTACACTGTCATTGGTGTGGCTAAGCACTCCGAAAGCGAGGAGTTATTAGTGGTGTACCGTCCGGAGTACGGCGAGGGCCGCCTCTGGGTCAGACCGCTGCCGATGTTTAACCAGCTGGTGGACACACCAACGGGGCCAGTGCAGCGGTTTACCTATATTGGGGCGGAGGATCCCCAAGGCGAGTAACCTCTAGTCTTCGACGCCCCAGGTTCGGGTCATTTCTATGTAGAGATACGAAGCGGTCCAGGTGATCAGAACAAAGCCGGTCAGCGCCTCCATCCCGGCCAGCAATCTCACAGGACCCACTGGAACAATATCGCCAAAACCGACAGTGGTGAAGGCAGCGAAAGAAAAGTAAAAGTAGTCCGCTATTGAGCTGGAAAAACTGCCCTCGAGATAACCAAACTGTGATGCGGTAGATATTGCATAAGCGCAGGCGAAAATCGCGATTTCGACTACGTGCGCGACCAAAGACATTACAACGCCATAAAGTAGCCGCCAACGGGGGTATCTTTTTATAAATAGTGCGCCGGCGTTGAGGCGTTTGAGCACCCCATAGTGGACAACAGTTGCCAGAATGACCGCAAGGCAGATGACACTGAAATTGCCCATGTGCTCGAGAAACGTATGTTCGTTCATGCTTTGTTTACCGTACTGCGGGATCAACTCAATAGTGTGCTCAGCGATCACACCTCGACAGATTAGTAGCATACCCCCTTCGCGCCTGACGAACCTTCGCAGGATGCGACAGTTTCGTCTAAGCTTGACTTCCGATGTTTGCGGGTTCGTTGTTATGGTGGGGAGACATTTTTTATACATTTTGTTGCTGTTGTGTGCCGCGCCACTTGCGGCCCACGCTGAGGACACTTTGCCTGCGGGGCCGTCTGCTTTTGTATTGATTGCGCGGCTCCATGCCCTGCCGGGCGAGGCAGAGAATGTCGTCGCGCTGTCCTCCGCAGTCGATGAAAAGGTTGAAGCAGGTGAGCCGGGCATGTTGCTTCACCTTTTTGACGCCAACCCTAATGATTCCCTGGGTTTTGTGTGGACCGAGGTCTACGAGAACAGCGAAGCGCTGGTGTTCCATTTGGATAATGCTGATCTCACGGCGTATCTTGAAGCTGTCTCGCCATTACTGGATGTATTTACGGTGGAATTGTATGGCGCAGTGTCACCAGAGGCTGTTGCGCGCCTGCGCGAGACCGGTATGCCTATCACGCATTACCCAAATGTCTTGGGTTATGTACGTGACCTGACGCCATAGCGCCTGGCGCCCGATAATATTTCTATAGGTGCTTTGAACGTAATGGAAGAAGAAGCGGCAGGTTCTACAGAAAGTCAATGGGATATCGGCGCTTTAGTACATGCTGTGTGCGGCGTATCAGCGATAGTCCTCGGTGGGTTGATGTATAGCAGAGCGTGGGCGCAGGGTCTTTTTAGCATGCTCATGGGTATAGCTGCTATGAGTGCGATCTACTTTTCATGGAAGCATGACGCCTGGGTCAGGGGACATTGGTTAGCGATGGTGCCAGTTATGGGCGTTATCTTGGGATATGTCGGATGGCCTCTAGGGTTTACACTGGCCTACGTCGCGTTGTGGATTGCTTTTATCCACTTTGTCATTCGCGGCATACAATCCTGGCGATCATCAAATGCGCCGTTAGGTTGAAACTGCCGGTTATGGTTGGCCGCTAATTCGTTTGCGATAGGGAAGCTTTATGCGCACCATCGTAGGGTTTTTTATCACGCTGTGAGACAACGAGAGGTGGGCACTCTGGCGAGTGGAGTGAACAAGTGTTTCGGCACCAGCTCAACATTTGAGATGGGAAAATGGTTGCGCTCATTGAATGCTTTGAGACGTCACGCGTCCACCGCGCTCTGTGGGGAGGGAGTTAAGACCCGCCCACACCGCGCGGGGCAGCAAGGCGCGCCTATGTCGATCACTACTAGCGAGCCTGGCACGTCTCTGGGTTCTTCCGCGCTCCTCTGTGCTGCTGGCCTTCTCGTCGCGGCACTGTTGTCCGGATGCGCTGCTCAGATAAAAGAAAAGGCACCGCAGGTTACCTCAAGCGATCACACGTGGCTGGTGCACTGCGAGACAGCCGAGTCCCATCGACCCAGTGACAAAACGGTGAACAAAGGTGTGTCAAAGCCTCGGTGGCTGGTTGCGCTGGATAGCGTCGGTGCACCCATTCAACTGCAAGGTAACCTTGAAGACGGCTTTCTGACGCTTCAGGAGGGGCAGCCGTCAGAGGAGGATTTGCGTTTAGGCTGCGTTGCAGCTGCTCAAACAAGCAACTATCAGCACCATAATGAGGTGGCGCGAATCTTGGCATTTAGAGAGAAAGAGTGGGTAAACGTTGCCATTGCATTTCCAGATGCGGCCAACGAGGGTCAGGTTGAGCGGCTGGTCATCTTTGGAGATAGCTTGTCGGATACGGGAAATATGAAATCGCGTCTGAGGGTTTTCCCCGCCTCTCCATACTGGATTGGACGATTTTCAAATGGCCCAATGTGGCCTGACTATATTGATGCTATGCGCAAATTAAGCGTCCAGAACCATGCGGTGGGTGGCGCTTCTGTATCGGGCAAAGACACCATGCCAAAGAGCAACCTGATGGAACGGTTACAGGATGGTGGCCAATTTTTTGTCAGTGGCACCACCGCTGCACAAATTACCTCGTTTGAGGAGGGTTTTTTGTTGGATGGCAAGCTGGCATCGCCGGACGACACTGCAGCCATTCTCTGGGCTGGGGCCAATGACTATATCTCGAAAGAGCCTTTTACCGGAGCCATAGAGACACTACTCGACCGACCTCAGTCACAAGAGGGCTACCCCGCAGTTGTCCAGTTAGTGATAGCGCGCGCAGAGCAGCAATTGCGCAAATTGCTCGAGGTCGGTTTCGACAAGATATTGGTGGGCAACCTACCTGATCTGGGTTTGTCTCCCATCATTGTCGAAAACAGTAGTTATGGAGTGGAGGCCAATCTGTCTGAGGATCAGCGTCGTTCTTTGCTAAGCCTTCGCTTGGCTGAATTAACTGACTATCACAACGAGCAACTTGCCATGATGGTTGAGCGTCTTGTGCGAGAGCATGCTGATGCGACGATCGTGCTATTCGATGCGCACACCTTATTTGATGAGGTGCTGGGAGACACGTCGCGGCGTCACTCGGCGTTAATAGCAGCGGCCGAATTTGACCCCGCTCAAAATGCACGAAAAATTGAGTCTGACATGCACAGTGTGATTGCTCAGGAGCGCTGCTACCGAGGAAGTTATTTGGGCAGCCGTGATCCTACTGACATATGCGCAAATTCCAACCGCGCGATTTTTTGGGACGTAGTGCACCCCACTACGTATGTCCATTGTTGGATCGCCTTTGCGATCAATCAGCAACTGACTTCGCTTCGTTGGGCGAGTGAAACTCTTGCTATATCGGATGTAGGGCGTTGGTGTTCAGGCGTCGCGGATGTTGTCGCAGGCCATGAAGAGCTGAGAGTGCTGCGTTTTACTACCTGGGAAAACGCGCTGGCACCTTTGCCACAGGGCGGAGCGCTATAGCGGCTTTAATTATCGGGAACGGATTATCTCCAGTCTTGCGAGCAGCCAATCAGCTGAAGGCGTTTTGTCCCCGTCACAGATCATCCAATAGGGTTTGCCACTCCATGAGCTCTTGGTCGCCAAGTGCTCGATAAAGGCTTCGGCGGAGTCGGCGTAGCGTTTGCCGCGGGCATATTTAAGGTCAAGATGCTCGGCGGCCTTTTCGGCTGAATACAGCTTGTCATTGCGATCAAACTCGCAATTGCTGTCTGCGACCGCTTGAATTAAAGATTGGATTTCGATGCCGGCAGTATTGTCTGCGTGCGCTGTGATACTTAATCCGGTTAGCAATATCAGCGCTGGCAGAATGCGCATCACGGGTTGCTCGGCTTAAAACGGGCGAACAGCGGATTGTGGTCTGAGGTGCTGACTGCTCTTGTTTCTGCGGATTGCCATGTCAAGCCACGAACATAAAGGTGATCCAGAGGGTTGCCAAAGCGTGTGGTGCGGTGGTCGGGTGAGAAACGGACAGGTATCAAGGCCAACTCATCGGCAAGCTGATCAAGAGCACGCTGGCGGCGCTTACTCCAGGTATTGAGATCACCTCCAAAGATGACTGGACCTTGGTGAAGCCGAATGAGCTTGGCAGCCGCGTCCAGTTGGGCTGAATACTCTTTAATCCCAAAGCTGAAATTGATCGCATGGAGATTGATAGTGAGCAGCGTGTCGTTGCTTTTGGATAAGGGGTAGAGAGTGATGCTGGTGGCCTTGGGTGTTCGTAGCCAAGGTTCAGTCGCGAGCAGGTGGCAATGCACGAGGTGGGACACTCGCGCGAGTGTCAGTACACCCGATTCAACCTTGTTTTGAATATAACCGCGCACGAAGGCCGCAAAGAGCGACTGTTCAATAACTGTCTCGGTTTTTCTGATTGGTACCGCTTCCTGGAGAAAAATCAGGTCTGAGTGTCTCGTGAACTCAGCAAATTCAGGAATCAGATTGGTGTTCTGGGCCTTCTCCACATTCCAGTTCAGCAATGAGAAAGGGGCCTTCAGGCCCTCGGCGTGTTCGGTATGCCTAGCCAGTGATAGCGCTTGCGCGCAGTCATCTGAGTGATCTGCGCTGACCACTAGAGGCCACCCTTCGGCCGACTGATTCTCGGCTGCCTGAACAAGGCAGGCCCAATAACCAACGAATATCGCTGCACATATAAATAGGCGTAATGGCGATCTCGGGCGTGCACGAACGAAAGGTATTAGCAGCAAATTAGCACTGTTCAAGGGGTCTGCCGCGTACCTCGGACGACCAGCTCATGGCGAGTAATCTTCCAGCCTCCGCCAGTTCGCACAAAATCGCTTAGGTAGGTTGCCCACAGCGTAAACATGGCGTCGGGGCCGTCTTTTAGTATGTGAAGTGCCTGCACATCGGTGCGGGCAGAAGCTGTATCGCCCGATATGGTGGCCAGTTGTGGACTCATTAGATGCTGAGTAGCAGAGAATCCCTCGAGCTGGCTCTCGACCGAAGCGGTCCAGGTATCAGCTCCGGTGACGGTGGCGTCACCGAAGCCCACAATTTCTGCATTGTCGGCAAAACAGGCGCGATAGCGGACCATGTCTCTATCATCGACCGCTGCCGCATAGGACAGCATTACGTCCTGGAGTTTTATGCGATCGTCGGCGTCACTCATATCTGGCTTTCCCCTTTGGCGTCACAGCGTGCCATTAATGTAATCGTCGATACGTTCATGGTAGCGACTGATTCGCCGCTCCTGTCCCGACAAGTAGGCACCTTTGAATCCCCGCGAACGAATACCGCGTTGCTGTGAGATAAATACCGCTACGTCGTCCTCAATTGCGGGGCCGATCGAGTCCTCCCCGCAGGTTAACCAGTTTACGGATACGTCACTGTCGCCATTCCCGGTGAGCGATTCGGTAGCGCTGGCGCCGTCGTCTAATTCGGATGCAATACTTGCGGGGCTTGCATACCACCAGTTGTCGAACAGGCACTGTTCGGGATCGTTGGGATGCGGTCTTGCTCTCAGAAAATGGAATCCGTCAGCCCACAAAGACACCGCAAAATTTGGGAATACGGTGTAATGAAATGCATCGGTTAGTTGTTCGTCGGGCACCGACATATAATGGCTATAGCCTTTGTGCCCGCCCAGCTCGCGTTTGGCTTTTTGTAGGGCTTCGCGAGTTGCTTCCGGTCTCCCTTTGAACTCAGCGGGGTCGAGATGCCAGAATGAGAGCAGGGTGGCGAGGGGGTCCATAATATTGCCCTCAGAATCGGTAATGCCTGCCCCATAACCCCCTTTCATGATCATGCGCGCGTGTCCCTCGTTGGCGAGATCAAACTGGGTTTCCTTAAAGTAAGTGTTGATACCGCCTGCGATTGCAGATCTATCGGTCGAGGGTGTCGCACCCATGTGCACGGTGGGCACGTGATACGACTCGTTAAAGTTGTCCAAAACGACTTTCCAATTACAGGGTAGCCACATGGTATTGGCCATCGTCCGTCGCCAGTTATCTACTTCACGTGCCCGCCACTCATCCCATATCGGACCCAGATATTCGCGTAACGTGCCGCAGTTGGGATCCATGTTGACCCAGATAAACCCGGCAAAAGACTCACATCGGAGCTCCGACAGTGAAAGCTTGCCGCAAGGGTTGCCCTGCGGAAAGTCCTCTTTGTCTGGTGCAAACTGCAGCTCGCCATCGGGTCGGAACGCCCAGCTATGGTAGCGACACACGAAGCGCCGCGGATTGCTGCCTTTGGCTTCATCGACCAGTGGATTACCGCGATGTTGGCACACATTGTAAAACGCTTTGATGCTTTGATCTTGCTGACGCACCATCAGTACTTCTTCTT
>MDSV01154848.1_pt1 | contig 11312 bp, 10 predicted proteins | sample 810851 | NCBI WGS metagenome assembly MDSV01 (sample SAMN05326640, study PRJNA326480) | marine metagenome | isolation source: seawater | place: Atlantic Ocean: North East | collected 2012 | reverse complement strand
TTTCGCGGTTCTTTTTCTAAAGTTTTCAAATTCCGCAAACAGTCTAAGATTTTTATCTTTTTCAATTGCTAATAACTCCGTTTCAGTTGCTGTACTAGCATTTTCATTCTTTTTATTTATCACTTCTTCTGCTTTTTTGCTATTAGCAGTTTTTTCTTTTTGTTTTTTCTTTTTACTCATAATTTTATTAGTTTACACTATAATTGGTATAGTGCAAATACTTTGCCAGAATGTGATAGAAAGACAATTTGTCAGTTTATTTTTTTTGAGATTCTAAAAATCGTTGCAGTGCAGGGCCTTTTAAATCATGTGCAATAATGATACCGTCTCCATTAATTAATACATTACTTGGTATTGAACGAATTCCATATTTATTTGAACCCTCTGATTGCCATCCTCCTAAATCAGAAACATGATATTGCCAAAATAACTGGTCTTGATTAATAGCTTTTACCCATGCTGTTTGGTTTTTATCTAATGATAGAGAATATATTTCAAATCCATTTCCGTTTTTAAATTTTGTTTTTGTATATTTTTTATAAGTATCAACAATATTTGGATTTTCTCTTCTACATGGTCCACACCAGCTTGCCCAGAAGTCAATCAGAACTAGTTTACCTCTTAGGCTAGAAAGTTTCATTTTTTCCCCTTTAGGGTTGTTATAATTTAGTTCAGGAGCAATATCACCTATTTTAAGGCCTATTTCTTGTCCAAAAATTAACGTGACCATTAAACAATTTGTAATTATAAAAGCTGCTATTTTTTTCATATTCTACTTAGTTTATAATTTCTATAATATTAAATTTATTCAACTCTGGTGATTTGTGCACCTATAGCATTTAGTCTAGAGTCAATATTTTGATACCCTCTGTCAATTTGTTCTACATTTTCAATTGTACTTTCTCCATCAGCTGCCAGAGCAGCTAAAAGTAATGAAACTCCAGCTCTAATATCTGGAGAGGTCATTTTTGTTGGTTTAAATTTAAATTGATGATTTAAACCAATTACAGTAGCCCTATGCGGATCACATAAAATAATTTGGGCGCCCATATCAATTAATTTGTCTACAAAGAACAGTCTAGATTCAAACATTTTTTGATGAATTAGCACGCTTCCTTTAGCTTGTGAAGCAACTACTAAAATAATGCTTAACAAATCAGGAGTGAATCCTGGCCATGGAGCATCTGATATTGTTAATATTGACCCATCAATAAATGACTGTATCTCATATTTCTCTTGTGACGGAATAAAGATGTCATCTCCTTTTAATTCCATTTTAATACCTAACTTGGAAAAAACAGATGGAATTATGCCAAGTTCATTATATGCTACATTTTTAATCGTAATTTCTGATTTTGTTATAGCTGCAAGTCCAATGAATGAGCCAATTTCAATCATATCTGGCAAGATTCTATGTGTACATCCACTTAAATATTTTACTCCTTCAATATAGATTAGGTTTGACCCAATACCAGAGATCTTTGCCCCCATAGAATTTAGCATTTTGCATAATTGTTGCAAGTAGGGTTCACAAGCAGCATTGTAGATAGTTGTTTTTCCTTTTGCCATAACTGCGGTCATAATTATATTTGCAGTTCCAGTGACAGATGCTTCCTCAAGTAACATATAACATCCTTTCAATTCATTAGCACTTACTTTATAAAACTCTTGCTTATTATCATAAATAAATTTAGCGCCTAAATTTTCAAACCCAACAAAGTGAGTGTCTAATCTTCTTCTACCAATTTTATCTCCACCAGGTTTTGGTATGTATCCCTTGCCATATCGAGCTAAAAGAGGACCTACTATCATAATAGACCCCCTGATGGTACTGCTTTTTGTTTTGTAATCATTAGAAGATAAGTAATCTATATTTATATCATTTGCTTGAAAAAGATAAGTAGATTTATTAATTTTTTTGACTTTAACATTTAAGTCTCGTAACAGTTCAATTAGAATATTTACATCACGAATATCTGGGATATTCTCCATTATAATTTCTTCTGGCGTAAGTAAGACCGCGCATAATACTTGTAATGCTTCATTTTTTGCTCCTTGCGGATGCAATTCTCCTTTTAGCCTGACACCTCCATTTACTTTAAATGTTGTCATTTAAGTTGACTTTTTATAATTCTTTTTAAAGTTTTTCTTTTTACCATTATTCTTTTTATGATTGCTTTTTGATTGTCTTACAGATGCTGAGCGAATAAATTGAAAATCATCCGCAAGTTTTAGTTTACCGTTTGATAACTGTTGTAAGTGTAATTTTATTATATTATTGTCAACTGAGCTTTCATTAAATAGGATATATGATTTTTTCATTTGGTTAGCTATCATTCCTGTCATAACTTCTTTTTCAATGCCTTCCATTTTTAGTGCTGTTTCAATCATATTTGGTATTGAAATTCCATAATATGAGAATCTGATTTTATTGCCTGGGTATTGCATTGGTTCGGGTTTTTCAACTAACTTTTCTTTCTGAGGTTTAGGATATGGAGATTTTACCTCAAGTTGAAAGCCTGACATAATATGTAAATGATCCCAAAGTTTATGTGTAAACTCTTTAACATCGCGTAAATGCGGATTCATTTGACCCATGAAAGCTATAATAGCATCTACGCAATCTTGTTGTTCTTGTTTTTTTTTAAGACCAATGGCGTGATTAATCATATTTTGCACATGCCTGCCGTATTCCGGCATAGTAAGGTGATCTTTTATTGTATTGTATTCCATGAAAAAAATATTTGTTTACAAAAGTAATAAAAAGCAATTTATATGAGCTGACTTCTCATTTAATATTTAATTATTCGTTTTTAATATTAGAATCCTAATGTTATTCCTAATAAGTAATTTCGTGTAGCCTGTGGAAAGTACCCCGCCATATTGTATCCTCTTTCTGCATCAATATTTATATAAGGGTCGCTTTGCCTGGGGTCCCAGCTATCAGATATAAAACGATATACCCAAGCATTACTTACATATTCATTATTTAGCAAATTATTAATTTGTAAGGTTATTTTGGTAGTTGAGAAATTTTTATTTTTCCAATTATAGGATATACGTAGATTATTTATAAGATAATCTTCTAGCATTCTATATTCTGATGAAGTGTTGTCAATAAACTGTTTTCCAACATATTTACTAATTACATCAACAAACATATTTGTATTTAGATCATAGCTAAAAATTGAAGACCATATAACATTTGGAGAAAAAGCTAAGTCAGTATTTGTGTAATTCACCTTTTCTTGAGTGCCAGTATCCCAGTTATCAATGTAAGCCGTATGCTCCACAATTTTATTTTGGCTTAGCGTCATATTACCTTGCCATGTTAATTTATTATTTGCTCTATAATTTGCTTCGATTTCCATACCTGTTCTATATGATTGTTCTACATTACTTCTTGTATAAGCTCCTACATCATTTATTTGACCTGTTAGAGCTAGTTGATTATTATAATGCATGTTGTATATATTAATGTTTAGTTTTAAATTGTCTCCTTTTTGCTTATAACCAATTTCAGTATCGTAGAGAGTTTCGTGTTTTGGCCTAGAATTTGGAGTGCTCTCAATATAATCGTTTCTATTTGGCTCTTTGTTCGCTACGCCAAATGATAGATAGATAGATTGTGAAGGGTTAAAGGCATGGTAAAGACCAATCTTAGGATTAAAAAATGGGAGTTCAACTTCTTGAGTTGCTGGATTGCCTATTGCATCTAGCCCTTCAAATAAATAACTAATTAATCTTCCTTGTAAATCAATATATAAGTTTGTAGCTGATGAATATGTATAATTTATTTTTGTATAAAAATTATGATCCAATTTTTCTGCTTTATTCCAATAGTATTGGTAATTTAAATTACTATTTGATGCATTTCGTGCCCATATAATATTGCCATAGTGTTGGCCTGAGTATTTGTTATTTGCCCCACCAATTGTCAAGTGTAACAATCTCATTTTATGATTTAGTTCGTAAGTAATTCCTCCAAAATCATTATTTAACCATTTTCTTCTTATTAAATCTGTTGTGAAAATAGTATCATTAGAAAATATAATATTTGTTAGACCATAATCAGAAAAGGTCTCATCTAATTTTTCCTGCTCATAATATCCTTTTCCATTAGTGTAATGCATAGCAACATTAAATGTGGAAAAAGCATTTATTTTTTTAATATAATGTAATTGATAATGAGATTGTGTGTAGTCATCTATTTCATTTTTGTAAGTATAAGAATTGAAAGTCCTATTAGTGTCTAAATAATTTAAGGGAACACCATTCCAAGCTTGATAGGTTTTTTCATTTCCACTAAATAAGATTGCTTTTAAAATCCCATCTTTACTTAAATAACTCGCCTGCAAAAACAACGACTTTAAATCAGCTGTTGCTCTGTCTATATATCCATCGGAGCTAATTTTAGATAACCGCCCTTCAAAATTGAATTTTTCATTAAGCGTTCCTGTCCCAAATTTTATATTATTTTTAATTGTAGAAAAACTTCCTGTCGTATTATTTGTTATAAAATATGGATTTTTATTTATTTCATCTGTTTTTAGATTAACAGTAGCTCCAAATGCACTTGCGCCATTTGTCGAGGTGCCAACTCCTCTCTGAATTTGGATATTTTCAATTGATGAGCTGAAGTCAGGCATGTTTACCCACCATACTCCTTGGCTTTCTGAATCATTTAAAGGTATTCCGTTAATTGTGACATTAATTCTAGTTGGGTCAGATCCTCTTATACGAAAACTTGTATATCCAATTCCGGCTCCAGCATCTGAAGTTGTAACTATTGATGGAGTGAGTTGTATTATATAAGGTAGATCTTGCCCTGTATTACCTGCTTCAATTTCTGATTTATTAATATTTGTAAATGTAACCGGTGTTTTCTCACCAGCTCTCAGTGCATTTACTGTTACTTCATTTAATGTTTTTTTAATTTTTATTGAATCATTCTGCGCTTGCGCCAAGCATAATAGAGGTATGTTTACAATAGTTAATATAATGTATATTTTATTTAACATGCTTTTACTTATTTTAGATTTTAACAAGTATAAAAGGGTAAATACTTTTTTACTTTTTGTTAACTCATTATTCCTATTCTGAATTACCAGATCAGGTTCAATGGGTATGATCTCAGCCTTTAGGCACCCCTTTAAAGATTAGTACAAAAATAAAGTAATAGAGTTTAGATCAAAATTTTTTAGATAATCTTTTTGCTATATATTTATAATCTCTATTTTTTTTTGATATAATATGGTAATTATGACCCAGATTAGAGAGCTCTTTCTTATAAATTTCAAATAACCGCATTCTATCTTTTGGGTTTTCTCTTAGAGGGTCCTCTTGCCAGGGTAAATCAGGCTTACATAATAGATAAATTCTATTTTTATTTTTTTGTTTGTTAATCTGTTCTAATATCCATTTGTCACATTTTCCGTATTTTTCATTACTCCAAATTTTAATTGTGATTAAATCAGTGTCTAAAATTGCAGATTCTTTTTCATATTTTAATTGTGTTTTTGCAATTATTAATAAATCTTTTTGGGTATAGTTTTTTTTAATTACCTTAAGATATTGACGAGCATATTCTTTTGATAATGGAATTTTGAAATGTTTAGAAAGAGCCTTACATAAAGTGGTTTTTCCACTACATTCAGGTCCGGTTATAATAATTTTAGGCATCTACATCTATTTTTCGTGCCCATGAGAAATATCCGAAAATTGCAATAAGTGTATACAACAAGAAAAGCATAGAAGTCAGATGGAGATCTCTACTAAAATAGAGATAAATTGAAACGGCATCAATTATAATCCAATAGAGCCAGTTTTCAAGGATTTTTTGGGTGATCAGGTAAGTTGCAATTATAGAGAATATTGTTGTAAAAGAATCCACTATTGGAAACTTAGCGCTAGTGTATGTAGAGAAATAAAAACCAAGTAAAAAAGCTAGTATACCTCCAACTAGAATAATTAACAAATGGGAGCTAGCTTTCAATTGTTTAGTACTTAGTGTTTTTTTAGGTTTTTTCCAAGAGTAAAAACCATATGCAGCCATAATAAGATAAAAACATTGAAGTCCAGTTTCTGCAAAAAGTTGAGCGCTAAAGCAAATATAAATGTAAAGTAGAACACTAATTGCTGCAAAAGCCCAGCACCATAAGTTTTGTTTGGTAGCCAATATGACATAAGTAATTGAAAAGATAACAGCTATACTCTCTATACTACTCCAGTTAAAATCTAGATTAGAAATAAAATGAAATATTTCGTTCATTCATTATTATTTATAACTGTGAATTGCTGTTGAAATTTCTGTAATTAGACTAAGGTCTTTCTCAATTGCATTGCCTACTACAATAATATCAGCACCTGCCTTACACATGTCTGCTGCTTTTTTACCAGATCTGATACCTCCCCCAATAATTAAAGGTATGTCAATAGATTTGCTAACTTCTTGTATCATGTTTTTTGATATTGGGTTTTTAGCCCCACTGCCTCCATCCATAAATATAATTTTTAGGCCTAACATTTCTCCTGCTATTGCAGTACATGTAGCTATCGTATTTTTATGGTAAGGAATAGGTGTTGTATTACTCATGTAAGACACTGTTGTTGGTTTTCCGCTATCAATTAGCATGTATCCAGTTGGAAGAATTTCTAATGATGATTGCTTTAATATTGGAGCAGTTATTACCTGTTTTCCAATAAGCATTTCTGCATTTCTTCCTGAAATTAATGACAGAAATAGTATTGCATCTGCTTTGTTATTAACTTGCATGGCATTTCCAGGAAAAAGTACTATAGGAATATTTGTATTATCTTTAAGAGTATTTAGGCAAACATCTAAACTATCATTTGTAAGAAGGCTTCCGCCTACGAAAAGATAATCTGTATTCGTTTGGTTTGCTTTTTCAACAATAGTTAGTAGCTGATCTGAATTCTGCTTGTCAGGATCAATCAATAGGGCAAAAGATTTTTTATTTGCTGTTTTATTTGAGATTATCTTTCTATATATATTCATATTTAGATAACATTAATTTAATATTGTCGATCTTATTTGCAAATATACACCAAAAAATGTGTATTTACTTTTTCATAATATAATGTTAAAGATTTATTTCTAAATATAGCATTTATTTTTCCATGCTGCTTAATTTTAAATGGTATAATCTTAATATCTGAGATAAAATTAATATTTCCCTTTTGATTCCATTTATATATAGCCTCTTTGCAACACCAAATTAACGTCGCTTTAGCTGTGGAAACAGGAGCATGAATGTCTTTAGACATAAACTTTGAAGATAAATTAAGGGCTTTTTGACTAATTTTTTCAATATCTAATCCAACTTTATTCTTACTAAGAATAACTGCAGACATGTTTTTGGAATGGGATATTGAAACAAAGTCATTATTATTAGCTTCAGGTGCACCATATTCATTATAATTAATAAATATGTGAGGCCTTAGCTCATTAAGTAATAGTCTGCATGAAAGAAATTCTTTTATTCGTTTTTCTGTTTTGAATTTGGGAATAGATTCCATTTTAGATAACCTTAAAAGTTGATTTGACTTTTCAGTTATATTCCAAATACCAATTTGGTATTTTTTCTTGCGGATTATTTTGTGAATGGGCATAGTCTATTATTCTGTGCTAAAGTAATAATTATGCGTATATTTGCACTTATAAAAATAAATTATGGAATTAGAGACTATGAAATATAAAGTTAAAGACATCTCACTAGCTGAATGGGGCAGGAAAGAAATAAGATTGGCAGAAGCAGAAATGCCAGGTCTAATGACTATTCGTGAAGAATTTGGAGAGGCTAAGCCGTTAAAAGGAGCAAGAATTGCAGGTTGTTTACATATGACAATTCAAACAGCAGTTTTAATAGAAACATTAATTCATTTAGGAGCAGAGGTTACATGGTCTTCTTGTAATATATTTTCTACTCAGGATCAGGCCGCAGCAGCAGTTGCTTCTTCAGGCGTACCTGTTTTTGCTTGGAAAGGTATGAATGAAGAAGAATTTGATTGGTGTATAGTGCAAACTCTCACTGCATTTAAAGGAGGTAAATCATTAAACATGATTTTAGACGATGGGGGAGATTTGACAAATATGGTTTTTGACAGGTTCCCTCAAATGATAGAAGAAATTAAAGGACTTTCTGAAGAAACTACTACAGGTGTTCATAGATTATATGAAAGAATGGAAAAAGGGACTCTTAAGCTTCCTGCTATTAATATTAATGACTCTGTTACTAAGTCAAAGTTTGATAATAAATATGGTTGTAAAGAATCTTTGGTAGATGCTATAAGGAGAGCAACTGATATTATGATGGCTGGTAAAGTTGCTGTTGTTGCAGGATATGGCGATGTTGGTAAGGGTTCAGCTGCTTCACTTAGGGGTGCTGGAGCTAGAGTAATAATTACAGAGATTGATCCAATTTGTGCTTTGCAAGCTGCTATGGATGGTTTTGCTGTTAAGAGAATGGATGATGCATGTAAATATGCTGATATTGTAGTAACTACTACAGGTAACAAGGATATTATTCAAGGTCATCATTTTAAAAATATGAAAGATAAAACCATTGTATGTAATATAGGTCATTTTGATAACGAGATTGATGTTGCATGGTTAAATAAACATTGGGGTCATACCAAGAATACGATAAAGTCTCAAGTAGACATGTATACTGTTGATGGCAAAGATATTATTCTACTTGCAGAAGGTAGGTTAGTTAATTTAGGTTGTGCAACAGGTCACCCGTCCTTTGTTATGTCAAATTCATTTGCTAATCAAGTTTTAGCACAAATAGAACTTTGGAGTAATTCTCATTCTTATGAAAATAAAGTATATATGCTACCAAAACATTTGGATGAAAAGGTAGCTAGATTACATCTTTCAAAGATTGGTGTAGAATTAGAAACTTTACGTCCTGATCAGGCGGAATACATTGGAGTTAAAGTCGAGGGGCCTTATAAGCCTGAATATTACAGATATTAAGTATTAATTACTAAATTTTCTAATTGAAATAGCATGCATTGTGTTAAGCTTATTTTGTATTTGTCATATTCATTAAAATAGTGTAATATTGTGCTCTATAAAATAAGAACACATGAAAAGACTATTATCTATTTTTGTATTTTTTACTGCTTATTTTGTTGTTTCTGCTCAGTGCACAATAGATTATACTTATTTTCCTTCTAGTGCAAATTATGGATTAGATCCTGATACACTTCCTAATGCCTATGTTGGTCAATTTTATGATGAAGATATGACATTTTTCTTGCCATTAGATACAGTAGATGGAGGGGTGACTGTCACTTTTGAGGATTTTCATATTATATCAATATCATTGCCCTTGGGTTTAACTTGGGAGTGTAATAATTCAGCAAATAATTGTCATTATGATCCTACGGTAACGCAATATGGTTGTGTTAAAATCTCAGGCACTGCATTGATTCCTGGATATTTTGATGTAGAGGTTAATTTAGTTGCTACTCACAGTTTATCATCTTTGGTAGGTACTGAAAATATTTCTTTTACGCTCCCTTTGGTTATATTGCCTGATACTTCTACAGCTTCTAATGCTGGTTTTGCCATGACAAACCCTTCAGGTTGTGCTCCTGTCACAGTTAGTTTTTCAAATAACAATTCTGGTATGCTTTCTTACTTTTGGGATTTTGGAAATGGTAATACAAGTAATTTAGCACAGCCAGTTGATCAAATATATACTCAGCCAGGACAATATATCGTTCAGTATTCAGCTGTGCAGACAAATCCTGTTTATTTTTTAGAGAGTATTGAGGTTGTAATGGGTGCTTGTACAGACAATTTTGTTACAGGAGATGTTGATTTATTTTATACTATTAGTACTCAATCAGCTGTTGTTCAGCAAGTTAATAGTAGTAATTACATTACACAGCCATTTCCTTTGTTTATAAATATTTCTAATCCATTACAGCTAACAGGACAGGATGTTACTATAGAAGTGTGGGACAACGATGATTTTTGGCCATTTACCAGCACTGAAAATTGTGGAGCGCTTACTTTTACACCAGTTCAACAAGCTGGTACTTTTTCAACAAATGGAGGGGGACTCTCTATAAATTATACTGTAATGGAAGTTCCGGCTAATACAGTAACATCAATTGATACAATTAATGTTTATGACTATCCGCAAACCCCTACATTAGTTTATGACACATTAAACAATTTAATTTATACATCAAATGATTCAATTGCAATGCAGTGGTATTATTATAATAGTCCAATACCAGGATCGATAGATACTTCTATAGAGCCTACAGCTTCTGGTATGTATTCTTTAGTTGTTATAAATGAATATGGATGTTCTTCTGCTTCTTTAGATGTTTTAGTTGTAATATGCGATAGTACTTATCGTCCAATTTTAGATGATAATGGTTCAACAGCGTGGATGGTAGACTCTGCGTTGTATTCCAACCTACAATGGTATGATAATAATGGATTAATAAGTGGTGCTAATCACTCTTTCTTTCCTGCACAATATACAGGATCGTATTACATTGTTGCTACTGATGAATTTGGATGTAATTATGCGTCTGAATCAGTTTTTTTAAGTCCTTTCGTAAGTTCTGAGGGAATACATTCTTCTGCCATTGTGAAAATTGGTCCAAATCCTATTTTAGATGGTTATCCCTTAACGATATACTTGGAAAATTCAGATTTTTCTGAAGCAACTCTTGTGTTAGTGGATTTATATGGTAGAGAAATTACTCGAAGAGTAGTTAAATCAACAAGATTTCCTTATCAATTCAGTTCTCAGGACATTGGGATGTTATCAGATGGTATATATTATTTGGATATATCTCTGCCTGGTCATAATATAAGGAAAAAACTAGTTAAGTTAGGGTCGAACTAATTAAATATTCTTAGAATATTATTATCTAAGATGTAATTATAAGACTTTAATGGTAAAAGCGCAGGAGCGTTTATGGGATTACCTGAGTTGTTGATATCAAATACAGAAGTGCAGCATCCGCAATACGCAATTCCAGATTCTACTGAGTCAATTTTAGAGCACGGAAGACATGGTTCGTAGCTACAGTTTCTATCATATATTTTATAATTGTTTCCTATTCCATGAAATATAATTATCCCCTCTACACCACCATCTATAAACATTGAATTTCCTTCTGTTGATATTTTGTTATATGCTGGTAGACTAAGGTCAATAACTTCGTTTACATAGACGTCTTGTATATAGCAATTTTCGTCATTACAGCTATAAAATATTATACCAAATATTAAGATATATATAAATTTATTCATG
>MDSV01239098.1_pt1 | contig 11313 bp, 15 predicted proteins | sample 810851 | NCBI WGS metagenome assembly MDSV01 (sample SAMN05326640, study PRJNA326480) | marine metagenome | isolation source: seawater | place: Atlantic Ocean: North East | collected 2012 | reverse complement strand
TTAGATCATATTGATCATAAACTTGATTAAAGACATTTTCTACTAGTCCTTTTTTGTTTTGAAGATATTGTTGCATAAAATTAAATTTATATTGAATATAGTATTAAATGCCAGAATTACCAGAAGTAGAAATTGTTAGACGTTCACTTAATAAAAAAATTAAACAAAAAAAGGTCAAAAAAGTATTAATAAGAAATAGTAATTTAAGGTACAGGGTTCCTTCAAATTTCTCAAATTTTTTGAAAAATCAAAAAATAATCAAAGTAAATAGGTTTTCAAAATATCTAATTTTACATCTTTCTAACAAAAGGTATTGTTTAGTTCATCTTGGAATGTCAGGAACAATTCATACGATTATGAAAAATAAAAAAAATTTTTTTACTAACACTAGTTTTTATAATTCTCCAGTTTTACCTAAAAAACATAATCATATAGAAATAATCTTTAAAGATTTAAAGGTAGTTTATAATGATCCCAGAAGATTTGGTTTTTTTCAAATTTTTAAAAATTTTAAATTATTAAAAAAAAGACTTAATCACCATGGCCCTGAGCCATTTAGTTCAAAATTTAATATAAAATATATTAAAGATTTTTTTGAAGGAAAAAACAAAAGTATTAAAAACTTTTTATTAGATCAAAAGTTTGTTTCAGGAATTGGAAATATTTATGCAAGTGAAATATTGTTTTTAAGTAAAATTAATCCAAACAAAAAGGTGAATTCTTTGAAAGAAAATGAATATAAAAAAATTATATTTAATTCTAGAAATGTTTTATTAGATGCAATTAAAAAAGGTGGTTCAAGCATAAGAGATTTTAAAAATGTTTTAGGCAAGGAAGGAAACTATCAAAAAGAGTTTAGAGTCTATGATAGAGAGGGTTTAAAATGTAAACGTGCAGAATGTAAAGGTGAAATACAAAAAAAAATTATTTGTAATAGATCGACTTTTTTTTGTAATTCTTGCCAAAAATGATCAATTATTTGATTGACCGATATTAATTCTCAAGTTATACCCCTGCGCATATGGCTAATACTAAATCAGCAATCAAAAGAATTAGAAGAATATCTAAACAAACAACAGTAAATAAAGCTAGAAAAAATAGATATAGAAATGCTTTAAAAAAGATGAACATCTTGATTGAAGGTAAAAAGAAAGCTGATGCACTTAAATTCTTACCTAAGTTGAATTCTGAGCTAATGAAGATTGCTAAAACGGGAATAATTAAAAAACAAAACGCTTCAAGAAACGTTTCAAGAATTACCAAGAAGATAGCATCAATATAGATTGTTATACTTATAGTTGATTCAACTTAAAGCATACACTTCATATATGAATTTTATATTCACATTTACAATATTTAGATTTAGTAAAAATATTAAAACTTAAACTCAATTTAAAATTTAATTTTATTTTGTGATGCATAAAAAAAAAATTTGTCAAAGAATTTTTTTTTTAATTTCTTTTACACAATCATAGATTTTATTTTTTTTTTATAAAAAATACTTTCTTCTTGCAAAAAATATCAGATCGTTCTAACTGATCACTCCCCACAAGTTTATGAATAACAGTTCGAAAAATACAAATTTAAATAATTTAAAAGCCCAGGTTTTTGATTGGAGTATAATCCAAACAGAAATGAAAAACAAAATAGGCATTGATGTTTATGAAAGCTGGCTTAAAAAAATTAATTTTTTAGAAGAATTTAACAATTACATTTTGCTTTCTGTACCAACTCGATTTATTCGTGACTGGATTACATCTAGATATTTGGATCAAATTTTACAGGTGATTAAAATATATAAAAAAGAAATTATCAGAATTGAATTTAAAATTGTTGAAAAAAATTTAAATACAAAAACATTGAATAATGATAATACACATTTTTCTGAAAAAGCAGAAAACATATCTTTTATAAAAGACTCTTACTTACAATATAATAGAATTGATCCAAACAAGAGATTCGATAATTTTCTAACTAGCTCGAGCAATAAACTCGCTTATGAAGCTTCATTAAAAGTTTCTGAAAATATTTCTCATTATAATCCTTTATATATTTATGGTGGAGTAGGCATGGGGAAAACACATTTGTTGAATTCTATTGGTCTAGAACTTAAAAAAAAAAATAAAGTCATGTTTATTTCAGCAGAGAGATTTATGTATCAGTTTGTTAAATCAATTAAAGCAAACGATATGGTTAGATTTAAAGAATATTTTAGAAATACTGATATTTTAATAATTGATGATATTCAATTTATGAATGGTAAAGAGGCAATGCAAGAGGAGTTTTTTCATACTTTTAATGCACTACTTGATAAGGGCTCTCAAATAATCGTTTCTGCAGATAGAGCGCCAAATAAATTATCTCGTATACAGGAGAGAATTAAGTCACGATTTTCTGGAGGCTTGGTAGTTGATATACAAAAACCTGATTACGACTTAAGAAAAAAAATAGTTGAATACAAAATTGAGGAAATAAGTAATTTTTACGCTAATCAAATAAAACTTCCTAAAGAAATTCAAGATTTTGTAAGCAATGATATTACAACAAGTATAAGAGAAATAGTTGGAGCAATTAATCGTATAGTTTCTTTTGCAAGAATTTATAATAAGATACCTAACTTATCTGAAACAAAGGTAGTATTAAAAGATTTATTAAACTTATCAGAAAACAAAGTAACGATAGATTTAATCCAAACAATTGTTTGTAAATTTTTTAAGATTAGTAAAAATGAGATGTTATCTTCAAGAAGATCAAGATATTTAGTAAGACCGAGACAAGTAGCTATTTATTTAGCTAAAATTTTAACATCTAAATCATTACCTGAAATAGGACGTGAGTTCTCTAATCGAGATCATACAACAATTATTCATTCAGTTAAAACAATTGAAAAATTAAAAGAAAAAGAACCAGAGATGTTAGAAAATATTAATAAATTGAAAAATCAAATATTATATAACAACAAAGATAATGAAATTTAATGTAAATCAGCAAGACCTTCAACAAGCGTTAAGTTACTGTCAAGGAGTTATCGAAAAAAGAAGCACTTTACCTATACTATCAAACGTTTTACTTGATGCTGGTAATTCAAAACTTACAATAACAGCAACAGACTTAGACTTAATATTTATTCATCAAATAAATGATATTGAAGTAATCGAAGATGGAAAAACAACTACTTCTTCATCTATTATGTATGATATTATTAGAAAATTTCCTTCCGGAAAAAAAGTTAATATTACATTAAAAGACTCAAGTAAGCTTCAATTAGAGTCTGAAAAATCTATTTTTAACTTAAATTGCATTTCTCATTCAGAGTTTCCATTGACAGATGAAAATTTTAATCAAAATGAATTTACTATTAATTCAAAACACCTTTTAAAATTATTAAATAAATGTAAATTTTCAATATCAAATGATGAAACCAGACATTATCTTAGTGGAATTTATTTACATCAAACTGAAGTAGATGAAAAAAATTATCTTACTGCAGTTGCAACTGATAGTCATAGAATGTCTATTTCAAAAATTAGACTAGACCAAAAAATTGATTTTGAACCAATTATCCTACCTAAAAAAACTATTTTTCAACTTTGTTCATTATTAGATGGTTATAATGGGGATGTAAAAATTTCTAATATAAAATCAAAAATAAAATTTGAATTATCTAATAGCACATTAATCTCTAAACTTATTGATGGAAAATTTCCTAATTATATTCAAGTTATACCAAAAAATAATCAAAAAAAATTAGAGGTAGATCTTAAATTATTTTTAGGTTCTGTAGATCGTGTAGCATCAGTATCTTTAGATAAAAAAGATGGAGTCAAGTTTAACTTAACTAGAGATACACTAAATCTTTCAGTTAATAATACAAATAGTGGTGATGGAAATGAAAGTTTAAGTGTCAAATTTGAGAGTGATTTAGAAATAAGTTTTAATTCAAGATATTTAATTGATGTTGCGTCTCAAATAAATGGAGAAAGAATTGAGATCTTTTTAAATGACAATGGCTCACCGGCTTTGATTAAAGACCCAGGTGATTTTGATAGCATCTATGTTGTTATGCCAATGAAAGGTTAGTTTAATAAATCAAGTTCTGAGTATATATCATTTTCTAAAATTTTTATAAATTCCTCGTTTGAAAGTCCAGCTACAATGGGTTTTAAAATTGAGATAGTTATAGTTTTATTATTATATATGACACCTTTTTTTGGCCAAACATAACCAGAGTTAATTGCTACTGGCTGACAAGTAACATTTAATTCTTTATATATTCTACCAACGCCTTTTTTAAATGGTGGCCTTTCATCTGGCAAAACTCTTGTGCCTTGTGGAAAAATTATAAGGGGGCGATCAGAAGTATTTGTTATTTTTATAATATCGCTAAAGAAACTTAAATTATCTTTTGTCACTTTATCTCGCTGAATTGAAATAGACTCTATTTTTTTTAAATACCAGCCAAAAATAGGAATTAAAAGCAATTCTTTTTTGAGTATAAAAATTGGAGAATTAAAAATAGTTTGTAAGTAAAATGTTTCAAACATTGATTGATGAGAAGCTGCAATAAAAAATTTTTGATTGTTAATAATATTTTCTCTTCCTTTAACTATTATTTTGGTGGATAAAAAAAATTTAAGACAAAAACTAGTCCAATAACCCATAATCTTTCCACCAAATAAAACAATTTTTTTGGGTAAAAAAAGTGCAGGTAAAAAAATTAATGAAATGATTACTATTCCACTAAAAAAGAAAATTAAAAATGTTATGTTTCTAATCATTGTCAAAAGCTAAATTAAATCTTTATACTTTTGTCTTTTTCTAATAACTTTGATTTTTGAATTTTTAATTAATAATTCTACAGATTTTAGTCTTAGGTTGTAGTTTGAACTTAAGGACATTCCATATGCACCAACATCACAGATTACTAACAAATCTTTTTCTTTTAACTTTTGAAAATTTTTTAGTGTTGCAAATTTATCAGTACTTTCACAAATTGGACCTACAAGTTCATAATTTGTTTTTGAGACTTCATTAATTTTTTTTGATGACAAAGTATTATGATTTGCTCCATATAAAGCAGGTCTTATTAAATCATTCATTGCAGCATCTAGAATTACAAAGTTTTTTCTCTCACCTTTTTTTATATAAATTATTTTAGAAATTAGTATTCCTGTGTTTCCTACAATAGATCTACCTGGCTCAAATATTATTTTAGACTTATGTTTTATTAATAATTTTTTAATAGCAGTATTGTATTTTTTATAATTAAGTTTTTTATTCTTATTATCATATGAGATGCCCATGCCTCCACCTAAGTCAATATATTGAAAATTGAATTTTGTTTTGCTTATAATTTTACTTATTACTCTTAACATTCTTTCATAAGGTTTATGGTCTAAAATTTGACTTCCAATATGAACACTCAAGCATTTAAGATTTATATAACTTGAATTTTTGCAATAATTTACAAGTTCAATAAATATTTTATCTCCAACACCAAACTTATTATCTTTTTTTCCTGTTGAAATTTGTTTCAAAGTTTTTGCATCAGTGTTGGGATTAAGTCTAATACCAACCTGCACTCTCTTTTTTTTAATTTTTGCAATTCGCTCTATTTCTTTAATTTCACTTTTAGACTCAACATTTATAAGCAATATTTTTTTCTCTATGGCATATTTGATTTCAGTTGATGTTTTTCCAACTCCGGAAAAAACAATTTTTTTAGGCTCAATACCTGACTTAAGAGCCATCATGAGCTCTCCCATTGAAACAACATCAGCCCCAAGTCCAAATTTTTTTATTTCTTTAATCAAATTTAAGTTAGTATTTGATTTAATTGCAAAACATATAAGAGGAGAGAAAGACTTAAAACTTTTTTTAAAGTTATTTATATTTTCTCTCAATTTTTTATATGAATAACAGTAAGCGGGTGTTCCAAATTTTTTTGCAATATCTTTAATTTTAATATTTTCTATTGTGAGTTCTTTATTAATGTATTTCATTAAGCCCTTTTATTAAGGATTTTCTGTATTTCTGTTTCTTTTTTTGACTCTTTGTAAATGGGGTCTCCTTTTTTTCCACATGAAATTATAAAACAACATATAGCTGTATATAAAAAAATTTTTTTAATCATTATGTTTCTTATATTTCATTATCATTTTTTTAATATTATCAAAAGATGTTCCGCCATATGATTTTTTAGAATTAATAGAATTCTTTAAATCAAACACTTTTAAAACATCATTGGTAAGTTTAGGATCAATTTTCTTTAATTCTATTATAGTTAATTCATCAAGTTTCTTTTTTTTCTTTTCTGCAAAATTAACAATACTTGCTGTCTTTTGATAAGCCTCTCTAAATGACATTGAGTGATTTTTCACAAGATAATCAGCTAAATCCGTAGCTGTAATATAACCAGATTTAGCAAGCTCAAACATTTTCTTTTTATTAGGGCTTAAATTTTTAAGAATTTCATTAAAAATTTTTAAACAACCAATAAGAGTGTCATTTGATTTAAAAACAATTTCTTTATCATCTTGAAGATCCTTAAAATAAGATAGTGGTAATCCTTTTAAAATAGTAAGCATTGATAATAAATTTCCAATAGCATAACCGGATTTTCCTCTTAAGTATTCCAGTAGGTCTGGATTTTTTTTTTGAGGCATTATTGATGAACCAGTAACAACTTTGTCAGATAAGTTTATCAAATTAAATCCATCAGAATTCCAAATTATTAGTTCTTCAGCTATTCTAGAGATATGTGTAGAGCATACTGAAATGGCATATAAAAAATCTAAAACAAAATCCCTATCAGAAACAGTATCAATTGAATTATTGGTTGGTTTTTTAAAGCCAAGTTTTTTAGTTGTATAGTTTCTGTCAATATCAAAAGAAGTTCCAGCTAAAGCAGCAACACCTAAAGGATTTTCACTTAAGTTATCTAAATTATTTTTAAATCTATTTTTATCTCTCTGAAATATTTCAACGTAAGCCATTAAGTAATGTGCAAAAGAAATAGCTTGTGCATTTTTTAAATGCGTAAAACCAGGCATTATAGTATCTATATTTTTTTCAGATAATTTTAATGTACTTTTTATTATATGATCTAGATTAGTATTTATTTCCAGAGTTGCAGATCTAATCCAAATTTTTAAATCAGTAATTACTTGATCATTTCTGGATCTTGCAGTGTGAATAAAACCAGATTCATCACCAATTATTTGAAAAAGTCTTTTTTCAATATTCATATGGATGTCTTCATATTCTTTTTTAAATTCAAATTTATTATTTAATATTTCCTTTTCAATTTTATTTAGTCCATAAATGATTTTATTCTTAATTTTAAAAGAAATAATTTTTTGTTTAAACAACATTTCTACATGAGCAATAGATCCAGCTATATCTTCTCTATAAAGCCTTTTATCAATATTTATAGAATTTCCTACTTTTTGAAAAAGAGCAGAGGTATTCTTTCTTATTCTTGTACCCCATATTGCTTGGTTGTTTTTATTTTTTACCATGATAATTAATTATACCTTTAACATGAGATTTTTAATAATTTTTATTTTTTTACTGTCTAATTCAATGGCTAATGAAAACATAGATATAAAAAATCTTGTTATTAATAAAGAATTAAAAAAATATGATACTTTAACATTTCTAGACGCTCAAAATCAGCAACTAAATTTAAAAGATTATCATGGAAATTTAGTTTTATTGAATTTTTGGGCAACTTGGTGTGCACCCTGCAAAGAGGAGATGCCTTCTTTAGATTTACTACAGTCTCATGAGAATTTAACAAACTTAAAAATATTTCCAATAAATATTGGTAAAGATGATATTAATAAAGCTTCAAAGTTTTTTGATGATTTAAAAATCATTAATCTTAAGATTTATTTCGACTCACCAGTAACACTAGCAAAAAAATTTGGATTAAGAGGAATTCCCACTTCAATTTTATTTAATAAGGATGGTGAAGAATTTGCAAGAATTATAGGCTCAATAGATTTTGAGGATAAGAAATTTATAAATTGGTTAAGTAAGTATAATTAATTTTTAAAAAAATATGCGAAACCAACTAGGGCAATGATAGCAAAAAATTGTAATAAAACTCTTAATTGCATCAATTTATTAGAATATTTTTTACTTGTGTTGCCTCCTTTAAATAACGTACCAATACCTAGTATTAGTACAAGCCCAACAGAAATTAATAAAATTATAGATAATATTTTTACAAATATTCCAGAAATCATAAATGTATTGTAGGGTGTTTTTAAAATAAAAAAACATAAATCAGTTAGTATGACATTTTGTCTAGATGCTATCATTATCGAACCTGAAAATAATAAGGAAATTACTAGTGCTGTTATTTTACTCCATGGTTATGGAGGTGATGGAAAAGATATAAGTATGTTGTCGATGAATTGGAGAAGACATTTACCAAATACAATTTTTATTTGTCCAAACGGTCATGAAAAGTGTCAAATAAACCCCTCTGGATTTCAATGGTTTGATTTAACAAGAGATGATCCAAATTATATTTTAGAACAATCTTTAAAAGCCGAGAGAAAATTGGTGAAATTTATTGATGAAATTAAAAATAAATATAATTTACTTAATAATAAGATTTGTTTATCTGGATTTAGTCAAGGCTGCATGATGTCTATTAATTTAGGTCTTACATCTGATCAAGAATATAATTGTATAGTAGGATTTTCAGGTAAAATAATTAATCAAGAAAATTTAAAAGTTCGAAAAAAAAATTTAACAAATACTTTACTAATTCATGGTGACTCTGACCAAGTAGTTCATCCTAGTTTTATGCTAGAAGCTAAAGATTTTTTAATTAGAAATAATATAAAAATAGAAACTCATTTAATAAAAGACTGCGACCATAATATTCCAATTGAAGCTTCAAGTATTGCATTAAATTATATTCTAAAAAAAATATAATTATTGCTTAATATTGAAATAATTTTTTATTTAAGTTAAGATTTATATATGAATAACTTTTTTGAGAAAGATGTGTCGCTAGAAAAATGTCCTGCACTAGTTTTAAATGCAGATTATAGACCATTAAGTTATTATCCTTTATCGTTATGGTCTTGGCAAGACACTGTAAAATCAGTATTCTTAGACAGAGTTATAATTGTTAGCACTTATGACAGAATAGTAAGTAGTCCATCCTTTGATATGCAATTGCCAAGCGTTATAGCATTAAAAGATTATATAGTTCCTCAATCAAAGCCAAGTTTTACAAGATTTAATGTTTTTCTAAGAGATAAATTTTCATGTCAATATTGTGGTAGTGGAGAAGAGCTTACTTTTGATCATTTGTTACCAAGATCTAAAGGAGGTGAAACTAATTGGGATAATGTAGTTACAGCATGTTCCACTTGCAATGTAAGAAAGGGAGGGAAATTACTTAAACTTTCCGGAATGAAACTTTCACAATATCCATTTCAGCCATCTACAGAGGATTTACATCGTAATGGTAAAAACTTTCCTCCAAATTTTTTACATAAAAGTTGGATGGATTATTTATATTGGGATGTTGAATTAGAAGCTTAAAATTTAAACTTTTTCAGAAACTCTAATTGCTAATTTTGAACCAGTTTTGATAATTTTATCCAAGATTGAATAAAAACCTTTTTTTGAAGCCCCTTGTTCATAAGCAATATCTTTATGATGAAGTTCATCTTTTCTAAATTTTATAATTTTTTTCTTTAGATCTTTCTCCTCAGTTCCAAGCTGGTTAATTTGATTTTGATAATGTTCATCAATAACTTCCTCAACAGAAGCTGTACATAACATTGCAGCTTTTTTTCCTAAGAGAGTTGAACCAAATCCTAGCCCCACACCTAGCAAATCCCATAGTGGTAAAAATTTAGTAGGGCTTATATTTCTTTTTTTTATTTCATTTTCAAAAAATTCACAGTGTTCTTTTTCATGAACTTTCATTTCTTCTATTGTTTCTTTTAAACTTTCATTTTGTACCAAAGTATTTAAAGCTAGCAATTGGCCTTCATAAATTTTTACTGCACCACGCTCCCCAGCATGGTCCACTCTAATAAATTCTTCAACTTTATTTTTTGAAGTTTTCATAACTTTTGAAAATATTAATTAAAAAAATAACTAAAATTAAACTAATAATCATATTAAACGTTGTTAGTGAAAATCCAAAAATTCTAAATGTCACATCTTTACAGCTTACATTATTTACCTGTAATTGTTTCAACAACTCCTCTTTAGAGATGATATTTGAAGAGTTTTTTAATACACAAATTGCTGATTCCTCAAAAAAACCTTGTTCGATCCCAAAATGATAAAATGCGATTATTAAAGAAAAAGTGAATATTAAAACTAATAATAGAATTACGAATTTTTCATTTTTAATAAAGATATAATTTAAAATTATTAAAATTACACTCAATCCATAAGGGATCCTTTCTATTAAGCACAGATTACAAGGCTGATGTTCAAGAATGTATTCTATAAAAAAAGCTGAAATTATCGAAATTAAACTAATAAAAAAAATGATCTTTAAATAAGTATTTATTCTATAGTTAAGCATGAGATTTAAATAATAAATAGATTATAATTCCAGCTATAACAATTAATATTCCAATAATTGTAAACCATTTGGATCCATGATTATTCATAAATTCTGTAAAAATATCTCCAAACTTATATGAAAGATACGACACTATAAAAAATCGTAATCCCCTAGAGACTAAACTTATAAAAATGAAAATTAAAATATTGAAACCAATTAATCCGCTAGCAATAGTAAAAACTTTATAAGGTAGAGGGGTAAAACCAGCTAGAAAAAGAATTCCAAGCCAAGCATAAAATCCCTCACTATCTATTAGACTATTTTTTAAGTTGGATAGTTTATCTTCATAGCCATAAAAACTCATTATTTGCATCCCTATATCAAAAAAAAAGGCTCCAAGGAAATAACCTAAAACCCCGCCTAAAACAGAAAATATTGTTGCAATAAAAAAAATCTTAAGGAAATCATTTTTTTTTGAAATTACCATGGGTATTACCATTACATCTGGTGGAATAGGAAAAAAAGAACTCTCAACAAAAGAAACTAATGCTAAATAATATTTAGAGCTCTTATGTGCTGCTAAATCTAAACACTTTTTATAAAGGGTATTAAACATTTTTTGGTTTTAATATAATTTTAGTTCTTATACTATTTAAGTAATTTATTAAACAATTAAGGGCGAATGGCGGAACTGGTAGACGCGCACGACTCAAAATCGTGTTTCGCAAGAAGTGAGAGTTCGATTCTCTCTTCGCCCA
>MDSV01190867.1_pt1 | contig 11313 bp, 10 predicted proteins | sample 810851 | NCBI WGS metagenome assembly MDSV01 (sample SAMN05326640, study PRJNA326480) | marine metagenome | isolation source: seawater | place: Atlantic Ocean: North East | collected 2012 | reverse complement strand
TCGAAACCACGTTCGAGTAACTGTTGGTAATGATCGACATCATGATCAAACCTGGTACGATGAATTGCATGTAGGGCACGCCGCCCATCTCACCTACGCGCGAGCCAATCATCTTACCAAAAATGACAAAGTACAAGCTCATCGTAATCACTGGCGGTAAGAGCGTCTGCGGCCAAATACGCAGAATACGGCGCACTTCTTTGAACCAAATAGTACGAAACGCAATCCACTTTTTACTCAGTGACATCGTTTTATTATGATCGATTAGTTCCTGACTCATAATCCCGCCTCCTTCATGCTGTTTGCACTTTCAATATTTTTGTCAACCAAGCGCATAAACAACTCTTCTAGACGGTTGGCTTTATTACGCATACTGCCGACTTTGATGCCTTTATCAGACAACTGATCAAAGACACCATTTAATGACTCGCCTTCTGTCAGGGTGACTTCTAGCGTCTGCTTATCTGGCTGGGAGATGTCTGTCACTCCAGTCAGAGCCAATTGCTCATTGAGCGGCGTCTCTAAATCAAAGACAAACGTCTCTACAGATAACTGCGCCAATAAATCTTTCATTTCTGTATTGATACGAATCTCACCGTGATCCAAGATCGCAATACGTTTACACAACTGCTCGGCTTCTTCGAGATAATGGGTGGTCAATATAATCGTGGTGTTTTCTTCGATATTGATCTGCTGCATAAACTCCCACATCGAGCGGCGCAGCTCAATATCCACCCCTGCTGTGGGCTCATCGAGAATCAGTAATTTTGGTTTATGAATCAAGGCGCGCGCGATCATCAGACGGCGTTTCATACCGCCAGATAAATCACGCGATTTGCTGTCACGCTTGTCCCATAGCCCCAGTGCGGTCAGCAGCCTTTTTGCGCGAGGTCTGGCTTCTTTTGCTGGAATACCAAAGTAACCTGCTTGCGTAATTAAGATATCTTCGACTTTCTCAAACATGTTGAAATTAAATTCTTGCGGTACTACGCCAAGGTACTGTTTGGCAATCGAAGGGTTCTCTAATAAATCTGTCCCAAAAATATGGACACTACCCGTTGTTGGCTTAAATAGTGAACTGATAATGCCAATCATGGTGGACTTACCTGCGCCATTTGGGCCAAGCAGTGCAAAGAACCCACCTTGTGGTACGGTTAAATCAACCCCTTTTAACGCCGAAAACCCATTGTCATAGGTTTTGGATAAGCCTTGGATAGAAAGTGCTGGTACATCAGACATGAAGACCTCTTATTTTTTATCAATTTGTATAAAACACGATTTTAGAATAATAGGCCGTGTTGAACATTCGACTGTCATTATCATACTGACCGAGGCCATATAAAAATGTTCAACACGCTCTACTATCTAGAAGACACGGTGTAATCTCATAAAATGAGGCTGCTAATCGCAAATTTCAACTGCTTTATATTTGAAGTACCGTATTAATAATACTTATTATAAAAAAGCGCCTATCTCATTACTGAAATAGGCGCTTTATCGATAACTGTTGTAAGAGCCAGCAAAGCCGCTAGCAAAAATTAGCTGGCTTCTGCAACCATATAGTCTACAGCGTTTTGGACTTCTTCATCAGGAATGTCCGCGCCGCCTTTGGCAGGCATCGCATTGAAACCATTGATAGCATGGGTATATAGCGTATCTTTACCTTTCGCGATACGTGGTCCCCAAGCGCCAGCATCACCAAAGATAGGTGAACCTAACAAACCAGAGGCGTGACAAGTATGGCATACCGCATTGTATACTGCTTTACCATCACGAGGACCGTCACCAGCAGATGGGCCAGATGAGCGTGCTGTTACATCACACACTTCATCGTCTTCAAAACATACAGTTGCAACAGGTTGAATACGGGCAATCAGATTAGGATACAAAGCAATCAGCTTTTGTACTTGCGGCGTATCTTGCGGAATCGGCTCTTCGTCAGTGGCAGGCGCTGCAGCGGCGGTCTCTTCACCTTCTGCTGGAGCGGCACCATCAGCAGGTGCAGCGCCATCTGTTGTGTCTGCAGCAGCTTGGGGCTCACCACCTAGCGTTTGAGGTGCCTCTTCTACGACTTCTTGGCCTTCTGCGACGTCAGTCACAGTTACAGGCGTGTCGACAATATCTTCAGCTTGGCTCACCGCGATACTAGCGATTCCTAGAATGGCAGCTGCCGATAACATAACTACTTTTCTCATTCGTCACGTTCTCTTATTACGTATACAAGGACTAGCACGGCGCGGACATTCTGTCTGTCCTCCTTTGACGACCTCTAAGTCCTCAATAGCAGACAGCCATCCCGCGTGCCAGCGCACTTGCAATCGGTGATTATAAATATGAATTCTCCCCAACATTATAAGGGAAAAGGCAGGTAAATTGCCATGCTTGTTTAATGACTTGGCTGTTTTTTCTTAAAAAACCTCAATCACGACTGTCATTTATTGGCTTTATGCGTTTTATTTGTTAGACTAAGCGGTCTTTATTTCTAGGCATCTTATGCTGGTTATCATGCGCATCTAAGCGTGACAGTCAGACATATCGTTATCATATGCGCTCGTAGCTCAGTTGGATAGAGTATCGGTTTCCGAAGCCGAGGGTCGTGGGTTCGATTCCCGCCGAGCGCACCAATCATCGTATTTCACCCTTCCTCAGCATTACCTAAAACTGCTCATACTCATCAAACCTATATATCAAAATGTTGGCAGTCTTTCTGTGTGCGCATACCTCTAGTGCTCTCACCTATATAAATCACTCCGCATCTTGTAAATTTGCAGTCAATTGAACACGGCTGGGCACACGATGATAATTAATCACTGGCACCTCACCCAAACGACGCTTACCTTCAGCAATTTTTTTATCAATGGTAATCATCGCGATTTTTTTGCCTTGTTGGCTGATGAGCAAATGATTTGCCTTACGAGTGACTCGATAAGCAGGAAAATACTGCTTTAATAATGCGGATGTTTTTTGCAGGGCATCATTCGGTACTGTATTTTTTGACTTGGCACTACCGTGCTTTTCGCCTGCTTTTGCCCCGCGCGATTTTGCCACCAACCATAAAATTACGATGATGGCGATTAATATGACAAGCCACCAAATTCCGTCTATCATAAGTAAAAATATCCATTACTAACAAAGGTTGGCTCATGTTAGCAGAATTATCACCAGCGGTAATAGCAGAAGTAAAACTTGCGGCAACATTGTTGGCATCGAAAGAGCGCATTTGCATTTTGACAGGGGCAGGCATTTCAGCCGAAAGTGGTATTCCGACGTTCCGAGATAAGCAAACGGGCTTGTGGGAAAACTACGGCGTCGAGGATTTGGCCACTCCTGAAGCATTCGCTCGCGATCCAAAGCTTGTATGGTCGTGGTATCAGTGGCGCAGGCAAGTGGTCGCAGATAAAGTACCAAATCCAGCCCATCATGCATTGGCTCAGTGGCAGTATCATGCGCAAACCTCCGATCAAACAGTGACACTCATCACCCAAAATGTCGATGACCTACATGAGCAGGCTGGAAGCGCAGTGACTCATTTGCACGGTCATCTGTGGCGTGATCGCTGTGCTCAGTGTGAGATACCTTATCCAGAACAATCAAGAACCGCCTATATTAAGCAAGATACGATACGTTTTGATGATAAGCTGATTACTTGTCCGCATTGCGTCGGTTACATCAGACCAGATATTGTGTGGTTTGGCGAAGCACTACCTGTACAAGCATGGCAGACTGCCGAAGAGGCTGCGGCTAACTGTGATGTGTTTATCAGTATCGGTACCTCAAGCTTGGTCTATCCTGCGGCCGGACTCTCACAGCTAGCTAAGCAAAATGGTGCGCAAGTTATCGAGATAAACCCTGACCCAACACCGAATACCATCGTCGATATCACGCTAATAGAAAAAGCTGGAGTGATTTTGCCGTTACTTATAGAAGAGATTACTGCGTTATAACTGCGACTGCTTAATGTCATTACCTGATAAACAATAAAAAAGGCTTAACGATTGCTATCAACCGTTAAGCCTTTACTACTAAAAATAAGCTCGCTAAAGCTTATTGCAATACCGCGTCCACTTTCGCCAAGTAATCTTCTTTTAGCTCGTCGCTGATAAATGCCGATCTAAATGAGTTTTTTACTAACGTAATAATATCCTCTTCTGTTATCGGTAGATTCTCATATAAGTTGATAAAATTTTGGTTCACATAGCCTTTGAAATAGGCAGGATCGTCTGAATTGACGCTGATATTAAGCCCATAGTCTAAAAGCTCTTTGATATTATGCTCTTTGTAATTATCAAAAACTCGCAGTTCGATATTTGAGTTCGGGCAAACGGTTAGTGGCATTTGCTCGTCTTTGAGTCTCTGCATCAGCTCTGGGCTTTTTATCGACTGCACACCATGGTCGATGCGGTTGATATTCAATAAGTCTAGCGCTTCGTAGATATATGAAAAGTCCGCTTCTTCGCCTGCATGAGCGACCAGTTTAAAGCCTGCTTCTTTGGCTTTTTGAAAGACTTCTTTGAACTTCGATGGTGGGTTACCAAGCTCTGATGAATCAAGGCCAACACCGATGATGTCCTCTTTAAATGCCATTGCTTGCTCTAATGTTTCAAACGCTGCTTCTTGCGATAAATGGCGTAAAAAACACATGATGATACAAGAGGTGATGCCGTACTTTTCTTTGGCATCTGCTAGTGCTTCTTTGATACCTGTGATGATCGCTTCAAAAGCCACGCCGCGCTCGGTATGGGTTTGCGGATCAAAGAATATTTCTGTGTGGATGACATTGTCTTCAACACACTTAAGAATATACTCCCACGTCAAATCATAAAAGTCGTCTTGGGTGAGTAAGACATTTGCGCCAGCATAGTAGATATCTAAAAAACTTTGCAGATTATTAAAGTTATAGGCGGCGCGCACGTCTTCTACGCTGTCATAAGGGATCTCTACGTTGTTCTTTCTTGCCAGTCTAAACATCAGCTCAGGCTCTAATGACCCTTCGATATGTAAATGAAGTTCCGCTTTTGGTAGTTTCTGTATTAAATCAATCATAGTATTCCAATAATGGTGTCATCGAGACGAGCCGTGGACAATTTATATATTTGTACCGTCTTTAAACGGTACGAACATTTTGCGTGCGATATTTTAGCATCAAAACCCTAGAGACGAGAACAGTCACCTTCGACTCTATCAATAATGCGCTTCAAGATGCCGTATTACTATTTTAAAAATACCACGGTATCAGACAGCTCATTGCCTGCTGGATTGTGCTCAAGCTGATAGTACTGGCGCAGCACTTGTCCCACTTCATCCAACAATTGGGCCAAGCTCTCTTCTGTCTTCTTGTTGCTGATACCTGATACTGCTTTTTCGCACATAGCACTCCAGACAGTTGGGCTTACATGAGTGCTGATACCGCGATCCGCCACAATCTCTAACTGATGCTCGCAGATATTGACATAGATGAGAACGCCTGTGTTCTCTTCGGTATCCCAAACTCGATATTCACTAAACAGATCAATTGCTCGCTTGCGGCAATCCATATGATAAGCGTCTTGAATCGGTAAATGATTCTCTACAATCAAAAACACCTCACCGCGATGCCCACGCTCAGCGCGTGTCACCTCATCTGTCAGGCGTGCTTTGGCTTCTGCTGTCAGCCACTTGCTATGTAGCAAAGGGACAAACAAGACCTGACGCCACCATCGAGCAAAGCTAGAAGTTGAAGCATGATTTTCTGCCATTATATTTTTCCTCAATTACGTCATTTTTGATGGTTATTTGGGTCTATGTACTGGGACTCTATTTTTGGCTTTTATTAATTTGAGTCTTTACTAATCTGAGCTTCTAATAACTAAGCTGAGCTTTTAATAAATAGACACTTACCACGAGCCACCAGCACCGCCACCGCCAAAACCGCCGCCACCACCACCAAAGCCGCCACCACCGAAACCACCACCGCCAAAGCCGCCACCACTTCCGCCGCCCATACCGGGTAAGAAAATCATGCCACCGCCTCTACGCCCACCTTTACCGCCGCCGCCTTTGCCACCACCGCCGCCACGGGAAATCAAGAACATCCATATAAATATCGCCATGATCAATGTCATAAAAAAGCCGCCGCCAAGCGCTAATGAACCGGCGAAAAAGCCGCCTGCCGTGATAATAGAACCAAATACTCGGCCCAAAATATTGGTAATAAAGCTACCAAATATCATCGCCATAATAAATAAGAAAATAGGTGATGGTAGCTCATCTGAGCCTTGCACGGCACTACGCTCAGCAGCTTGGGCATCAGCACGCGCCAATACCTCAGGGTCAGCCGTTAGACGTGCCTTGAGTGCATCCACGCCAGCCAGTATCCCAGCACCATAGTTGTTTTGCTTAAATAATGGTGTGATGTCCTCACGGATAATACGATTGACCGCAGCATCTGGCAATACACCCTCTAACCCATAGCCTGTGAGGATATACATGTCACGGTCATTGACTGCTACGACGATGAGCAGACCATCGTCAATATCTTTGTCGCCCAATTGCCATTTTTCTGCAACCTGTAAAGCATAGTCAAATATAGGCAAACCATTGGTTGTTGGTACGATGACCACTGCTGCTTGTGCCAAACCCTGCTGATAAATATTTCTTAGCTGCGCCTCTAGACGCTGTTTTTCTTGCGGATTTAAGATATTGGCTTGATCAACGACTGGTTCATTCAGTATTAGTTTGTCAGCATCAATGCTCTGGGCACTTGAGGTTACTGGTGGCTGAGCTGGCGCTTGCGCACTAGCGGTTGCCTCATCATTTGCTGCGCTTTGATTAATAGCGTCATTACCAAGCACCGCACCATTGATGGCATCATTATTTAATACCGCATCATTGATCGCTTCATTGGATTCACCAGCTTTGGCAATGGCTACCAAGTCTTCAACACTACGGTTTTGCAGATTTGAGGGGCTATCTGTCGCTACAGCCGTGCCAACATCGTCACCAGGCGCAGCATGCAGCACTGATGCACCGCTGACGCTCAGTGTAAACAGTAATGCTGATAAGATTGCTTTTGAATTATTCATCTAATCTCTACCACCTCAAATGACATCTTTATAAATTAATAGACATTAACTAATAGTCATCAGCTAAATAAATAGAGCGGCATACACCGCTCTATTTTTGTATATATCAATTGCGCTCTACTCTGCTTTTGCAGAATCGCCAAAATCAACACTTGGCGCTGTCGAGATGGCATCTTCATTAGCAACGGTAAAGTTTGGTTTGGTATCCATGCCAAATACTTTTGCGGTGATATTGGTTGGGAACTGGCGCACGGTGGTGTTGTAGCCTTGCACTTCTTGGATATAGCGGTTACGAGCAACCGTGATGCGATTCTCAGTCCCTTCTAGCTGCGCTTGCAGATCTTGGAACAGCGCATCTGATTTTAGCTCAGGGTAACGCTCAGACACTGCCATCAGGCGTGATAATGCGCCTGTCATTTGCTCTTGCGCAGCAGCATAACGCTCCATTGCTTCTGGGTCATTGAGCACTTCAGGCGTCACCGTGATGCCGCCCGCACGCGAGCGCGCTTGTGCCACTTGGGTGAACACCTCTTGCTCTTGTTCAGCATACTGCTGTACGACTTTGACCAAGTTTGGTACCAAATCGCTGCGGCGCTGATATTGGTTGACCACTTCTGACCACGAAGCCGTTACTTGCTCGTCTTGCGCCTGCAGATTGTTATAACCGCAACCACTCAAACCGACAGTAGAGGTCGTCAATAGTGCTGCTAGCAACATCGGCTTCATAATAGATTTACGCGTCATCGTTGTTTCTCCTAATAATGATAAATAACAAATATCTGGTAACACGTTTTTTAATAATTTTTTTGCGCTTATGCCTTCACAATCATCTAACGGTCATATGCGTTCTATATTTTATATAAAGGCACGTGCTTGTAGCTTTTATATCTACAGACACAACATGAAAAACCACTCATGCATATTGCTCAGTCTTATAAGCTACAAGATATACTGCTCATAATGACGCTATCATGATGCTTTTACAATTGACCGTTACCAAAACACAACCGCAACAACTGGGTGTCATTTTTTTGGTTATACCTTTATGTAGTGCTATTACTTTTTAGATAGACGAAAGTTTATTAAATGAATTGCCAGTTCATAAATTCGCTTCTTTATTAAGGCTAATGATGCATAAATCGATGGTCCAAAAATAAAACTTATCCGTCCATACACAAAGAAATTTCTAGTAATTAGGACAAAAATATGGCAAATTGCAGTTACGTAGCCGTATGGTTTGAATACATTTGGTAGTGGACTTATAGCTTGATACGTATTAGCGAGTTGATCGATGTGTAAAGAAGACATTATTCAACTTACGAATACTCCACTAATACCATCAATTCGCCCTACCAACAGTGTAGTCAATCGGGACGGCTCATAGCAAATTAAATACCCTTATCATGAAGAGTATTTAATTATATAACCGCCTGTTTTATCCGCGGACTTATAACTCATCTCATTCATAACGTGATGATAGGACACCGCAGTAGTTGAGGCTGTAGAACAATCAAACACACAGCTGATATTAATGCTATCAACGACAAGCGCTATAAAAATAGTCTATGTCACTGATGAAGCCAAGCGGATAAATACAGACAACTACAGTCCATTCTTGGTGGCTAAGCACGTATGAGACTTAACTAATATAGATATGAGTCGATGCAGCTAATTTAACTGCTTAACTTAAATAAGTAAGTTAACCAGTTAATTTACTCCTAGCATACAGAGCCACCTTGAGACAGTACTAGGAATATACATATGGAAGGTTTAGTTAACTTGGTAAACGGAATTATCTGGAGCCCAGCACTGATCTATCTGTGCTTGGGCGCTGGTCTGTTCTATTCCATCATGACGCGCTTCGTACAAGTACGTCTATTCGGTGAAATGATCAAACTACTATTCACTGGTAAGTCCAGTACTGATGGTATTTCGTCATTTCAGGCACTAGCCGTTTCCCTCGCAGGACGTGTGGGTATGGGTAACATCGCTGGGGTAGCTGCTGCTATCGGCTTCGGTGGTCCAGGTGCTGTATTTTGGATGTGGATCGTGGCGTTCTTAGGCGCGTCTACTGCCTATGTCGAGTCTACCCTTGCACAGATTTACAAAGAAAAAGATGTGGTAACTGGCGAATATCGCGGTGGCCCTGCTTATTACTTTGAGCGTGCGCTTGGTCAAAAATGGTACGGCATCCTCTTCGCCATCGCTTCTATTTTATCATGCGGTATGTTCTTACCTGGCGTACAGGCCAACGGTGTTATCAGTGCATTCGCACAGTTAATGGGCGAAGGTACAATCATGAACGTTGCAGGCCTAGAAGTTGGCTCTATGCGCTTGGTTGGCTTGGCCATTATCTTAGTCGTATTAGGTGTCATCATTTTCGGTGGTATTAAGCGTATTGCAACCTTTACTGAGTTTGCCGTTCCATTTATGGCACTTGGTTACATCGTCCTCGCCTTAATCATCATGCTCAGCAACTTCAGCTTGATTCCAGATGTATTTGGCATGATCATTGGCGATGCATTCACTGCACAAGCAGGTTTTGGTGCAGCAATCGGTTGGGGTGTTAAGCGTGGTATTTACTCTAACGAAGCCGGTCAGGGTACAGGTCCTCACGCTGCCGCAGCTGCTGAAGTTGAGCATCCATCACAGCAAGGTCTTGTTCAGGCATTCTCAGTATATGTTGATACATTGTTGGTTTGTTCTGCGACTGCATTCATGATCTTATCTACTGGCATGTACAACATTCAAGGTACACTACCAGATGGTCAGTTCATCGTTCAGAACGTTGCCGCTACGACTGAAATCAATGCGCCTGCGTTTACGCAGATGGCAATGGAATCGGTATACGGTACATTTGGTAACGCGTTTATCGCAATTGCTGTATTCTTCTTTGCCTTTACAACTATCCTAGCGTATTACTACATCGCTGAAGTAAACGTCGCTTACTTGACACGCTTCCTTGGTCGTAACGCAAACAAAACTGGTCTATTCCTCGTTAAAGTATTGATCATGGCGATGGTTGCTTATGGGGGTCTTAACTCAGCTGGTTATATCTGGGCCATCGGCGATATCGGTGTTGGTCTTATGGCTTGGCTCAACATTGTTGGTATCCTTGTTATCTTTATCGTGGCTCGTCCAACGCTTACCATGCTTAAAGACTACGAAGCACAACGTAAAGCTGGTGTGGCACGTTACAGTTTTGATCCGGCAAAATTCGGTATCAAAAACGCACCTTATTGGGAAGAGCGTCATCTAGCAGACCAAAAAAGAACGAATGTAGACCCACTACGTAAGTAATAGAGATAATATGCGCTAACGTAGCTACTGCTCAATCTTATTCAGTCTTCCTAAAAGCCCGAGGCAATGGTCTCGGGCTTTTTTATTGCAAATAAATAACACAGATTTTTAAGATACCGCTGTTACGTGCCACCATCTTATAGACACAAAAAAGCCCAGCATTATAGCTAGGCTCTTTTACTCTTCTTAAGTCTCAGAGTAACTTAACTAAATATTAATCTTACTCAGGCATCAATACTGTGTCGATTGTATGAATCACGCCGTTGCTTGCCATGATATCAGTACCTGTGATGTTGGCTGTGTTACCAGTCGCATCAGTAATAACATTGTCTTCGCTGATTGAGATGGTTTTGCCGTTCGCCGTTTCGATATCGGTACCATAAGGGATATCAGCTGCTTTCACTTCCATTGGAACAACATGATAAGGCAATACGGTTTTTAATAAGTCTTTATTAGCCAATAGCTCGTCTTTGGTCACGCCTAATTTTTCTAATACAGGGGCAAATGCATCATCAGTTGGTGCAAATACAGTGTATTTGGTGTCTTCCATCAACATGGTGTCAAGACCCGCTGATTTTAGTGCCGCTGTCAGAATAGTGAGATTGTCGTTGTTTGCAGCGATTTCTGCGATGGTTTGTGTCGCTTCCATATTCATGTCATCTGCCATTGGCTCGGCTTCAACCATTGGCTCGGCTTCGGTCTCTGCTACTGGCTCAACCACCACTTCTTCAGTAGTAGCCTCAGGCTCAGCTGGGTCTGCGACTGTTTCAGTATCGTTACATGCTGCTAATGACATCGCTGCTGTTACTACTGCGATCGATAATAAATTCTTCTTTAACATGGGTTATTCCTTTTTAATAATTGGATATCTGGTATGTCTAGCGAATAACTGTCTTTACTACATGAATAGTTGACGCTAATACGTATATCAATAATTGACATTTTTTAGCTA
>MDSV01014869.1_pt1 | contig 11313 bp, 12 predicted proteins | sample 810851 | NCBI WGS metagenome assembly MDSV01 (sample SAMN05326640, study PRJNA326480) | marine metagenome | isolation source: seawater | place: Atlantic Ocean: North East | collected 2012 | reverse complement strand
TCTGAATTTATATTTTCTAAAATCAGCCATATCTTTAATTGGTTTTGGAAACCAACCTAAAGCTTCTGGTCCAACTGGTTGCAACATAAATCCTTTAATGTCTCTTCCCATCTCTTTCCATAATTGGTCGTAAAGCTCTTTACCACCACCATATTGAAACCATGATAAGAAAGCTAAATTGTCTATACCAACACCACCACCTGCTACTGGAGAACCAAATAACATAGCGGCAGGATGATCACCTGACCAATAGTGAGTCCATGCAAATCCACAATCAATTAGACCTTTATCAACAGCATCTAAAGTTTCTTTAACTCCAACAACTGCTCCAGCTGGTAGAATTTCAAATTTTAATGAACCACCAGTTAATGCTGTAACTGTGTCAGTAAAATCCTTTAACATTTTAACTTCGTCAGCCTTTGTGTTAAGCACAGTCTGACATTTTAATGTTTTTGCATTAGCGTTTGACATAAAGCCAATTACTAAAAGTGCAGCAAACATTAATGAAATGATTTTTTTCATTATTTTCCCTCTTTGTTAGTTTTTAATAAATATATCCTCTCAAAAAATGACATTTGATACAAGTGACAATTATTTAAATTAAATGTAAAAAAGCCTTGTAATAGGCTAAAAAAATTTTTATTTGAAAAAAAATTATGGAATTTGATTATATTATAATTGGAGCTGGTTCTGCAGGCTGTGTCCTAGCAAATAGACTTTCTGCAAATCCAAAAAATAAAGTGGCATTAATAGAGGCTGGTGGAAAAGATACCTACCCGTGGATACATGTTCCTGTTGGGTATTACAAGACTATGCATAATCCTAAGGTTGATTGGTGTTTTAACACTGAAAAAGATAAAACAATGAATAATAGATCTATAAGATATCCAAGAGGAAAAACTTTGGGTGGTAGTTCATCGATTAACGGATTGCTCTGGATAAGAGGTCAAAGTAACGACTATGATAACTGGCGACAACAAGGAAACATGGGATGGGGATGGGAAGATGTGTTGCCATATTTTTTAAAATCGGAAAATAATGAAATGGGAAAAAGTGAATTCCATAATGATAGTGGACCAATTATGGTCTCAAATAAAAAAATTAATCTTAAAATGCTAGAAGAGTTTATAAATGCTGCCGAAGAAAAAGGAATACCTAGAGTGGAAGATTTTAATACAGGAGATAATTTTGGGGTTGGATATTACCAATTTACAACAAGTCATGGTCAAAAAGGATTAAAACTTAGATGTAGTGCAGCGAAAGGATATTTAAATCCAGTAAAAAAAAGAGGAAATTTGAAAATTATAGTTCATGCTCACGTACAAAAAATTAACTTCGATAATAGAAAAGCTGTAAGTGTAAGTTATTTTTTAGGAAATGAGTTAAGAACAATTAAAGCTAACAAGGAAATTATTTTATCAGCCGGATCGATCGGCTCGCCTCAATTACTCCAGGTATCAGGCTTAGGAAATGGTCAAAAACTAAAACAGCATGGTATCAAGGTTATTAAAGAATTAAATGGCGTAGGAGAAAATTTACAAGATCATTTAATGTTTAGACCTGTTTATAAAGTTAATAATTTAAAGTCATTAAATAAAAAAATTAATAGCTTATTTGGAAATTTATTAATTGGTTTAGAATATATTTTTTTTCAAAGTGGTCCAATGACAATGGGGGCTAGCCAAGTTTGTGGTTTTGCAAAAAGTGACTCGTCTCGTGAGACTCCAAATCTTCAATTTCACATTCAGCCAATAAGTACAGATATTTTAGGAGCATCTAAACTTCACAATTTTCATGGTATCACACCAACAGTTGCGAATATTAGACCGACAAGTAGAGGTGAAATTGCTATAGTAAGCAATGACAGTAGGGTAAATCCTAAAATAAAAATGAATTACCTGTCTACTGAAGATGATCGATATGTAGCTGCCCAAGGTTTAAAACTTGTTAGAAAAATAATGCTCGAAACAGATACATTTAAAAAATATAATGCTTCAGAATATAGGCCTGGAATTCATATTAAAGATAATGAAGAATTGGTTAAAGCAGGAAGTGATTATACTCAGACAATTTTTCACCCGGTTGGAACATGTAAAATGGGAATTGACAAAGAATCAGTTGTCACTAGCAAACTTAAAGTTCATGGAATAGAAAATTTAAGAGTAATTGATGCATCAGTTATGCCTAATATTACTTCGGGAAATACAAATGCACCTACTATAATGATTGCTGAAAAGGGTGCCGATATGATATTGAATAGTTGATGATGGGTGATGAGATAGTAATATTTTTTCAAATAATTTTTATTGATTTAGTATTAGCGGGAGATAATGCCATAATAATTGGCATGGTTGCTTCTCAATTTCCCTTGGAAAAGAGAAAAAAAATAATATTTTGGGGAATAACCCTTGCGGTTATATTAAGAATTTTACTTACATTAATAACTGCTTATCTCTTACAAATTCAAGGTATAAGGTTAATTGGTGGTTTAGCTTTATTGTATATTGTTTATAAATTATACAAAGACGTAATTACACAAAGCTCTAACAACAATCAAAATAATTTAAAAGTTGATGATAAAAGTTTCTTTAAAGCAATAATCACGGTTTTAATTGCTGATTTTACTATGAGTCTAGATAATGTTCTAGGTGTAGCTGGAGCTGCAAAAGATCATTATTTTTTACTTATATTTGGACTAATTCTTTCAATCGCATTAATGGCATTTGCCGCAACACTAATCTCAAATTGGATTAAAAAATACAAATGGATTGCTTGGGTTGGACTTTTGGCGATTCTGATTGTAGCAATTGAATTGATTTACACAGATATAAAGTTATTTATATAAAATGTACTTAAAAAAATATAACTTAAAAAAAAAAATTGCCTTTGTTACCGGAGCTGGAAAAGGTTTAGGAAAAGCATGTGCCATAGCATTGGCAGAGGCTGGATGCGACCTAATAATAATAAGTAGAACACAAAAAGATATAAATGAAGTATCAAAAAAAATAAAAAAATTAAAAGTTAAATGTAAATCATATGTTTGTGATATTACAAATTACGATCAGATAAAAACAATAATTAATAGTCAATCCAGAATTGACATATTGGTTAATAATGCTGGTAACAATATACCTGAGCATTTCACAAAAGTTAAAACAAAGGACATGGAATACATGGTTAAAATTAATACAATAGCATCCTTCAACATTGCACAACTTTGTGCCAATAAAATGATTAAATTAAAAAATAGAAAAAAAATAGGTGGCTCGATTATTAATATGTCATCTCAAATGGGTCATGTAGGAGGTCCAATAAGAAGTGTGTATAATATGAATAAATGGGGGATTGAAGGTTTAACAAAAGGTATGGCTGTTGATTTAGCAAAATATAATATAAGAGTTAACACTGTAGCACCAACATTTGTTGTAACTCCTATGACAAGCAAGTTTTTAAAAAATAAAAAATTTAAAAAAGAAACATTAAAGAATATTCCATTAGGCAGATTTGCTGAAATGTCTGAAATTGCATCAGCTGTGGTTTTTTTAGCGTCTGATGCAGCATCAATGATTCATGGAACATCATTATTGGTTGATGGCGGATGGACAGCAAAATAATTAGATACTTTATTGTTTTTATTTTAATAAGTTTCAAATCATATAGTGCTGAATTTCAGGGAAAATTCGTACAAGGTCATTTTATAATTGGAAAAACAAAACCTGGAACCAAAATATTAATAGATAAAAAAAAAGTTAAAGTATCTAAAGACGGATATTTTGCATTTGGAATTGATAAAGATAGAAAATTTGACGTAGTCATTAAAGAAGGAAATAATAAAATTGTAAAAAAAATAAAAAAAAGAAAATATAACATCCAAAGAATAGATGGTCTTGAAGAAAAAAAAGTTACACCTCCTGAAGAGGTATACGAAAGAATTAAAAATGAAAATAAACTCATAGCTAATGCTAGAGAAATAAATTCTGATTTAGATTTTTTTAAAAATAAATTTATATTGCCATTAGATGACGCAATAATCACTGGTGTATATGGTAGTCAGAGAATACTTAATGGAAAACCTCGATGGCCTCACTACGGATTAGATTTTGCTGGAGATCTCGGAACTCCCATAAAAGCAATGGCTGACGGAATTGTTACTTTAGCTGAAAATGATTTGTATTTTACTGGAGCAACTTTAATTTTTGATCATGGTCACGGTGTTTCAACGTTATATATGCACTTGGATGAAATATTTGTAGAAGTAGGAGATATAGTTAATCAAGGAGACATAATTGGAACAGTTGGCTCAAGCGGAAGGTCTACTGGTCCTCATTTAGATGTAAGATTAAACTGGTTCGGTATTAGATTAGATCCAGCATCAATATTAAATATTAATTAATGGGTTTACATTTTTCAAAAACTGAATTTTCTAAGCGAAAGAATTATGTTTTAAAATCAATGAAAGAAAAAAATTTAGATGCTCTTTTAATGTTTAGACAGGAGTCAATGTATTGGTTGACAGGTTATGATACATTTGGTTATGTTTTTTTTCAAACGTTAGTCCTAGATATAAAAGGAAATATCATATTATTAACTAGAGCACCTGATTTACGGCAGGCACAAAATACGTCTAACATAAAAGATATTAGAATTTGGGTTGATAAAGATGGATCAAATCCAACAAGCGATCTTAAAAATATTTTAAATGAACTAAATCTAAAAGATAAAAAAATAGGTATAGAATATGAGGCTTACGGATTAACTGGTAGAAATGCAATAAACTTAAATAAATCTTTAGAAAAGTATTGTGAGGTTGAAGATTCATCAAACTTAATTTCAAAATTGAGAGTAATAAAATCAGACGATGAAATTGTATACGTAAGAAAGGCTGCTGAACTTGCAGATAATGCTTTGGAACAAGTTTGGAAATATGCAAAAGCAGGTATTAGCGAGTCCAAAATACTTGCGGAAATGAATAAAGTTATATTTGAAGGGGGTGGAGATTATCCAGCTAATGAATTTATAATTGGATCTGGAAAAAATGCTTTGTTGTGCAGATATCAATCAGAAAAACAAACTTTAAATAAATTAGATCAGCTAACTATTGAGTGGGCGGGAACTTACAGACATTATCATTCTGCAATGTTTAGAACTTTACCTATTGGAAAAGCTGATCCCAAACATTATAAAATGCATGAAGCCTGTATAGAAGCTTTAAAAAACTGTGAGAAAAAACTAAAACCTGGAAATAAAATTGGTGAAGTTTTTGATATTCACGCAAAAGTATTTGATGATCTTGGCTACAAAAATTGTAGAATGAATGCATGTGGTTACTCTTTGGGAAACACTTTTTCACCTAATTGGATGGATTGGCCAATGATCTATAAGGGAAATCCTTATGTAATCCAGCCTGGAAATATATTTTTCATGCACATGATTTTAATGGATACAGAAAATCAATTAGCTATGAATTTGGGGGAAACTTATTTAGTCACTAACAATGGCAATGAAAGACTTGGCAAACATAAACTTGATTTAGTTATATTATAGAACTAATTTTTTTTCTTTTTTATATTGTTTTCACAGAATTTTTCTGCATCAACGAGCTTTAAATCATTATTTTTTTTCATTTGTGCATAAATACATGCCGACAATGATTTGTCTAAGCTGAAATTATTGTAAGTTTTAGTTGTTAAATATAGAGCAATTATTGCAAAAGTTAAAAAAATATATAAACCAATATCTTTTCTCATTCGTCATTTCTCCAGTCAATATAAGCAGAATTATACATTGAACTATTTAAAGTGACTACATCATTGATATATATTACACTTAAATTTGAATTTCTGAATATTTCATTAATTTCTTCATACGTTTGTCTACTCGAAAAGATTATTTTCTGTACTTGATTGTTTGTATTTAAAAATTTTAGAGTTCTATTTTTGGCAATTTGAATACATTTTTTTTTAAAAGTTTTTTCACAGTAATATTTCTCCATTTTAATATCTCTTGGCATTGGTACTGTCACTTGAGTGTACCAAAAATAAGAATCTAATCCATCTTCCGTTACCCAAAAAGATACAGGTTTATTCAACCCTTTATGATTTCCATAACCAATATTACCTTTTGTATAATCAATAAAATGAGCTATTATTTTCTCTGATAACAAAGGATTTCCTACTTTAATTATATCTGTATGTGCCGAACTAGAAATTATAAGACTCAAGAATATAAGAAGAAATATTTTTCTCATTTTTCTAATATTTTGTATGATTATTCTACTAAAGACTTTTGAGGTTTCATATCACTTTTATTGATACCAGCAACTTGAACAGGTTTTTTCATTGCATCCCTTCTAAAGGGCTCTCCTAATTCTTGGTTTAGTATAATTTCAATAAAAGTAGTAATTCCTTTTTTTTGGTCTTCACATGAATCTTTTATTGCCTGAGTAGTTTCTTCCATAGTTTTAACTGTTACGCCTTTTAACCCACAAGCTTTTGCAACTTTTGAATAACTTAACTCTGGATCAAGTTCGGTCCCAACAAAATTGTCATCAAACCATAAAATTGAATTTCTTTTTTCTGCACCCCATTGGTAATTTCTAAAGATAACCATTGTTATTGCTGGCCATTCTTCTCTTGCGCATGAGCTCATTTCATTCATGCTAATTCCAAATGCTCCGTCTCCAGCAAAACCAATTACTGGTGTTTTTGGACATCCAATTTTAGCGCCTAAAATTGATGGAAATCCATACCCACATGGTCCAAATAATCCTGGTGCTAAGTATTTTCTACCCTTTTCAAAAGTTGGATATGCATTACCTATCGCACAATTATTTCCAATGTCACTTGATATGATAACATTTTCAGGCATTCCTGCTTGAATTGCTCTCCATGCCTGTCTTGGTGACATTCTATCTTTGTCTCTATCTCTTGCCTCTTTATTCCAAACTGTTCCTGGATCGTCTTCTTCATGATCTAAACTCGTTAAAGTCTGTAACCATGCAGATTTTTTTTGATGAATTAAATTTTTACGATCTTCTCTTCCAGTACTTCCTGCGTTTGGAGAAAGTTTTTCTAATATTTGTTTTGCTACAAGTTTGGCATCGCCGGATATGCCTACTGTTACTTTTTTAGTCAAACCAATTCTATCTGGATTTATATCAACTTGAATTATTTTTGCATTTTTAGGCCAATAATCTATTCCGTAACCTGGTAAGGTTGAAAATGGATTTAATCTAGTTCCTAGTGCTAAAACCACATCAGCTTTTGAAATAAGCTCCATTGCAGCTTTAGATCCATTGTAACCTAAAGGTCCAACAGCTAATGGATGACTGCCAGGAAAACTATCATTATGTTGATATCCGCTACACACTGGTGAATCTAATTTTTCTGCTAAATTTTTACAATCTTCAATAGCATTACCAATTACAACACCTGCTCCAGATAAAATTACTGGAAATTTTGCATCTGATAATAATTTTGCTGCTTTTTCTATTGCCTCTTTACCTCCACCCTGTCTTTCAAATCTAACTATAGGTGGGAGCTCTATATCAACTACCTGGGTCCAATAATCTCTTGGAACATTTATTTGAGCTGGAGCAGATCCTCTTATTGCCTTTTCTATTACTCTATTTAATACCTCTGCCATACGTGATGGATCTCTGACTTCTTCTTGATAACAAACCATATCCTTAAATAAATTCATTTGTTCAACTTCTTGAAACCCTCCTTGACCCATGGTTTTGTTTGCAGCCTGAGGCGTAACTAAAAGTAATGGTGTATGATTCCAATAAGCGGTCTTAATTGGTGTAACTAAACCAGTTATACCTGGTCCATTCTGAGCAATTACCATCGACATTTTTCCAGTTGCCCTTGTATAACCATCAGCTATTAAACCCCCATTTGTTTCATGGGCTACATCCCAAAATGTTATTCCAGCTTTAGGAAATAAATCTGAAATTGGCATAAATGCTGATCCAATTATTCCAAATGCATGTTCTATACCGTGCATTTGAAGAACTTTTATAAAAGCTTCTTCTGTGGTCATTTTGGTCATTGGTATTTTACCTTAATTTTTATTTATTAATTTTGATGATTAATATATAAGATCTTACAAAATTCAAATAAAGAAATCGTCACAATGTCAGATACAGATATAATAATACACGATGAAAAGGACAATGTAGGGGTGGTAGTTATTGAAAAAGTTAAAAAAAACCAAGATTGTAACTGTTGGATTATGGAAAATGATAAATCAACTAAAATACAATCTATTAATGAAATACCCCTTGGGCATAAAATAGCTATGCTCGATCTTAAAGAAGGTGACACAATATTAAAATATGGTCATGATATTGGTAAAGTTGTTAAAGATATAAAAAAAGGTGAGCATGTACATGTACATAACGTTAAAACAAAAAAATGGTAAAAAATGGAAATTCCAAAAAGTTTTTTAGGCTATAAAAGAGAAAACGGAAGAGCGGGTACAAGAAACCATGTTATTATTTTACCTGTCGATGATATATCAAACGCTTGTGCCGAAGCTGTTGCTAATAATATAAAAGGAACAATTGCGTTACCTCATTCTTATGGAAGATTACAGTTTGGTGCAGATTTAGAATTACATTTTAGAACCATGATTGGTACTGGAAAAAATCCAAACGTTGCAGCGGTAATTGTGATTGGAATAGAGCCTAAATGGACAAAAAGAATTGTTGATGAAATAAAAAAAACTGGCAAACCAGTTGAAGGATTTAGTATTGAAGGAGTTGGTGATATAGACACAATTGCAAAAGTATCTAAAAGAGCTCAAGAACTATCTATTTGGGCATCAGAAAAACAACGTGAAGAATGCCCAATCAGTGATTTATGGATATCGGTTAAATGTGGTGAGTCTGATACAACATCTGGTCTTGCATCGAATCCCACGGTTGGAAATCTGATGGATAAATTAGAACCACTAGGTGTGCATTTGTGTTTTGGTGAAACTTCAGAACTTACAGGCGCCGAAAACGTATGCGCTAAGAGAGGTAAAACTCCTGAAGCTCAAAAAAAATTTTTAAAAACATGGAATGCTTATAATGATTTTATTTTAAAAGAAGCCACAGATGATCTTTCTGAAAGTCAACCAACAGCTGGTAACATTGCTGGGGGTTTAACCACTATTGAGGAGAAGGCCTTTGGAAACTTTCAAAAAATAGGATCGTGTAAATTTATCGATGTTTTAGAACCTGCAGAGGAGCCTACAAAAGGAAAGGGATTGTATTTCATGGATACTTCATCAGCTGCGGCAGAGTGTGTAACTCTTCAAGCAGCTGGGGGATTTAACATTCACCTATTTCCAACAGGTCAAGGAAATATAATTGGAAATCCAATTGAACCAGTAATAAAATTAACCGCTAATCCTTTAACAGTTAAAACAATGAGCGAGCATATTGATGTTGATGTATCTAAAATCCTTTCTAGAGAAATGAATTTAGATGAAGCTGGAGATGAATTAATTAAATCTACTTTAAGAGTTGCAAATGGAAGATTAACATGTGCTGAGGCTTTAGGGCATAAAGAATTTGTGATGACTAAACTTTATAGAAGTGCTTAAGTTAGGCTTTTAATTTAGTAGTATATTTATCTAAAAATTTCGAACCTACTTTTCTTAAAATTGCAGCACCTACACCTAAAATTAATGCAAGAACTATTGAAAATAAACCATATAAAATAGGAACGTCTTCAGAAAGTTTTTTGATAAATTTTGAAATTGGTCCTAAATCCTCACTAGAAATATTTACAGTTGCTCTTACCACCTCTTCTGTAAAAAAAGTATCGTATGCAATTGCTATACCAACTAACAATAACAAAATTGCTAAAATTGTTTTAAATTCTGAACTATCAACCTTCTCACCAAGTTTTTGACCTAATTGCACTCCTAAAATAGATCCTAAAATTAAAACTGTAACTAATATTAAATCAATAGAACCATAATTAAATGCATGAAGAACGGTAACAATCGCACTAATAAATATTGTAACAAATAAAGAGGTACCAGGAATTAACTTTGTTGGCATGCCAATAATATAAATCATTGCTGGTACTAATATAAAAGCTCCTCCAACACCCATTATTGCAGCAATAAATCCAACTAAAAGACCTATAATTATAGGGGTAAAAATACTTTCGTAAAGTTTTGATTTTTTAAATCTCATCCTAAAAGGTAGACCATGGATCCAATAATGAGAATGCAATTTTTTTTTAACTACAATTTTTTTTCTAGCACGATCTATTTCTGATACTCCTTGGACGAGCATCATTGAACCTATAATAGCAAGTATATACATGTAAGCTAGAGATATTAAAATATTAATTTTTCCTATATCTTGAAAGTATGTAAAAGTTAAAATTCCCAAAATAGTTCCTATTGAACCTCCTACTACTATCATTAAACCCATTTTATAATCTAACGTACCTTTTAAATAGTGTGTAGTGGACCCTGATATTGAAGTTCCTAAAATATTATTTGCCTCATTAGGTACAGCGTATACTGGAGGGACTCCTAAAAAAATTAAAAAAGGTGTCATTAAAAAACCACCACCAACACCAAACAAACCTGAGAGAACTCCTACAACTAAACTTAATATAAAAATAAAAGGTAAATTAACTGTAACTCCTGCTATAGGTAGAATAAAATCCATTTATAAATAATTATTCCTGTAAAATATTAATGTCAACTATTTGATTTAAAACAAAAGTGGTTTTTTATATGTTGGTAAATGTACCTAGCAAAATTACTCCCCAATAAGCCAAAAGTCCTAGATAAACTATAATTTTAGTGTTAAATGAAATAAATTTATTGGGTAAATGCTTAATTTGAGAATTTAAATTTTTAATTTTATTAAGCATAATAACGAATTACACCGAACGATGAACATTTTCAAGTATAAATTACTCTTAAAACTAAAAAATAGTTGCTCCAAAAATTTTAACTTCATCTCCTTCTTCTCCGAGAACTAATCTTCCTAAAAAATCTCCAGGGATCTTTGTGCTGGTCTGTTTATATAATACTGTTATATATAGACCTCTTCTAAGGCACCCTATAGCCTTGCAATCCTCGGCCAAACTCGAAATCAACTCATTGTTTGCCCATTGTTTTCCTAATTCAACCTCATTAGCTCCATACATCATCTGAGAGGACAAATCTCGAGTAAAACCACCGTAATCTTTGATGTTAGAGGACTTAACTAAGTTAGCCCACATTGGTTCTGCAATTTTAATAATTTCCTCGTCGGATTTATCTAAAAGAGCCATTTATGATTTATTTCAACTA
>MDSV01105536.1_pt1 | contig 11314 bp, 7 predicted proteins | sample 810851 | NCBI WGS metagenome assembly MDSV01 (sample SAMN05326640, study PRJNA326480) | marine metagenome | isolation source: seawater | place: Atlantic Ocean: North East | collected 2012 | reverse complement strand
CTGAGGCTTGCGCTGCAAGATGAACAACCGCATCAATACCCTGCATTACGGTTTCAAGCAATCTAGAATCTCTGACATCGCCTATGAATACATCAACTCCCATCTCGCGAAGCCTCGAAGCCGTTTCTTCGGTGCCTGTTGAAAGATCATCAAGAACACGAATTTGAAAACCTCTCTCTAGAGCAATTTTGACAAAGGAACCACCAATGAAACCTGCTCCTCCCGTTACAAGCAAGGTTTCCATAAGTTGAATGAAAAGGTGGGGGATTACATACGCTTCGGCTAATGAACCTGAAAATTAACTTAATTCAAGCACATTGATATTATATTGGGGAATCGATAATCATGATTCGGCGTATATTAATGCGCAGGGCGTATAATTCTGGTCGTTGGGAGAGGGCTCGGTATTTTGCTCGTAAAATTGTAAATAAGCCGAAAGAAGGAAAACTTGCCCGTAGCGTAATCATTCGATCTTACTGGAATCAAGGAGATTATTCGAAGGTCGTGGAATTAAATCAAAAATGGAATGGAGAATTCAACCACCTCTTGGAAAAACAAAGTTCGATTAAGAATGAGTTTGGACCTGACGGCAATCGAATATTACCTCCTAAAGTTCTCGCATGGCACAATCAGCAACCTAGCCCCAAAATCATTGATTTTGAATTCGATGAAATAGAAATGTGTAATAATTTTCTTCAAGAGGGAGGGAGAGTTTGGATGCGGCACCCTCATGGATGGACGTTTTGGGACATGCCCTCTGGTTTTTCCCTAAAAAAGACCCATTCGGATTTACTAAAATTAACCGCTGAGATTCTCCTTTATCCTTGGAGACCTAAATCTAGAGGAAAATTAGAACGATCTAGGAAAAAAGGAAAACAACCAGCTTTGTCATTTTCAGCAGGTACTGATTCAACAGCAGCTTCCCTTATAATGCCTGAAAACACCATCTTGGGTTATCACCGCCGTTCGGTAAAATCAGTTCTAGATCATAGAAATGCAGATAGATTATTAGAACATTTGAAAGGGAAAAATAGGAAAGTAATTGATGTGACATCAAATCATGAATTGATTCGTACATATTATGGCAAACAAATTGGTTTTTCAAGTGACTTTGCTTGTGCTACACATCTAATCTTACTTTCTGACATGTATGATATCGGAGCAATTGCTTTTGGTATGCCATTAGACAATAGTTATCTTTGGAAAGGAAGATTATATCGAGATTTCGGAGAAGGAGAGTTTTTTCAATACTGGTCCGAAAGGTTTGAGTCAGCAGGTCTGGATCTGTTACTTCCAATTGCAGGAATATCCGAGGCTGGTGCGTTGATGATATGTAAACAAAGTCCGCTAATTGATTTGATGAATTCATGTCTGCGCGGAGATGGCAAAAATGGATGCGGGAAGTGTTGGAAATGCTTTCATAAAAATGGGCCATTGGGGCGCTATTTCGACATTGAGGCACGGGAAATTCAAACCTTTCTAAATCGTATACCTATGCCTACTGCAATACACGCTCTTTGGGCAATCCAAACTATGGATTTGTCAACTAAAATTCCATTGCACCTTGTTCCTATGTTACAAAGAGATCTGTCATGGTGGACGAAATTTTATCCACCTTCAAAAGAGATAATTCCAATTATGTGGCGGGATGAGATATTTGAAAAAATTTCTGCTCTGCTTGAAATTATGGACAAACCATACCAATTAGAACAGGTTAACCTATACGATGAAACCAGAAAATAAACCAATGAAATCAGTATTTAGTCGAGTTTTGTTGCCAACTGTCAATAACTGAAACCAATACCGAATGGTATGGAAGAATCAGGGGATATGGTTGAACTTGATGATCATAATCGGAGGCTCAGAAAGATTTCTTCTCTAGAAAGAGAAAACAGGAGATTACGCTATTCTCCTTCCTTTCAACTGGGTCTTCATCTAACAGATAGCATTCGAAAGCCTTGGAAATTACTTCTTCTTCCAATATCATTCCCTGCATTATGCTTACGTATCGGCCTCACACGTCTTGGCAAGAAAGCTTCTTCAACAAAGGGATTGAAACTTGATTACAACATAAATCCAAGAAAAGATGCAATTATTTTATTCCCTACAAACGGGGTTGGATTTGGACATTTTACACGAATGTATTCCGTTGCTCGAGAAATACGCAAGCAACATCCCAAGATGGAAATTATATTTTTCACGACTATGCCTACTCTTCACATTCCTTATGTCGATAATTTTCCAACATATCATTTAGCAGGCAAATACAAACATAAGGATATGAATTCTTCGACATGGAATATGTTGGTCGAAGAGATGCTAACACTTGTTTTGGAAACACATAATCCAAAATTTTTCATGTTTGATGGGGCTTTTCCTTATCGGGGCATGTTAAATTCGATTTATGGAAGAGATGAAATCACACGGATTTGGATGCGCCGAGGAATGTTCCGTAAAGGTTCGTCAATTCCAGTTGATAGTATCGAATATTTTGATCTGATTGTCCATCCTGGAGATGCAGTGAATGTTCCACAATCTGATTCTATTCACTCCGTTGAGACATTGCATATTCCTCCAATCACATTGCTAAGTAAAGATGAGATGTTGTCGCGAGAAAAATCAAGGAGTCGATTGAATCTTCCAATCGATGCTCGAGTAACATATGTTCAATTGGGAGCGGGTCAAATCAATGATATTGATTCTGAGATTCGGCTGACTATTGACGCCTTGCTTCATTATCCGGATATGCATATTGTACTCGGAGAGTCAATGTTAGGTGAGCGATTAGATTTCGATCAGGAGAGGGTTCATTTGTTGAGAGATTATCCAAATTCAATGTACTTTAACGGATTTGATTACTCGGTTCAAGCAGGAGGTTACAACTCTTTTCATGAAATGCGAAATCTTGGTATCCCAACCCTTTTTTACCCAAATATGAAAACAGGAATGGATGATCAACTTGCTCGATGTGAGATTGCTGAGAAAGAAAACTGGGGTATTGTTTTGGAAAATAGAAACCAAGTAGAAATCAATAATTCAATAGAAGAATTACTTAATTTACGGCCAGTTGCAAAACCACAATTTACATCAGGCAGCGTTGTTGTAGCAGAGTATATCGGTCAATGATGGTGAGAAATTTATGTCAAAATTCGTTGGGGGACCTCCAGAATTCAAGAGATTTTATCCGGCAAAGAACGCAAACAAAGTGAACAATGTATTTGATTTTTACATCTCAAATGACGAATCTGTTATTTATAAAAAAATTAATAAATCCGGATCAAGTTTTTCCGAACGTTTGAGAGCTTCAAAAAACCAAGAGGACTTTGTAAGAATTCTTGATGGGGAATTCTTTTTACCACTTCTTCGTGATTATATATGTAATGGATTTGACTTAGAAGCAGATGGATCACATAAAATGAAATTCCTGCATGGATATCGCTTAGACCTGATTGGAACTTACACAATTGATTTACTAACGGCTAGGCTGATGATAGAGCAAAGCGAAATTTTACTCGATAGGTTAACGATAGCAAATGAAAGCGGAGCCTTTTTCGGCGATTGGGCGACACATAATCTCGTCTATTCTTTTGAATACGGTGCAATTGTCAATATAGATCTAGAGGGATTTCTAACGTACAATCCTGTTCCAAAATGGGCAAATCTTGAGGTTTGTGAAACTTGGCTGAAGGATGTAATAAGTCAACTTAATGGCTTAATCTCGAGTGAAGAATAAACAACATGCCTGTACGAAACATTCCGTGGTTGGTTTTGATTAGGTATAACGAGTTCATATCTTAGTTGATTCCTTTCTATCATTTTGTTTTGAACATAATGGGTATTTTTAGTCAAGACTTCAGAACTGAAATTAGAAGCAGAACCTTCTAAAATCCTATATGAATACAAAGTCTCTCTTAGGTGTACTATGTTGCCCACTTCTGAGAGTTTCAGGAAGAAGTCATAATCTTCTGCGTTTCTTAGATCCTCGTTATGTCCCCCCACTAATTCCCAAGCGTCTCTCCTGAATAACCTCGGATGATGAATAATCATTGAACGAGTCAAACGTTCCCGTGAATATAGCGGTTCTTCCCACCCAGAATCTATAGTATTCCCATCTTTATCGATTCTTGAAAAATTCCCATATGCGCATACATTTGTTTTTCCAATAGCATTGACAAGTAACTCAACTGCTCTAGGATGCAAAATATCATCTGAATCCAATTGAAGAATTAATTCGCCAGAGCCTTGCGCGATTGCAATATTCGTTCCTTCTCCTAAGGTGGTTAATTGCGACGAAATGATAATGTTCTCATGCGATGAATAATGTTCCATTAATTTGGCATATGTATCATCTGCATCTCCTCCATTCTGTATACTTATCTCGATATTTTGATAAGTTTGCATCAAAGCGGAATTTACACATTCAACAATATACTCAGCAGTATTAAACGCAGGAATATAGATTGTGACTTTTGGTGTATCGGGTATTTCTTTCCATTCAAGATGATCTGGTAGTTTCATGCCCATTGGAATTTGTCTGTTCTCCCACCCTTCAAACTTCAAGAGAGGCCCATTCAACATCTCTAGTCCAAGAATGTGGAGCTTTCTCCAATGCTGTATTTTGTTTAATGTTTGAATCATTTGGGCCTGTAATTCTCTTTCATTATTTGCTTGTGCCCAAATTCTAGTCTGATGTTCTATTTCAAACTCAGTAAGCCAGTTTTTGCTTCTAGGACATGAGTACATCGGGATATTATTTTCGTGAGCCCAAACTGCAATATGAAGATCAACCATTCGCAACGTATCAAAGCGCTCAAAATTAGGGGTGCCTATTTGGCTATGAAACGCAATTGTTCCAGTGCCTAGGCAATTAACTTGGGTGAATGAAGAGTTTGCAGTAGTAAATGTATGTGTTCTTCTGAGTTCTCGGTATTCAGACCACCTAGTAAGAGGAGGGCCTACTGGAAATACTGCTCCGTGAACACCAATAATGCTTTGACGATCAAATCTATCAACGTATGAGAGCATTTTTTCAACATAATCATTTGGATAAGAGATGTCGTCATCAACAGTTAAGAAATAGCCACTAAATTCATTCATGTACTTGAATTTCCCGTTATCGGCATCATTACTTTCAGAAAGTCTTACTTCGATTCTCGAATCATTAGGCAGATTCTCTGGTGGCTTGTTCGAATTCACATGAAGTATAATTCGATCAACTTTCTTTGTTTGATTAAGTATAGAATTTATCGCATCGCTTACGGTTTTGAATCCACCAGGATATGTCGCCATAAATACGGAAATTTCATCGCTTGATGATTTCGTTTCCACATATTTTTCTTCATTCTTTTGAAGACCTAGTAGGCTTCGAAGTTTTGAATCTAACTTATTTGGTGTATTCGTGATTAATTCAGATGAAGGTGAAGCAAAATCACTGAATTCAAATTCATTATTAATTTCCAGTTTTTTATGAGTTCTTCTATACCCAGAGACGTATCTCAATCGAGTCTCTCCAGGGCCCATCCAATCTATCAAATTCGCACCACCTCCAGTCAATGAATCATCATGATGGAGTGCGAAAATATCTATTCCACTGTGGCGATAAATCCGTTTCGACCCAAGCAAAATTCTAACTCTTTCAAAAAATTCTGAATCTGCACTAAATCTTGCTCTCCCATCAAATCGTAGATGATTCTCATCAATGACTCTTTTTCGAATAAAAACTCCGACTAGGCAGAATTGAGAAATTTTACTTCCATTAAACTGTAATTGGCCCTGTTTGTCCATCCTAACAAAACGACCCATCACTAAGTCAACATCACGTTCTTCGATTATACTAATGCTATTTGATATTCTATCGGGATGATTCCAATCATCACTGTCTGCAAAGGTGACATATTCGCCCAACGAGATTTCTATACCCCTATTTCTACAGGCATATGTCCCTGAATTTTCATCCATTCTGATTCTTTTTATTCTTTTATCAACGAGTAATGTATCATACCGAATCCTATCCTCATCCGGCGAGCAATCATCTACAATAATTAGTTCGAAATTAGTATAGGACTGATTTAAAATGGAATTTACTGCTAACGGGAAGGCATTATTCCATTTGTGAACAGTCATTATCACCGTGACTAAGGGGCCGTCCCCAAGCAACTTCCCTTTGTCAAAGGCGGTGGCTGATAAAGAGTTAAAGTCATAATTATTTTCGAAAAATGATTCTGGTAAAACGCTACGCTTCTGAGAAACCAGAAGATTGTCCAGAGTTATTTTTGCTATTTCGTGCTGTTCTGAATGTCGGTATATCATATGAAGTAAGAGTGACTTTTCAGTACTATCTCTTACTTTATCTTGAGTGCATTGGATCGCCTCTTCATATCTTCTTAATCTCATCAAAGATAATACTTCATAAAAAATAAGAGGCGGATCTGTATGATGTTTGTTTTGAGTATTCCTAATTTCATCAAGGACGACCTGATAATTCTTCTCAACATGGAAAGGCAACCCCACCCTTATTCGTTGAGTTCTAGTGTCCGAAACTAGTCTATTTTCAATAAGGAGATTTTTTGCGTAATCCAATTTATTCATCCTTATCGCTGCGATTGCAATGGATGCGTAGTCTATCTTTGAAGACCGGTGTTTCATTGATAGAGTAATATCGGCAGCCTGCAAGATGAGGGCGGGTGAGCCAGACAAAATCGCAGATTGTATGAGGTACAAGCCACAAACGGCATCCTGAGGCTCAATTTGGATACATTCATAGGCAAAGGTGAACGCAATTATTGGATCAAATACTTGCAAAATAGATTTTGCAATTTCTTGCCTCATCCCAATCTCTTCAAACATACATTCTTGGCCAATCAATACCTCAATCAAGTTGTATAATCGTTCATCGAATCTATTTCTTACTAGATTCTGCAAAGAATTTGTAATTGGTTTAGCAATTCCCATTGGGTTGTTTTCAAACATTTTTTCGATCAGATTAGTTTGTTCAGAACGCAGACAGTGTTCAATCATCCATGTGTAAATTTGAGATGAACTATCAATTGTGATTCCTGCATAGATCATGTTTTCTAGTATCTCTTCTGTCATGTACTTACGCGGATCAGTTCTTTTTCCAATAACCCTCACTGCCTCACTTATCATTTCAGGCGGGATGTTTTGGATATACTTACGTACCACGCCTTCCAGAGACGGCGATAAGTATTCACTGACACATAGTGCTTCCAGTGTTTTTGTTGACATGGCATACGGATTTATTTCTGTAACAATCCAATCATTGATTGCTCGTAATTCATGAGGATATTTTCCCAACGAAGGACTAGCCCATATTGCAATATCGTAAGCCGAATGCAAATCAACAAATTGTTCAAAAATAATTCGGGCCTGAGAAACCGAACGAGAATATGTTAGATAGAGTACGTGGCCCAAGTAGGGGCCCTCAATAGCGAGATCAAGGCATAATAAGTCAATCTGGTAAATGGAATCTGGCCGGCTTCCAACATCAAGATTTGCCCATCTGTCCAAAATATGATTATCAAGAACTGTAATTATATTGTCGTAATTAACAATTTCAACAAATTCATGGTCTGGCAAGGTTTCTATTTTCTTAGTTAAAGTAGAACTTATTCCACTTTGTGCATAATCGCCAATCAAAGGAATTGCGCTGTTCAAAACACCCCATTTCTTTGTGTAGATTGCACAACGCGCAAGCTGAAAGGCGCAATCCCCATAGTCTGGATCGATTTCAAAAACCGTCTTGTAAAATTCCAGTCCCTTTTGCCAATTCCGTAATGATGTGAATGCCCTAGCCCTTAATTCAAGCATAAAAATATCGGAGGGATTTTTTAATAGAAATGCTTCAGTTCTAGCAATTACGCTGGCGAATTCTTTCTTTCGATATTTGTGTGCAACAAATCTTCTTCTCAGATTAAAGGGGTGTAGTCTCAAGTTGAACCCCCCTGAAGCAATGTGGTTATCTCGGAATCTAGAGAATAAAGATCGATATCCATTTCTGGAATCAATCGATTCAACCTTTCCTTAGTTATCTCTTGATATTTGCTAGGCAGTAGATCAATTGATTGCCCCCAATATTTGTTTAAGAATCCTAAATCCTTAGACATCAGTGGGATTAAATCTTGAACTTCTTCTGGGATTTGGTGGTTCATTTTATGTAAGATTTGGAGAGCAAGTAGTGTTGCAATGCCTTGTTTAAGTGGTCTTTTAGTCAAAAATGTAGAAATTTCTGGACTCATTTGCCACTTGAGTTCATTGAATATATTTTTTCGAAAGCATTTCCAACATGAATCACATGTTTTTCCCGGTATAGTTGAACGGAGGCAGGAGGTTGCTAACCCCTTGTATCCACTTTTGTTTACAATCGTGTTATTTACGATTTCTGAACATCCTGCCACGGGTTGGTATATTGGAATTCCGAGATAAGAAAAAATAGGTTCGTATCTTTTCCAAAAACCACTTTCTTTGAAATCTCGGATTTTTGAACCATGGTAGAAGTATGTATTTTCAAGGGGCATCCCGGTTCCGGCAGCGTCCAAATCAAAATAATCAGCAACTAAAATCATGTGAGCCATGCATGCGTAGTCAGTTGAAAATCCAGCATTTTTATCATGAAAAGTTCGAATTTTCTCGTGATTTGATTGAATTGAAACTACATGTCTACCTTCTTTTTCGAGATGCGAAAGAATCCGATGAGCGTTTTCATGATGAATCATACTTTCAAAATTACGTTCTAAGTAGAAAAGAATTGTATCCGTTGGCATCAAGCACATGGCTGCTGTAGAATCGATGCCTCCAGAATATGAAAGTCCAGCTCTACTCCCTGGGCGCCTAGTAGGGACCCATTTATTATTGTAGATATCGTTCCATGGCGACAGCAAAACATGCTCAATCGCCCACAATAAGTCAGGAGAAGTTCTCTTCAAGGAAAACATTTCAGGGACAAGGAATTCAACATCCATATGAGTGGTTTTTAGGATTACTTTGTTCCCTTTCTGATCCCAATTGCTCCTATCAAAATCAGGCAGAAAGAAATTCGGGTCATTTAGATCAATTTTGCTACCAGACAATATTTTGTTTCCCAGGAAGGATTGTTTTGCATCTTTGTGTAAAACGATGCCTAAAAATGAGCCCCTGGTCTTGATTATGAATGGGTTTAATTCGTTAAAATCCTCGATAATATCCTGTTCTCTATGGGCATAGATTAAGATGGTAAATTTGTAATCAGCATGCTTAGATTTCTCTATAATCGTTTCTGCATTTGGATGGTGAGGAGGGATAATCACAATTTCGGTAGTTGTTGAGAGTTCATTGACAACCTTTTGTGTGCATTCCCAATCGTTTGTGTCCCATTCTTCAATCACATAAAGTTCAGATTTTCTCGGGAAAGAAAGGCCTTGCACTGCTTTGAATACGGAATAAGGAGGGGGTCTCATTCACTTTCCTCCAACTTGTCTTTTTTTGCACGCTCATAGTATGTACGAATCGCCTCATCTGGATTGCCTTGGTGAATTATTTCGCCTCTTTCCATGAGCACAATGCGATCGCAAACCTTTGAAAGCATCCCAAAACTATGGCTAACAATTACAACAGTCCCAGCTTCTTGCACCATTTCCATGATTCGGTTTGTTGATTTCTCCTTAAATGTCGGATCGCCCACTCCTAAGACCTCGTCAATTAATAGTAAATCTGGTTCTATTGCACTCGCTACAGCTAGGCCTAATCTGGCCTTCATTCCTGCAGAGTATGTTCGAATTGGCTCATCAATGAACTCGCCTAATTCGCTGAATTCGACGATCTCAGGTAGTTTACTACGAATTTTATCTTCACTATAGCCAAGTATACTACCGTATAATATTGCGTTTTCCCGACCAGTCTGGTGGGACGAGAATCCTGTACCAAGCCCAGCCAATAGCGAAATGTTTCCTTTCACCTTACACTCCCCTTCATCAGGTGGGTAAATCCCGGAAATCACTCTAAGTAGCGTTGACTTACCACAGCCATTCGTTCCAATAATGCCAATGATTTCTCCTTTGAAAATTTCTAAACTAATGCTATTCAGAGCGGTGTGGAACTTCTTGTTAGATTTAATTAACCCTGCAATGAATCCTAATAGCCCTTGTTTCTTTGGGAATTTTAGGACAACATTTTCCAAAGAGATAACAGTTTCACTCATAGGTGCTTCACCGCCTCTGGCTCATATTTTCGGAAAATAATATTCCCTACAATCCAGAACAAAATAGTCACGCATACAGTGTATGCAAGCCATTCTGACGGCATCTCGGGCCATTTGCCTTCCAAACCATGTCTTGCGATTGTTATGGGTGCGACCATTGGGTTCCAGAGTACCATTTCCCCGTATACTCCCCGCTCTACGGCCATTTCATAAGTCCACATTACAGGCGATACGAAAAAGCCTGCGCGTACAATAAACCTAAACAGGTGCTCTATGTCTTTGTAGATGCAGTTTAAAGGTGCAAACATCAATCCTAATGCCATCCCCATTACCCCAGCGATACAGATTCCAATAGGAATTAAAATCAGATGTATTCCGACGGGAAAACCGTAGGCTATGATGATTGGAATTACTACAATACTGCTCATCATTGTAGTTACAATTGTAGCTAACATTGCTGTGCTAGGAAAGATGATTCTAGGAAAATACACTAAATGAATGACTCGAGTATTTCCAGAAAGCGAGGTTACAGACGCCATCAACGATTTCCCAAAACAACTCCAGACAATGACCCCAATTAACACCCAAACAGCATAGTGTTTATCGGGATTTCCTGCCAACATGATAAATAGAAACCAATAGACAACAGACAGTAAAGTTGGTTCAATAACAGCCCAACCATACCCTAGTAATGAGTTACGATATTTCCCACGGACTTCCCTGCGAACTAGATTACGGACTAAAAAACGGTGCTTGGTCAGAACTGCCAGATTTGAGAGTGGCGCTTTCCAAGAGTCTCCTCTCTTGCCAACATTTCTCAGAATGGGCTGAGCATTGACTTCGCGCATGCTGTTGACTTTCAAGCCGAGTTTATCAATTCAAGTGCTTCTAACCTTTTCTTTTGTCGAGTTTACCAACGATTTCATGAACTCAGACCATGTGGCGTAACTGAGCATGATGACAAAATCTGTAGCGATAATTGGACTTGGCTACGTCGGCCTACCTACTGCCATTGGTTTTCACGACGCAGGATTCAATGTTTGGGGCGTTGATGTATCAAAACGCTCTGTTGATATGATTTTACGCGGGGAGAATCCTACAGGAGATCCAGACGTAGATGAT
>MDSV01085379.1_pt1 | contig 11314 bp, 12 predicted proteins | sample 810851 | NCBI WGS metagenome assembly MDSV01 (sample SAMN05326640, study PRJNA326480) | marine metagenome | isolation source: seawater | place: Atlantic Ocean: North East | collected 2012 | reverse complement strand
CAGTGCCACTACCAGTGCCAGTACCAGTGCCAGTGCCACTACCAGTACCAGTGCCAGTACCAGTGCCAGTACCAGTACCAGTACCAGTGCCAGTACCAGTGCCACTACCAGTGCCAGTACCACTACCAGTACCAGTACCAGTACCAGTGCCAGGGACGGTGGTAGTTGTTGAACTTACTACAGTTAGAGAATATAGGGTATTAATTTTATAAAATTCATAATTCTCTGTTGCTACGTCTTGGGATTGTTGATTTTCAGTAGAAGGAACTTTTCTATACATATCATATGAATTATCAAACATATATTTATTTACATCAGTAACTTCAGTTACAGGAACTACTATATATGGTGTTAAATTATTTATAGGTGTGTCTGAAATAAAAGATATTTCATTACTTATATTTTTACTATCTATTGTATAATATTCTATATTATTAAGATTATCTTTTTTTATAATTTTAAAATTATCAGAAAAAGTTGCTTCTGAATTTTCAAAACCTTCTATTGGTTTTCCAATTGAAGAATAACAAAATATAGAAGCTAAAACTAATAATACTAACAAAATGATTATCATATTTTTATTTTTAAAATTGAATAACATTTCTTAATATATAAAGTATATAATAAAAAAAAAGTTATTTATATTAATTAATAATGAAAAAAAATCATTTAGAGACTATATATAATTCTCAATCTAAACTAATTGAAATTGGTATAGATGAAGCAGGAAGAGGACCTATGTTTGGTAGAGTATATAGTGCTGCTGTAGTTTTACCTAAAAATAATAATTTTAAATATGAATTATTAAAAGATAGTAAAAAATTTAGTTCTAATAAAAAAATAAAAGAGGTCGCTGAATATATAAAAAATAATGCATTGGCATGGAGTATATCATATGAAGATGAAAATGTAATTGATAATATAAATATTAGAAATGCTACTTTATCGGCAATGCATAAATCTATAAATAGTACTATTTCAAAATTAAAAAAAACTGAGCAAATATGTAATGAATTTTATATATTAGTAGATGGTAATGATTTTAAACCATATACATATTTAAATAATAAATTTAATATAATTGAACAAGTAAATCATATTACAATTGAAGGTGGAGATAATAAATATTGTTCAATTGCGGCCGCTTCAATATTAGCTAAAGTTGAAAGAGATAAATATATATATGAATTATGTAATTGTTATAAAAAACTAGATGAATATTATAATTTATTAAAAAATAAAGGTTATGGGACTTCACTACATTTAAATGGAATAAAAAATTATGGTATTAGTCCGTGGCATCGTAAAACTTATGGATGTTGCAAACATGCTAAATGCAATTCAGAAGATTTTTATCTTTAAATATTTTGTTTTTGTCTAAGTCGACGACTCCAGACATTTTTAAATGGCTTACGCTTATCCCTCTTTAAATAATTCTTATTTTTTTTAACAATCAGTTCATTTAAAGTAGTATTTTCTGTAGTTGAATCTGTTTTCTTGCTTTTATTTTCCTTTTTCTTTGACTTTGACTTTGTTTTGATCTTATGATTCTTATTTACTAAATATTCATAGTTTAAATCTTCTTCTTCATCAGTTTCCTCAAATTCATAATCTTCATCTTTAGAATCATCTTCATCATCTTCATGATATGTTTCTTTGTATTCTTCTTCTTCCTGTTTATCTAAATCCATTTGCATTCGCTCTTTTGCTTCATCTATTTCAGATTTCCAATACTCTTCTTCGCTATAAAATTCTTTATCATTATCTTTATCTTTATCATTATTTACTGTTTCTTTTTTAATTGGTAAATCAATAACTGATTCTTCTGTAGTTGTTTTATCATAAAATCTTACATCCCAGAAATAAGTAGTACCATCTGATGTTGTATAATTGATAGTTGCTGTTTCAGAAATTAGATTATTATAAAATTTTTCGCTTGAATTATTTTTAATCCATTCATTAATCTCAATTACTGCATATCCGAAAAATGGCTTATCCTCTACATAGTATTCTGGTTCTAGGTGATTATATACAACTACATTCTTAATATTTGCAATATTATAATAATCAAACCAATCAATAATATAAATAATATAAGTCTCTAAAAACCAATCTGGAATAATTAAGAATTTCTTATCATATGTAATTTCATTTGATGTATATGTGTTCATATCCATTATATAATGATTATATAACAATTAATAATTATATAATCAATTTTTTTTTTATAATTAAAAAATTGATATATTATTTTATTATATTCATAATATAACTACTAGACTTATTATAAATATAATGAAAATTCTTGTATTTGATACAGAAACTACAGGATTACCACAAAAAGATCAACACGGTAAAGAACCCTCTATTTATGATTTAGAAAAATGGCCTTATATTATTCAAATTAGTTATATATTATATGATATATCAAGTAATGATGTTATTATTAAAAATGATTATATTAAAATAAATAATTCAATAACAATTCCACCTGCTAGTTTTGAAAAACATAAACTAACACATGAATTTCTAAATAATAATGGTATAAATATTATTCCAGCATTAAGAGAATTTAATAATTTACTAAAAATATCAGATGTTATTGTTGGTCATAATATTTCATTTGATAAACGAGTTGTATTTGTTGAATGTTTACGAAATAATATACGACAATATTTTACTATTTTTAAAGGTAAAGAAATAATTAAAAAAAAAGAATTCTGTACTATGAGAAGAACTACTAAATTCTGTAATTTTATTAGAACTAGTAAAATTACAAATAAACCTTATTTAAAAACACCTTCTCTTTCTGAATTATATTTACATTTATTTCCCGAATCAATCTTACCCAAAGAATTACATAATTCTCTAGTTGATATACTAATAACATTAAAATGCTATATTAAATTTAACTACAATTTTAATATACAGGAAACTAATAATGTAATAAATAATTTATGCATTAAATATAGTATTAATTAATATTAATATTTATATATATATAAATATAAATATGAATATGAATATGAATATAGCAAAATTTATAGAAAAAAATTTTAATTATATTTTATTTTTTTTAATTACATTAATACTTATGAATATGTGTATATCATTTATATATAGTAAAATTTATAATTATTATAATAGTATAGAAGGATTAAAAAAAAAATCTCGTTTAGGTAATATTAAGGACAAAGCAGGCTCTAAGAGCGCGGCAGCAAAAGGGAGTGTCATGGGTAAAGTTGGTAATATGAAATCTAAAATAACCGGTAAACGTAAAAAGAAAAACATTAAATGCAAAGATCCAATACCATGTAATTCAAATGAATTAGCACTATATAAATGTTTAAATACTAGTGAAATAGAAAATAGAGATGATGTACATAAAGTTAAAATGTGTAAAAATAATAATAAATTTAAAACTAAAACAGAGGCAAAAAAAAATGTTGAATATTTACAATGTAAAGATATCGAAGGAGAATGTGATGATGATATTTTATTAAGTTATACATGTTCAGATAAAGATAATGACGAAAAAATAAAAACATTAAATGATAGTGGTTGGTCTAATAAGGAAAATATTGATTTTTCCCACCACCAATCATGCAATGAATCTTTAATAGAAAAAATAAAAAACTTTTTTAGTTAATAATTATCCACTACACATTAAACAATCATCATTATTATCATTATCATTATCTTTCTTTTCTGGTTCAATTGTAAATTGTTGAGCATGATGCTTTGGTTTTCTACGTAAGTAATAAATTCCAGTTTTTAATCCGGCTCTCCAACTATAAAAATGCATATTTGTTAATGATTTAGGATCAGGATCTTCTAACCACAAATTCATACTTTGTGATTGACATATATATAATCCTCGATCGCGAGCCATATCTATTAAATTTTTCATAGGAATTTCCCATACAATTTTATATTTTTCTTTTAAATATTCAGGTAACCCATCTATATATTGAACACTTCCTTTATTTGCAATAATATTATTCTTAATTTCTTCGTTCCATAATTCTAACTCAATTAATTCACTAACTAAATATTTATTAATCATAATAAATTCACCAGCAAGTGTTTTTCTACTATATATATTACTTGTAATAGGTTCAAAACATTCATTATTTCCTAATATTTGACTTGTACTAGCAGTTGGCATTGGTGCGCATAATAAACTATTACGTATACCATATTTCATAATTTTTTCTTTTAAATTAGTCCAATTATACCGATCACTAAATGGTTTTTCATTCCATAAATCAAATTGAAATAATCCCGCACTTATAGGACTTCCCATAAATGAACTATATGCTCCACCTAAATCATTTCTTAAATTATCTATTTCTGCCTTTATTGGTTTATATTCATTTAAATATTTTGCAATTTTATTATCTGATGTAGTTGCTGGTTCAATTTTATAATTTCTGCAATGTGGATTATCATTAATAAAATTCCATTTTTTATAATTATATTCACTTGTCAAATAATTCATTCCCTCCATCCTTTCATAACTAATTTCATAACTTCTTTCTAACGCAGCATAATATATAGTTTCAAAAATTAATTTATTCACTTCTTTTGCTTCATTTGATGAAAATGCTAAATTCATCTTAAAAAAAGTATCTGCTAGACCTTGAACTCCTATTCCTATTGGCCGATGACTATAATTACTTTTTCTTGTTTTTTCATTTGGATAAAAATTAATATCAATAATATTATTTAAATTTGTTACTAATATTTTTGTTACTTCATATAATTTATCATAATCAAATTTTTTGTCTTCTTTTACAAACATAGATAAACCAATTGATGCTAGATTACATACTGCTGTTTCACTATCATCACTATATTCTACTATTTCACAACATAGATTACTAGATTTTATTGTACCTAGATTTTTTTGATTAGATTTTTCATTACATGAATCTTTATATAAAATATATGGTGTACCTGTCTCCATTTGTGCATCTAATATTTTTAACCATAAATCACGAGCATTTACTTGTTTATTATATTTTTGTTCTTCTTCATATTTTATATATAATTTTCTATAATTTTCACCATAGGCATCACACAAACCAGGACATTTATCTGGACAAAATAATGACCATGTTTTATTACCCATTACTCTTTCCATAAATAAATCACTAGTCCATATAGCATAAAATAAATCTCGTGCTTTTGATTCCTCATCGCCATGATTCTTACGCAATTCTAAAAATTCTTCTATATCCGGATGATGTGGTTCTAAATAAATAGCAAAACTTCCATTTCTTTTACCTCCTTGGTCTACATAACGTGCAGTTTTATTAAATACACCCAACATTGGAATAATACCATTTGATGTTCCATTTGTGCCTCTAATATGTGAACCCGAAGAACGAACATTATGAATATGCAATCCTATTCCCCCCGACCATTTTGAAATTTGGGCACATTCTTTTACGGTATTGAAAATACCATCAATAGAGTCATCTTCCATTGATAATAAATAACAAGAACTTAGTTGTGGTCTAGGTGTTCCAGCATTAAATAATGTAGGCGTTGCATGAATAAAATATTTTTTTGACATGTAATCATAAGTTTCTTTTACTTTTTCCATATTTTTACCATGAATACATAAAGATACTCGCATCCACATATGTTGTGGACGTTCTATAATAGTTCCATTTAGTTTCATTAAATACGCCCGTTCAAGTGTTTTAAAACCAAAATAATCAAATAAAAAATCACGACTATAATCCAACATAGCATCTAATTCTTCTTTATATTCTTCTGTTACTGCCATAACATCATCATGAATTAATTTATAATTATTATTATTTACATCTACAAACTCATATAATTTCTTAATGGTTTTATGAAAACTATTTACTGTATTTTTATGAAGATTAGATATTGTTATAGCACTTGCTAATTTTGTATAATCGGGATGTTTTGATCCCATCGAAGCACATTGTTCGGCGGTTAACTCATCTATATCCGTTGTACTAATATTATCTTTTAATTGATCTATTACTTTCATTGCTAATTCGCCATAAATGATATTTTTTAGCTCTAAATCCTTACCAACAGCCTTTATACGTTTTAAAATTTTATCAAATGAAATAACTTCTTTCTTTCCAGATCTTTTTAATACATGCATATCTATAACATTAGATTTATTATTTTTCATAAATAATATAAATAATTTAATTATTTATATAATTTTAAATCATTTTAATATATATTTTTTATTTATTTACTTCTGTATCTAATGTTAAAAATATATTTTCTTCTTTTACATCTGTATCCATCTTTAAAATTATATTTTCTTCTTTTACATCTGTATCCATCTTTAAAATTATATTTTCTTCTTTTTTAAATAATTTAGGATCTATTAAACACCCACTTTTTGGAAAATCACTTTTACTTTTTGCATCTTCTAGTGCTAATTTTCGTTTATTTTTTACTCTATATTTATATTCTCCATTATCTCTTTCTTTTATAAGATTATCCCAAAAAATCTCTATCATTGGTTGGACTTTCTTAAACCATAATTTATTTCTTAAAACTAATACACAACTTATTTTTTCTAACTTCCAATATATTTTTGTTATTAATTCTAAATCTTTATTTTTTTTCATTTCTTCATTTTCCCAATTTTTATATTCGACTGAATCTAAATTCATTAATGTAAATGGAGCATAAACATAATATGGCGATTCATTTTTCAAATACTGTAATATAATACCTTTATATTCTATTTCATTATCTTCTCTATATTCTTCTTCATTGCTATATTGTATAAATTTTGTTTCCAAAAAATCACATTCATTTAGATCGCATACTTCCATTTGTAATTGCATCTGAATCCAATATTCCATCTTTGGAATACCTGTTATCTCTCGACTTACTACATTCTTTATTTCTAACATTCGTCCAAATAACTTTGAATTACTATCACATATAATACCATCTGGCGATGCTGCTATATAACTATAATCTTTATGTGGTATACAACCAAATTCTGTTACCTTTGTATTGTTAAGATATTCATAATACAGTATTGATACCGGCTCATATTTTTGACCCCAATGTAATGGACTATTTGTATTTGTTACTTTAAATTTATTTATATCTAAGGGCTCACATTTTTCCAAAATTAATTGTGTTTGAGTATAATCACTTACAAATATTTTATATATATTTGATGCTGTTAATGTTGAATTTCTAAATATATACCATTCATCACTTCTTTGTTCTGGTTGAATTATTGATTTTAATTTTTCCAATTGATTTTCTATTTTAACATAATTTATTTTATTACTTCTTATATAACTTTTTTTATACGACCTCTTCGGTATTATATATTTAAATATAAATGATAAACATATATTCATATATGTTTTCAATAATTTTATTGCTTCCATTTTTGATAAAATATATATAGTTTCTAATATATTTGTATCTATAAATTCATTATACATCAAACTATAACTATAATCATATACATGATCATATAAATCACAATACATTATTTGCAATATATTTTCCTCTATAAATTCTAACATTATTGTAGTTATTTTTAACAATAATTCAATATCTATATTTTCAATATTAATATTATGTTTTGATGCCAAATAAATTAAATATTTTTTATATTTGTCAATATTCATATAAATTACTTACTAACATAATTTTATATTATATTATTTTATCAATTAAAAAATAATTCTAATTATTTTTTATTGTTTTTGATTTACATGTTTTTCCAGTCGATAAAGATTTTATTGTTGATACATGTTTTTCTTCTTTTCTTAATATATATGTTCTATCTTCATCATTAAAATATAAAAAAGGTATATTTACAATCTTAGTATTTTCTTTATCATATATTACTTCTCTTGTTTTCATTAACATTTTTCTATCTAACCAACGAATCATATACTTTTTTAAATTTAATAATTCAGTATCTGATAAATTATCTTTAGTTTTTAATGTATCTGCATATAAATCTAAATGTTTTATTTTTTGTGTTTTATCTAATTTTGCCCATGTTTCTTTTTTATTTGCACATGATTCATTTTCTAAAAATTTTGATATCTTATAATTATTAGAATGATTATCATATTTTGGATTTATATCTGTTCCATTTAATAACATTGTTTTATATGCTATATTTTTTAATTCTTGGCAATTATCATTTTTTTTTGACTTTTTGTCTTCTTTATCATTTAATATATTATTGCTTAAATCATTTATTATAAGATTCATATTATATTATTATACAGTATTAAGTTTATACTCTTTTTTTTTATATAGTTAACTATTATTTTTGTGAATATATTTAAATTAAAATCAATATATATATTATTGTATGAAATCAATTAATCTTACCAATAAAAACTCTACTATAAAACCTCCTCCTAAAATACGAGAAAAAATTATTAATCTTCCAAATGATATTTCTAATAATATTATTCAAAATATTAATAATCATCATTATCAACTTAATCTTATTAATAAATTATATTTAGAACAACCTTTTCCTGAAAATAAATTTCTTATTAATGAACTTAAATCTAAAATTTCATCATATAAACAACAAGATATAAAAAAAACTATACACGAAAAAGACAATATTATTTCAATTGATGATGTTATTGAAAAACTTGTATCTTCTAAACTTAAATGTTATTATTGTAATAAAAAAATATTTATATTTTTTGATAAAGTTCGTGACTCTGATCAATGGACATTAGACCGACTTAATAATCTTGACGAACATACTTCTCAAAATACTATTATCGCTTGTTTAAAATGTAATATTGAACGTAGAAGAAAAAATAGCGAAAAATTTAAATTTACAAAACAACTACAAACTAATAACATTAAAATTGTAAAAACACCTTAATAATTATAATATTATTTAAATCATAATATTATAATCTATTATCTCAATCTTTTTTTATTCTTCTTTTATTTGTTTTTTTCTTTTTACCTTTACTAGTTATCAATAAATTATCTTTTATTAATGTATCTATTCCTTTTCTATATGTTTTACCTACTTTATATCCTACTATTCCTTCTCTTTTACCCTTTGTTATTGGTCTTAATAATAATTCATCATTTGCATCTTCCTCTTTTTTCATATTATTCATATATATTTTTATACGTTTTTTTTTATTAGATGTCATATTTCTTGCTTCATCTATTGGGATATCATCAAAACCATGTATATGATATATTTCTGCTAATTTATATAATTCCGATTTTTTTATTTTTCTAGTTATACTTACCATTATATTATATATTTATATTATTAAATAATTTTCATATTTATTGTATTTTTAAATATTTTATAAATATTTTAATTTAAATACATTAATTACAGTAATATAAATATTCTATGAATTATACTACTCAAAATGAGTTATTATTAAATAAATTACTATTATTTTATAATGAAAAAAATAATCTTGATGAAATGCTTAATATTATTAATGGTAAATCTAAAATATCTCTCCGCATCGTTGACTGGTTTGCTACTAATTTCTCTAAAAAACATTATACTGTTTATTCAATAAATAAAAATGATGAAATTCTTAGATTCAAAGTTTATAATGATTATAAGTTAAATTTAAAAGCCTATTCTAAAAAAAGATTTGATCCATTCTGTCGTTGGGAGAGAATTACTATTCCATACAAAGAAGACAAATATATTCAAACTACATTAGGCCAATTAAATTTTTTTAAATGGGCGCTTGAAAATCAGGTCATAGAATTTATTCAAGAAAATTATGATATTATTGATGCAGATATGAATCAAAGAAATAGTTCTACTAAATCTAAAAATTTTTCTATCAATTCGTATAGTTCTACTGATTCCAATTTATCTACCTCTAGTAATAGTTCTACATTATCAAATAATAAAACTCGTAAAAAAAGAGAAGAATTATCATTTAATGCTTCCAAAGGTGTAAAAAAAGAGACAGTTGAAGTTATTATTTCATTTTAATTTTTTTTATTTTAATATATTAATGAATAAAATTATTTATATATTTTTATTTGGATGTTTTGTTTCGCGTATTTTAATATCAATTATTGCCAAGATTATTAATGTTAAGTATCTTCCTATTATGGCTATTTTTACATCTATTATATCACTCAATTTTTTAAATGGATTTATATTTAATACTCCAAAAATTGGATTTTTTGGTAGTAAAGTTTGGTGGAAAAATTATAGAATAGTTCATTCCTTTAATTTTGGATTATTCTCTCTTTTAGCATTTTGTAAAAATCCTAATTCATGGATTGTTTTATTTATTGATGCTTGTCTAGGTTGTATATTTTTTATAAATAAATATTTTTTATAAATATAAATATAACTTAATAATATTTATATTTATATATTAATTATGGAAAAATTTATGAAACCTACTGTTATTTTAGATAAACCTATCACGCCATATGACTGTAAACCTGAAATATGGAATATTCAAAATACTAATAAAAAATATTTAGTTTATTATCCAATTATAGTATCTAGTCATTTAATTTTATATAAACCAACCACACTAGGATATAAATTTGAATCTAAAAACACCATATATATATGTGATTGTATACCAACTATTAGAATTGTCACCAGACAAAAATTAAATGAAATTCGCAACAGTATTTAATACTATATATCAATAAATTATAAATTATAAATTCTAAATTATAAATTGTACTTTTAAATCTTTATAAAATTTTTTATTAATTATCTATTTTCTTTAAATTATCTTTTATATATGTTTCATTACATATTTTTTTTACTATCTTATCATTTATTCCATCAATAGGCTTTCCTAATTTTGATATTGCATTTGCATAATATATTTGTTTATCATCATGTTCCATAAAATCTGGGTTCTCTTTTGTCCAATTTGTTAATGCCGTATAATTCTTATTTGATGTTTTCTTTATTATTTGTTTTATTTTTTCTTTATTGTTATCTTTTTCCCATGTATCATTATCTTTTATATATAAAGTCTCTCGTTTAGTATCCGTGCAATGAACCGGTCGTTCATATAAACTTAATTTACTCATATTTTCCATTATTACATTACTTATTCCTTTTTCTAAACCATTCGTTTTTGTGAAATCTAATTGCTCTAATGATACTTCTATTGATTTTATAAAATCACTCATATTTATTGCATCTTTACATTGTTCATTTAAAAATACATTTATACTTAACTGATTATTTGTTGTATTATGACTATTATTTGTATTATTATTTCCAATTTGTGGCACCAATTCTTTTATTGTATTTGTT
>MDSV01247303.1_pt1 | contig 11316 bp, 8 predicted proteins | sample 810851 | NCBI WGS metagenome assembly MDSV01 (sample SAMN05326640, study PRJNA326480) | marine metagenome | isolation source: seawater | place: Atlantic Ocean: North East | collected 2012 | reverse complement strand
ATTCATTTATAGATAGTTCTTTTAATTCTTCTTCTTGTTCTTCTTCTTGTTCTTCTTCTTTTTCTTCTTTTTCTTCTTCTTCTTGTTCTTCTTCTTCTTTTTCTTCTTTTTCTTCTTCTTCTTCTTGTTCTTCTTCTTTTTCTTCTTCTTCTTCTTTTTCTTCTTCTTGTTCTTCTTTTTCTTCTTCTTGTTCTTCTTCTTGTTCTTCTTGATCGTCTTCTATAATTTTAGATTTATTTTGTGTTTTATATTTTTTTTCTAATTGTGTTATTTTATTAACTGTACTAGTTGGTATTTTAATTTTTATTTTTTCATTAAATTGAATACTATCAAGGTCATAATTAGTATATTCTACATTAAATTTAGAAGTATCTATTTTATTATATTTTTTATTGTCAGAGTTTATTTTATAAGTATCAAAAGTAGTATAATTTGAATATGGATCTTTAAAGTGTGAAGTAGTTGATATAATTTCATCTGCTAATGTAGATTCCATTAATATGACTTCTTTGTCTGTTATATTATATTTAATACTATTTAATGATATAAAGTTAGATGAATTGAATAACATAAATTTAGTTTTATTATAACGTACAAATTCATCAGAAAGTTTAGTAAAATATATATCATAATTATTATCCAGTGTAATTAAATTTATTTTAGGAATAATAAGATTACATATATTAGTTTTAGAATTAAACATACAAAAGTCAGTATCGCAATTATCATTATTATCACACAAAGAGAAATTTTTGATATTATTTAATATATTAATATCATAGTCAGCAAATATAATATGTTTACTAGAAAGTAGTTCTAATTCATCTCTGATAAGTTTTAATTTATCAAAATAAATAAGAGTATTATTCTTAATAATATCTTGTATTTTAATATTATATTTATAATTTTTATATTGAGATAAAAGTTTGAAAATAGTTTTTCTAAAAGTATTATAGAACCCAGATTCTAATTTAATATTGTTAATTAATTCATGTCTATCTTTATCAATATTAAGTTTATTTTGTATAGTAATATCAGCATATAAATAGTTTTTATCTGAAAGATCTTGTAATTCATCTTTAATATATATTTCGGGTTTATTTAACATAACAAATTGATTACCATTAGTTAAAATACCAATAATAAGGTTATTTTCAATAATTTTATTAACAGGATTGGATTGTATAATATTATTAGTGGAATTATATATTTTTTGCAAAAATTCTTTAGTTGAATTATAATCAGAAAAATATTGATTGGTTAATTGATCAATAAAAATAATTGGAATTTGATAATGCTCATACATTTTAGAAGGATAACATGGAATATATCTATATCCACTAAATTCATTAATATTGCTTATTACTACAGCAATTACTTTATTTTGAAAATCCATTACCTGAAAATTAATTTCATAACCCATTTTAGTTAATATATTAATAATTCTATCTAATTCGACATTTTTATTAAATGTAATATTTTGAGTATCATCTTTTCCACAACTATCATTAATATCTTCTTTAATAAAATTAAGAATTTTTTTAAATTCATTTAATTTAGTTTCATCTGAGTTATATGTAAATGTAAATAATGGATTAATAATATCAGTTATTTCAGATTTAATTAAATAAATTGGTTCAAAATATTGTTCTTTCATTAATAAAATAAGACTTTTTTTGGTATCACTAATAAATTCATTAGAAAAATTTTGTTTAGGACAGATTACCTTAACATTATCAGTTAAATCATAACTAGTTATATCAAGGATAATTAAATTAATTCCATTAGGAAATAATAATGGATTAGGTTTACAAATAATATCCCATAAATATGTATAATCAATAATATAGTTATCATTTTTTAAATATGATTTAAAATTTTCAAAAGAAATTAAGATTTTTTTAAATAAGTTAATATGATTAGCATTAGATTTATCTAATTTATCATAGAAATTACTTTTAATTTCTAGATTTTCAATGATTATTTTATCTAAAAGTTCATCGGTAATATTTTTATTTAAAAATATTTGTGTAAGATTAGCGTTATTGTATGTTATAAAGTTATCAATAGTAAGAGAGTTAATTATAATATTTTTCATTTCATGAATAGTAATAGAAGTAGTAGATTTTAATATTTCTTTGGAATAAAGATCTGCAATACAAGCAATAAATGAATTATTAATATCATTTTGAACTCCGTATCTAAGTAAACAAGGATATTTATATTTTAAATTATTATTATCAGAATTAATACAATCATCGGAATCAAATTGTAAAAACTTTTTAATATTAATAGGTAGATGACCAACTTTGTATTGTTCTAATGGAAATTTATCAGACCTAATAACATATTTAATATCGCCTTGTTTTATTGTTTGGGTATTAATATTACATATACGTTTATTATTTTCATTAGTATCATAATTTTTTTGAATTTTAAGTTTACCAAAACAACATGGTAAACAGAATTCATTACCATTTTCATCTTTAACAGTATCTTTTAAAAATCCAGGTTCTCTATCTTTTTCTTCAAATTTATAAATATTACCATCTCCTTTATAATAAATAGATCCATGATCGCCAGAATCAACTTGTTCTTTAGTAAGAGTAGTTGAATTTTCTAAATCCCAGTATTTAGGACATATATAATAATATTTTTCATTGGGATTAGTAGAATATTCTAACATATCATTAGGTTTGTATTGAGGATTATCAATTAATACTTGTTCTTTTTCTTCTTCGGTTAAAATAACGGGCTGTCTAGTAGATTGACATAATCTGGAATAACTAACATAATTTTTTTTAATATCTTCTTTTGCAAGATTAGGTTTATATGTTTTAATTTTAAATAATTCAGGTTGTAATTTTTCTAATCTATTTAAGATTGGATTTCCTCTAGTAGAATCTTTAAATCTTTTCATTTTTTCATTTTTTTCAAAAGTAGTATCTTTATTATTGTCTTGTATTATTTGATCATCATCTTGATTATGTTCATTATCTTTACCATCTTCATTATCATCATCATCATTAATTGAATCATTATCAGTTTCAATAATATCCGGGTTATCCTGTGTATTGTCTTTATTGGAATCATGAATATCATTAGTATCATTAGTATCATCATTATCATGATCATCGTTATCATCATCATCGTCATCGTCATCGTCATCAGTATCATTTAATAATATATCTAATAAATTATTAGACGTATCGTTATCATCGTCAATAGAACTAGCGAGATCAATTGCATCATCTAGATCAATTTCTAATGGTGTATTAAGGATATTAGTAACATTTGTTTGATTAATTTCAACCGGAATATCAGTTGGTTGAACATCAGATATATATTGTTGGTCATTTTTATTAGCAGTATCACAAATAGATAAGTCTATATCTTTAGTATCATTAAATGCCATTTTAAAAATAGCATCCATATAAATTCTAATAAAATAAATATACCTAATATTATCAATATTGTCTATTGATATATTAATAAGATTATTAATATTATTATCTATTTTACAAAAAAATCCAGGTGAATTTTTAAGTTTAAATCTTTTATGGTTAAACATATTTTGAACAAGATCTAAAGATTGAACAGTATTTTGAAAAATATTTTCGGCTTCTTCAGTGGAAGATAATTTAAAATTATCTATTAATTTTTGTATAATTTTAATAGGTTGTTCTTTAAGTTTCATAAGTTCTATAATAAAAGCATCTTTATCATTCATTTCATTATAATTAGAAACTCTTTTATAACGATAGTGTTTTTCATTAGATTTGTCAGAAATTATGTTAAAAAAATAGTACAAACAATTTTTAATATTATTTAAATTACTAATATTTTCTTTGGATTGAATTTGAATATTATAATTAAGAGTAATTAATTCAATATTACTATCTAGTAATGAATTAAAATGTGAAATTGTATTAATATCATTATTAATATGTAGTTTAATAATATCAATAATATTATTAACATTTTTCTGGATAATTAAATCTAATTCATGCATATTAAGATTGTTAATAAGATGTATTTTAATATTAATAATTCCATAAATATCAACTTCAAGTATAAATAATTTAATATAATCTTTAAATAACTTATCAGTATTAAAAATAATCATTGAAATAGTATTATTTTTGCCAATAAGTTTAGAATATTTAATAATTTCTTCTTTAGATAAAAAGGGTATTTTTTTATTATTATGTTTATTAATTTTATCACAAAATAATCTATACATATTTTCATGTTTTTTTCCAGGATTATATTTAATAATAGGTATATTAATGTTACTGGTAATAATTTTAAATAAAGATTCTAATGATAGTGATAAATTGATTTTAGTATGTATATTAAAATTAATATTTTTAATACCATTAATATTATATTTTAGGTCAGGATAAAGTTGTTCATTAGAATTAATATAATATAAAGTATTAATAAAGGTATTTTTATTGTTAAATATATTAGATAGAATATATTGATTAGTTTTTTCAATAGACATACTTTTATATTTATTAAAAAGTTTTCGTGTATTAATTTGATTAGAAGAAATAAGAGGAAAATATAATTTAATTGTGATATCTTCTTCTAATGATATTTTACTAGAATAATCTAATACATCATCAAATAAACAAATAAATAAAGAATTATTAACAATATTGTATTCAAATAATAAATTATTATTGCAAGTATTTAATGAAGTATTAATAATAGTTCGAATAAAAGTAGAATATTTATTAACTTGATATGGATTAGTAGTATATAAATGAGGTAATTTATTATTAATATTTTGTCCAACTGGTGTAAGTACATTAATTTCATCTAATTTAATAGAATTAATATGATCATAATTTAAATAATCAGGTTCAATATTATTATTAGATTGTAATAATTGATTATAAATTTCAATTTGTTCATTAAGATTTAATAAATATTGTTTAAAATTTTCATTGGTAATTTTATTAGAATTAGTATCAGATAATGTATTGTATAATTCGGCAGGATTATATTTTTTATTAAGTAAACCATACATATAAATTTCTTCATAACATATTTGATTTTTTATATTTGAAATATTATTATAATATTTTAAGAATTTAAATTTAATAGTTTCTAATGTATCATCATAATAAATATTTTCATCTACAAAATAAATAGATATATCAAAATCTAGTATAAATTTAATATCTAAATCGCTAAAATCATCTTTAAATATAGTATTAAATAAATCAGATTCAATAAATTGTTTAGAATTATGATAGTTAGATTGTAGTATTTCTATTGATTCTTGTAAATTGTTAGACAAATACTTATTTTTAATAAATAAAAATAATTTTGTTAAATTATTATTGGTATTAATATAAAATTTAAATATATTTGACATCTATATAAATAAAAGCATATAATTTTATATAATAATGTTTGTAAATATTATTGTGATTCATTGCAATAATAATGGTATAGGTATAAATAATACATTACCATGGAAGATAATAAGTGATTTAAAAAAATTTAAAAAATTAACAACTGGAAATAATAACAATGCAATTATTATGGGGAAAAATACTTGGTTAAGTTTAAATAATAAATCATTAAAAAATAGAGATAATTTAATATTAAGTACTTCCTTAATGATAGACAAGAAAGATGAAAATAAAAATATAATTAAATCATTTAAGAATGAGATTATATTAAATAATTTTTTAAAAAATAAAAATTATGATGAAATATGGGTTGTGGGTGGGGAATATATATATGATTTATTTTTAAATAAAACAGATATATTTAATGTTAAAAATATATATATAACATTATTAGATAAAGAATATAAATGTGATATATTTTTTCCGGAAATAGATAAAACAAAATACAGTTTTATAAGTAAATCGATACATAAATTAGATAAATTAGATAAAGAAGATTGTAATATTTATGATATATTATATACAAATAATCAATAATTAATAATTAATAATCAATAATTAATAATTAATAATCAATAATTAATAATCAATAATTAATAATTAATAATTAATAATTAATAATCATAATAAGGATTATCGGTAATATTCATACCGCAATATCTTGCTGGATTTTTTTTATAATTTATAGGATTATAAATATCAAGTTCTTTTGCTTCTTGTATAACAAATTTAAAATTACTCCAAAATTCATCATTATGACCAATAGATTTTGAACAAATATGACTTATCTCATGTAAAGCAACATACATTAATGTATTATCATCTATAATACGACCTTTATTATTTTTTTCAGTATCTAAACAAAATGCTATTTTTTCTCCTTTATTTTCGCTATATGCAGTATATTCACTAGTAGGTAAGGTCTCATATATTTTTTGTGGATTATATCCATTAATTAAACGTTTAACGTTATCTTTATCGGGATATTTTTCTCCTAAATGTTTAACAAGTTTATTTAATTTATTATTAACATTTGCTAATTTATCAGCGGCCAATTGAAGTTTACTTCTATCACGAACGCAATATTTATTACCATTAACATCGGATATAATACATCTTAATTGAAATGTATCAGAAGTAATATATATTTTGTATGCAATACATAAAATAAATATGATTAAAATAGTATTAAAAATATAATTATTCATATAATATAAAATATTATAATAATAAATTATAATATTTTGTTATTTAATAATTTAAGCACTTGATCCAATTTCTAATGGTTTTCTAAATTTATCATCTTCAATGGTAGATATGTTCCAGGGACAATTAGTATTTGTTCTAGGATTAGGTGGTTCTGATCTTAATTGCAAATTAGCATTTCTTAAAGATGAACCTTGTGTATTAACACCTACAACTTGTTGAGGATTTAATAAATTAATTTTGCTAAAATCTTCACGAACAGGATTTAATGACGACCACGCACTATTTTGATCTTTTGGTAATAAGTCGGATGGATTAGCAACGGGTTTATTCATAGCATTAGAAGAAGTGGCAGAGTTAGATACTTCTTGCGCATTACCATTAAATGGTGCATATGAAGTTACACCTGATGCACCTATAACTTTATTAGTAGGTTTATTATTACCAGTATTCTTTACTGGTTGAGGAGGATCCATTGTTGACATTCCTAATTGAAATACGTTTTTATTATTAGAGTATTGATATAAAGCAAATAGTAATAAGGCTAAACCAACAATTCCTAAAACATGTTCGTTTTTACAATCTTTAAAGAATCTCTTGAAAGCGACCATTTATATAAAATAAATAATAAAATAATTTCATAAATATTTTATTAATTTTCTTAAATTATAATTTAATTAGAATAAAGAATTCAATATTTAAATAAACCTATTTTAAATAATTAATTATTAAAATTTAAAAAATCTTCATCATCACTACTATCAGAATCAAGATTATCTAAATTATATTTATTTTTTATTTTTTTTGCTTCTAAGAATGCGGCAATTGCATTTTTTTTTATTTCTTTTGCTTTTTGTTTTGCTGTTTTATAAATCTCTAAATAGATTTGATCATGTGATTTTAAATTAATTGTATTTTCTTTACTTTCTGAATCAGAAATATTAAGAATATCAACTGTTTCTAAATTATCATCATTAAATAAATATTTAAATTCATTAGTATTAGAATTATTAGAAGTATTAATTTCTTTTACTAAAGTAGAATTTATATCTAATTTATTTAAATTTTCATCTAAAATATTTGATTCTGGTTTAGATTTTTCTAAATAAGATTCAATATTAATATTTTCATTATTTTCAATATTTTTAGTATTTTCAGTTTTTTCAATAGTTTCGATATTTTCAATATTTTCAATATTTTCAGTATTTTCAATATTTTCAATATTTTTTGTATTTTCAGTATTAATAGGTAATGTTAATAGTTCATTAGATTTTTCATTATCAATAATTTTATTAGGAGAGTTTAAAATATGATTATTATTAATTGAATTATCTAAAAGTTTACTTTTATCAGTTTTTATTAATACCCGTTTTTCAAATTCATCAGAAGGTAATATAATCATTATTTGAGTTAAAATAATTTCAATACTAAAATTTTTACTTGTGAATTTAATATTATTAATATTAATTAAAGGAATAAATTCACATGCATTATCAAAATCATCAAATGGTATTTTATTTTCATTCTCATCATAAATATGTAGTTTATCTAATTTAATATTAGCCTTAATTAAAAAATTTTTCCCATGTTTATATGGTTTCATAGTAGATAACATTAATTCATCTATATCATTTCTATCAATTTCAGAAGAACCATAAAACCAAGATTCTTTATTATTATAAATTTTATCTGCACAAATTTTTTCTAAATTTTCAAAAAAATCTATGACATTTTTATGAGATATACATAAATTCAGTTCGGTATATGTTTTAGATGAACTTTTAATAATACCATTTTTACATTTACATTTAGGTAATTGTATATATAAATTTTTATTTGTTGTGCCATGATTTATTTTACTAATATAATTATTATTATTTGCTAATGTTGGATTACCTAAATTTAAAATATTAAAATCAAAAGGTTGATTTAAATCAAATACACTATTATCCATTTAATAAATAACATATAAAAATGTAAATAAAATAACACGCAAATATTAAATTAAATAAATAACATATAATAACATATCATAATCTATAATAATGAAGAGAAATCTAATATATGAAGAATGTATGAAAATTTTAGATTCGAAAGAATTTAAAAATGAATTTAAAAATTTTTTAAAACCAATTTTAGATTATATATTTGAAGAAATATCTATTTATTTATTCTTTTTTGTATTTTTTATATTATCAAGTTTTTTATTACATTTAGGAGTTTTAATATTATTAATTCGATATAATTACAGAATAACAAAAGTTTAGATTTTTTTTCTATAGATATTATATAGTATAATTATGATTGCTGGTTCTAAAGGAGGTTCAATGCTTGCTGATGCAAGTGTTCCAGTTGGATTGTTTGCATTACATAGATATTTAAAAAAAAGATCACGTAAAGCATCGAGTAAAGCAAGTAAATCGCGTAAATCACGTAAATCACGTAGACGCAAATCGAAAAAAACACGTTCAAAAAGAAAATAGATAACTAATAATTATTTTTAAATATTTAAAAATTTAATAATAATTAATATAATTCCATGAGTTTAGAAAAAAATATACAAAATTGGGTGGTCTTAGACAATCAACAAAAAAAATTAAATGAACAAGTAAAAAAAATACGAGATCAAAAAAATAATTTAACATCTGATATTATAACAAATTTTTCAGAAAAAAATATTAAATCACCAATAATTAAAATTAGCGATGGTAGATTAAGTTTAATAGAAACTCAACAACCAAATGTAATAAGTTATAAATTTTTATTAGATAGTTTTAAAGAATATTTTAATAATGAAAATGACGCAAATAAACTTCTTGAATTTATAAAAAATAGAAGAACATTTACTAATGTATCTTCAATTAAAAGATTATATAATAAGGAATAGATTAAATATAAATAGTATTTTCATAATATAATAACAATGTTTAAATTATTAAATGAATTAAATATTGATGAAAAATTAAAGTTTAAAAATTTAGCATTATTACCCGGATTTAATATAATTGAATCTAATTATACAAATAATAATTCTCCAATATTAAATAAAAAAATTATTTCTAATAATATTTTAGACGAAACACTTTTTAATAAACTATTAAAAACAGTAGATGAAAATAATAATATAAATAATAAAAAATTTACAAAAAAAAGAAAAATGGATAAAAAAAGAGCAAGTAGAAAAAAAAAATAATTATATCTTATAAGATTATATATTAAATAACATTAAATATTATTTAATAACAGTAAATATTATTTAATAAAACTAAATATTATTTAATAACATTTAGTTTTATTAAAAAGTATAAATAATAAATAATAATCTAATTATAATTTATTATTTATAACAATGGATAATTCATTGCACTCGACTAATAGAATTAGAGAAATTGAAAATAAAAAAAAAAATTTTAGTAATAAAGATGCATCACTTTATTTACATAAAAGAATAAGAAATACTTTAAATAAAAAAGATATAATTCAAAATCAGATACCATATAATGATAATAATTATATAACACATATTGTAAAAAAACAACGTGGAAGTGGTGGTAAATTTTTAAAAAAAATATATACAGCACCAAAAATTTATAAACCATACACTTTACAAAGTATTACTAATATTTTAAACTTTGGTTCTGTCACACGCTCTGGTTCTGGATCAGGAACTGGTTCTGGCTCAGGATCTGGCTCTGGAACTGGATCAGGAACTGGCTCTGGATCAGGAACTGGCTCTGGATCAGGAACTGGTTCTGGCTCAGGATCTGGAACTGGATCAGGAACTGGTTCTGGCTCAGGATCTGGCACTGGATCAGGAACTGGCTCTGGAACTGGATCAGGAACTGGATCAGGAACTGGCTCTGGATCAGGAACTGATTCTAGTTCCGCTTCAAATTATTCTATATATGATCAAATTATAGTAAATCGAATAACAAATGATACTATATATACAAATCCAGATAATATTTTTCCTAATATAAATACAGAAATTATAGACAATGCTAATAACGAATATATAATTAATACAACAATAGATACAATAGATTATAATAATATAGACGATGAAGTTAGAGAAAATTTAATATCTGATTTAAGAAATTATTTAGTAAATGATATGGCATTAAATCCAGGTTCTTTTGTTATTATTTTATCACAAGGATCATTAGTAATTCGAGTTAGATTAGTTTCTGGGCTAATAACAGCAGTTAGATTATTAAATAATTCTACTATAAATTTAAATCAACATGATACATATATTGAATATGGAGCAGAAGTAACTTTTAATGGTATAATAGATAATAATAAATTAGTTATTGAAACATTTTTATTAAATGGAACTCAAGTAGCAAATGTAAATACTGCAATAGCACAAACATATATAAGAAGATACTCTATTGTTGATAATAATCAAGTATTAGATACAGTAGATAGAAATATTATTGTTTATGATAATATTCCACCTGTAATAAATATATTATCACCAACTGAAATAAACATAAATCAAAATGTAGTTTTTTCATCAGTTGATCCAGGTATTAATATTACAGATATAGGTGGTGACACTGAAATAAATTTACGTAATGTTAGAAGAGTAATTAAGAATGAAAATGGAGATGAAGTAGATTATAATACATTTACACAAATACGTGGAACATATTATATACATTATTTTGTAATAGAT
>MDSV01233692.1_pt1 | contig 11316 bp, 15 predicted proteins | sample 810851 | NCBI WGS metagenome assembly MDSV01 (sample SAMN05326640, study PRJNA326480) | marine metagenome | isolation source: seawater | place: Atlantic Ocean: North East | collected 2012 | reverse complement strand
TTTGCTGAGAACTTCAATAAAGCAGGAGTTCAGAAAGGCTTGTCCGATGAAGAGTCTAATAGAGAAACTGAAGAGGATTGACTTTACACTACTAAACAGGTATATCATTCTTGTTATGATTATGGTAGTTCCGTTTGCTATGTTTGCATTATGCTTGGGATTTCTAATAGACATAATGACTACGGTTTCGGAATTGAAGAATTAAAAAATGTGCGGAATACATGGATTTAATAGCAATAGCAGGAAGCTAATAAAGAGAATGGTCAGGGCTTCTGAGTATAGAGGGCCAGATGGTACAGGAATGTACACAGATAATGCTATAAGTCTAGGACACAATCTTTTAGCTATAACAGAATCCGCCGATTCATCTATACAGCCACTTGGTTTAGATGGTCGGTGGATTCTTTGTTTTAACGGAGAAATATATAACTATTCGCAGTTACGCTCTGAGTTAGCGAAACTGGGAGAAACTTTTACAACCTCGTCTGATACAGAAGTTCTAGCTAAGGGGTTGAGAAGACATGGAAAAGATTTTGTCTATCGTCTTGAAGGCATGTATGCTATTGCTTGGTATGACAAACAAGATAGAACCCTAATGCTGTGTAGGGATTCCGCTGGTGCAAAACCTCTGTATGTATATGAAAACAACGACACTCTAGTTTTTTCATCAACAATAAAATCTATATCTGCATATGGAATAGATCTGCGATTAGACAAAACACTAAAGAGAGATAGGGTTGTTAGAGGTTCTTTATCTGGTATTGCTACACTTTATGAAAATATAAATAAATTATATCCCGGCCAAATACTACAATACAAATTAGACAAACTAAAGCTGGTAGCAAATGAGCATGTGCATGAGAAGATAAAACTTAATGATACTGATGTAGATTTTAACGAACTCAGAGATAAAGTTTCTGAATCAGTAAAGATGTGCTTAATGGGTAGAAGACCCATCGGTCTTTATTTGAGTGGAGGCTTGGACTCTTCGATAGTTTTACATGAGCTTGTCCAGTACAAAAACAAACCAAAAACTTTCACAACAAGATGGAAAGTAGATAAAGAGACAGACTGCAACAGTGATGCAGATGTCGCAAAAGAGTTGAGTTCACACTACAAAACAGATCATACAGAGCTTCTAGTCACCGAGCAGATGTATATAGACTCTTTCGAGGACACCGTGTGGGCTTTGGAGCAACCTTTTGGAAACAAGAGTACACCAGCATACTACGCTATGAACAAAACTGTTTCCGAAAATGGGATTGTTGTGACTCTCTCTGGAGATGGCGGTGATGAGTTGTTCACTGGCTATAAAAGACATCTTGGAATACACAGAAAGACTGATGAGGAAAAACGTCTTTTACTCAAAGAGTTTCATAACAAGTGGTCAGACTACAGAGATTCTTGGTTTCCAGTTGACTGTCTCTCAGAAGATTACCTTAATACGGTTATGTTCAAGGAGTTTCTCTGTAGAGTTTCTGAAGATTTTTTAATAAGAAACGACAATCTGGGAATGAACTTTTCTATGGAGGCGAGGTTTCCATTTACTTTGAAGGGCATGAGGGACTATGCCTACAGCATACCTTCTAAGTACAAGATAAAAAACAACAAGACTAAAGTGCTATTACGTGATGCGTACTATAAAATACTTCCCTCTTGTGTAACAAACAAGCATAAGACAGGTTGGGCTATACCCAAGTCATTTATCTTCAACGACAAGTTTAGGTCTTTTGCTTGCGACAATATTGACTCAGATAAAAGAGACGACATTGTTAAGGCGTTTGATTCCTCTTACTCAGACCTTAGATTTGTATTCCCCTATATATCTTGGAACATATGGAAAAGGTTATTCAACATTTCACTATGAATACAGAAATAGAACGATACTTAAAGATGCAGGAAGCCTGCTATAATCACTTAGCATCAAGCTGGAGTATCCACAAAAGAGATCCGCTTGTTGGATGTTTTGACGAACACGAAACATGGGAAGATTACAACTATCTTTTTAATGGCATGTTTGACTTCCACAATAACGCTAATCATTTGCAAAAAGCGAGTGAGTTAGTGGTCTTGGATTTTGGTTGTGGGCCAGCAAGGAACTTAGTTAAGTATGGCAAACACTTTAACAGAATTGATGGCGTTGACATATCTCCAGAGGTAATAGAAAAAGCTAAAGAATGGCTGACAGACAGAGACGCTTGGAATGAGAACAGGTTGTTTGTATGTTCTGGAGAAGACTTGTGCGATATAGAAGATAATTATTATGACGTAGTCATGAGTACGATAACTTTACAACATATATGCGTACACTCAATAAGACTAAGACTATTTAAAGAATTTTTTAGGGTTCTTAAAAATGGTGGTTGGTTTACGGCGCAGATGGGCTTTGGAAAGGGAAAGCAAGGTTCCGTTTCATATAAATCAAATTATTATGATGCTCTGACAACTAATGGCTGGTATGATACTATAGTGGAAGACCCAGAGGAACTAAGGTTGGATTTGGAGTCTATAGGGTTTTCTAACTTTGATTATTTTATAAGACCTGTTGGGCCTTGTGACTCTCATCCCAACTGGATATTTTTTAGAGCAAAGAAATGATAGTAATAGCCGGACCTTGTGTAATAGAAAGTGAAGAACAGGTCATATCAATAGCTGAAGAGCTAAAGAGGATATCAGGCATTCTTTCTAAAAATAATATTGGTTTTGTTTTCAAAGCATCTTTTGATAAGGCAAACAGATCGAGCATAAACTCCTACAGGGGAGTTACTATAGATAAGGGAGTTGAAATATTCTCTAAAGTTCAAAAACTTGGACTCAGAACAACTACAGACATACACGAATGTTGGCAAGCAGAAGTAGTAGCGCCAGTAATTGACATAATACAGATACCTGCATTTCTTTGCAGGCAAACCGACTTATTAAAAGCAGCTGCTAATACAGGGAAGCCTGTCAGTGTGAAAAAGGGTCAGTTTATGGCTCCAGAAGACATGAATAATGTCGTTAAAAAGCTGGAGTATTTTGGCTGTCGTCAAATTTACTTAACTGAAAGGGGGTCTTTCTTTGGTTATGGTCATCTTGTCAGTGATATGACATCCATAATCAAGATGAAACACACAGGCTTCCCTGTAATTTTTGATGCTACTCATAGTGTACAAAAACCAAGTTCTTTAGGTGACTCCAGTGGAGGCAACAGAGAGTTTGTTGAACCTCTAGCAAAAGCCGCCTTAGCAGTAGGCGCTGATGGACTATTCTTTGAAGTCCATCCAGACCCAGACAATGCTTTAAGTGATGGGCCAAATATGTTACCACTACATGATTTTGAAAATGTTTTAAGAAGGATAGGACTGATCAATGAGTGATGAGTTAGTTAATCACTGGAATGGGGTGTTTAGCGAAAGGGTAAGTAAAGAGGATATAATAAATGTTAAGTCTTGGATGGATCTTGGAGACTATAACTACGAGGTGGACTTTGATGATGAGGATTCTATTCCTCCGTCAGGGGTTATATACTGCAACATAGAACACATACACAAATTCTTTGCTAAATGTGAGAAGACCGACAATAAATACATTGTTATAAGCGGCTTCAGTGATTTTGGTGTTGCTAAGCAATCAGAAAACCCTGTGTCACATGACTACATAAAGTTCATGCCTTTCTTGTATCAAACAATAATGCAGCTTGGCTACGAACCTCTACACATACCCACTAGGTGTAATCTAGAAAACTGCAATATAGAAGATGAGTACAGCGCTAGGTGCTACTCCTTCACCCATTCTACATTTCCAAAGATACCCGATAATGTTGTTAGGTGGTACACGGCAAACTCAAGGATAACCCATGACAAGATAGTTCATATACCTTTGGGTGTTGGCAAAGATGCTGCCGAGGAAATATCGAAAACCCCATTCGTACCTTTTGACAAAAAGACAAACCTTATATATCTTAACTTTCAAGACCACACGCAGGATAGGTTTGAACTCAAAAGATACTTTGGACAATCAGGTGCTAATTGGCTTAGTATAATTTATGATAGCAGTAGAAATTTTGAAGAGTATCTGGATGATACAAGCAAGCATTTCTTTACTTTATCACCTGAAGGTAACGGATGGGATTGCTATAGAAATTTAGAGTCTTTATATGTAGGATGTATTCCAGTGGTGTCAAAAGCGCCTCCTGTTTCGTACATGAAAGATCTTCCAGTTTTAGTATTAGATGACATATTTGACTTTTCTGAGCAAAAACTGTTAGAATTTCTAGCTGAGCATAAAAAATATAATTTTGATAAAATTAAACTTTCGTTCTGGAAAGAACACATAAACAAATCAAGAAAGCTTTTAGTCGAGGAATAAAATGGCGTTCTTAGAAAGCACAAGAAAACTAAATATCATTTCTCCAATCAACCAGCTTGGTTATGGAGTTGCGGGACTTAACATTGTTAAACATATGCTCAGTAGTGGGCATGATGTTTCTTTGTTTTTGCTTGGTCAGATTCAAGCTGATCCTAAACTCCACGATTTTCTAAAGGGATGCTTTGAGTCAGCGAGAGTGCCTGACTTTGAAGCTCCTTGTATTAGGATATGGCATCAGCACGACATGTCTGAATGGGTTGGAAACGGGACTAAGATTGGATTTCCAATCTTTGAGTTAAACAGATTCACCGAAAGTGAAAAGCATCACCTCTCACTTCCTGAGAAGTTGTTTGTCTGTTCTCAATGGGCAAAAGACATTGTGTTGGAGCAGCTTGGAGATAGTAAAAAAGAGGAAGATGTCCATGTTATTCCTCTTGGTGTTGATAGAAGTATTTTTAGGGAAAATGTTTCATCTAGACCAACTACCGTGTTCCTGAATATCGGCAAGTGGGAAGTCAGAAAAGGACACGACATCTTAGTAACCGCATTTAACAGGGCGTTTACGAAGGAAGACAATGTTGAGCTTTGGATGATGTGTGACAATCCTTTTTACAGTGATGAACAAAACTTTGACTGGGAAAGAACCTACAGAGGTTCTGGACTTGGTGAGAAGGTTAGGATCATACCAAGACAGGAGTCGCAGTCAGATGTTCACAATATCATGTCTCAAGCAGACTGTGGTGTTTTCCCAGCGAGAGCAGAAGGTTGGAACTTAGAAGCTCTTGAAATGCTCGCGTGTGGCAAGCAGGTTATTGCTACGAATTATTCTGGACACACAGAATTTTTGAATGAAGAAAATGCTATGCTTGTGGATGTCTCTGAGTTAGAGGATGCACAAGATGGTGTTTGGTTCAAAGGTCAAGGTCAATGGGCGAGCATTGGTGACAAGGAGATTGACCAGATTGCTGAACACATGAAGAGTGTTCATGAACTTAAACAGTCTGACAATCTGAACATCAATCAGGCAGGTATTGATACTTCCAAGAAATTCTCTTGGGACAATACTGTCGCAAAGATACTGGAAGCTATATCAGATGAGTAAAGAACACGCATTACAAAAAGCCGGTAAAGCTAGAGCGCAAAGCATAAACTCCATAAGATATACCGACGAACCTGCTGACAGAATCAAGAAGGACATGGATGTTGAGCTTGATCTCATAACTGTAGACTGGGAAAACTTGATTCCTCCTCCGCCAGATAACGATAGCGATTCCACAAGAATGGACTTGCAGATTATTGAGAGAAAAACAAGGAATCTTACAGATGAGCAAAGACGATTAGTTCTTTTGGTTGACGAGGATGCCTTTCAGCTTTTTTCTGACTACTGCAAAAATAACAATCTTTACTACCCAGAAGATCTTATAAGAAGAGTTCATAAGCAAACAAACGCTGTGATCTTAAAACTAAAGTATAAATTCGGCAGAGCTAGACCTTACCAGTTAGCTCCTGAGCTTGGCTATGTTATATCAACACTACAAACTGATTCGCACCATACTCCTTCGTATCCTTCGGGACATCAACACAACGGTGCTATAACCGCCGAAATACTTTCAGACATTTATCCTGAACATAAAACTCAGTGGTATAAGTTTGCAGGTATGTGTGGTGAAGCTAGGGTTTTGCAAGGGGTTCATTACCCTAGTGACAATGAGGCATCTATGACTATTTGTAGATTACTGTGGGAAAATATAAAGGAAAACCTTAAAGAATGATAAATGCTCTTATTGTCTCAAAGGACAGAGCATGTCAACTAAGACTTCTATTAGAAAGCATAAAACTTAACGCTGATAATATCTTCAGCCAAATATTGATAATCTGGAAAGGATCTAATTTTCTATACGAAGAAGGATACAGAAAATTACAGTCCGAAGAAATATTGCCTAACTTAGCTTGGCAGCGAGAACAACACTTTGTCTCAGATTTTAAAAACGCAATCAATGGGTGCGGCAGTCACTTTATCTGTGGCATAGTTGACGATTGCGTTTTCTATAAAAGAGTTCCTGTTTCTTGGCAGGACATAGAAAGCACGTTTGAAGATGATGTGTTTTGCTTTTCTTTCAGAATGGGCCTGAATACAACGCTTCAGTATTACATGAAGCCTGATGGAAGACATGCACTGGAAGACTACGGTCAAAACGCATACTTTGTAAAGTGGAATTGGAAAAACTGGGATAGCACTTTGAACTACGGCTATCCTATATCTCTTGACGGACATGTGTTCAGGACAAAACAGTTAGCTGAGCTAACAAATAAATACCCTTTTGACTATTTGCGTCAGTGGGAAGGGGTTATAGCTGGTAAAAGCAGAGAAGACGTACCTGAAGAAAACATGGTAGCTTGCAAACAAAGTTGTTTGTTTAGCATTGCTACAAACTGCGTACAAGACCCTCCTCTAGTTGCTGGTCTCATGTATCCATACACAGAAGAGTATCTGAACAATAAATATTTAAATGACGAAGTAATTGACCTTAATGGTCTGGAATATGGCTTTCAAAATGTTGACTGGTGTCACACTGAAATGCCTATGAAATTTAAAAGAATAGAGTAATATGTTTAATTTTTTTAAAAATAACCCAGTGCAAGATGATGAAGACGATGATTCTGTCTTAAAAAAAGAGGACAGGACTTGTAGTGTAGCTTTCCATACAGATAAAGAAGGCTACATATGGATAGACTGCTCTTGGTCTGCAAATGCTGACGCGCACTTGCAGTTTGCAGAATTGTTAGAAAAAGTTTCTTCTGGAGATATGATAGAGGATACTTTGGAATATGTTCGTGAAAGTTGTCAAAGTGACAAACAAAAGTCAGATTTTTTAGAATTACTTGCCTACATAACTAAATTACAGCAAAAGAGGATACTAGATGCACTAAAATCTCCAAATCACGGAAGTCTTACCCGTGAGGAAGAGCCTTTAGTCAGCCCTCTAAACGTAACTAAAATGTAGAAAATAGTGTATAATTTATAAGAAGAAGTAGCTCTTTATATTTGGAGCCTATAATGCACTACAAAAAAATAGCTTGGGAAAAGTGGGAAGATAATATCATATACGAAGAGACAGTTGACTCTATATATGAATTAAATTCGGATGAAGATGACGAAGAAAATGAATTAGTAGAAGAGGCATTGCTTTTTCTTTCTAAGATCCCAAAACTTATCAGCACACCTACCGGTATCGCACAGATGCACGATAAGATGAGCCTACTCAACCAGTTTGAGTGTTGGATGGGATATACAAACTTCGATATAACTCCAACTGTAGCTAAAATCTTAGAGAAGACAGACGGCGTTGAACTCTTGCAGGTTACTGGAAGGTATAGATTTTTTATAGGTATAGGTAAGCTCTTTAATTTTAGAGAAGTTAGAAGCGAGGTTGAAAAACAGCTTTGCGACTCTAGAATAAAACAAGGGCTTCAGAAGTTAAACTTAGATGAGTATACAGAAGACACTATTGAGCTTATAAAAGAATCAATAGATACAGATAAGCACTGGGTTATATTTGTAAAAACTAATGGTGAAGTAAAATATGCTAGCACAAACCTAGATGATGACGAGTTCTATCTAAATCAACTTTTGAATTACGAGAAAGACAAGGAGCTTTCTGGCGGTTTAATTTTTCAAAATGAAGACTAATTATGAATGTAGAAGACTCAAGAACAAATGAGATCCATTCATACGGTCTCGACGAAGTTAATAGAGAGCTATTTCTTCACGGCTATTTTTCCAACGAGGAAGAAGAGCTTGGTGTTGAATATAGAATGGCTACGACCTTCGTAAAGAACTTGAGGATACTAGACCTTGATAGCTCCAAAAATATTTTCATACATATGCACACAATAGGTGGTAGTTGGCATGATGGCATGGCAATTTACAACTCTATTCAGTTTTCTAAGTCTCACATAACAACTCTAGCTTACGCCTCTGCATCATCAATGAGTAGTGTAATAATTCAAGCGGCTGATCTGAGAGTTACAATGCCAGACACAGAGTTTCTTATTCACTTTGGAACGCTGTCTTTAGAAAATCATAGTTTGGCAGCGGTGTCTGCTGTTGAAAATGAGAAGAGATTAAACACTAGACTCTTAGATATTTACACTAACAGATGTATTTCTGGAGAGTTTTTTAAGAAACAATACAAGTCTTTAACCCCAGACAAGGTTAAGTCTTACATAGCTAAAAAATTAAAGAGTAAAGTAGATTGGTATTTATCAGCTGAGGAAGCTGTGTTTTATGGTTTTGCGGATGGAGTGATTGGTGAAAAGGGTTATGAAAACATTGATAAAATTAGGCCGAAGTAGTTATGAAATTTTTAAAGAAACTGTTTTACGGTTCGATATTAGCAAATTTGGTTTTAACCTGCCTATGCTACGTTTTAATGGACAAAGTCCAGAAACAAACATCTAACCTAAATATGCTAGAAGAGAAGATGGACGCTTTATATTTTGATTCAAGACAAAGAGATACTATCTTGTTACAACTATTGATAAAAGCTAACGAAGAACTTGACCCATCTTTTGGTAAAGATCCTACAGGGAAGATAGCTTTTAATGAAAAAAATATCGGAAAATGAATTCGAAGATGCTAATAGCAACCTCGATAACATAAGGATAATGAACAAAGTCTGCTCTAGATATCGTAATACGATACCTAAAGAAGAGATAGAAAGATGTAAACTAATTGCACTGTGGGAGGCCATGAAAGCCTTTGACCCAAATGGTGGCAGAAAGTTTACATCTTTTTTGTATAACAGGATAGACTGGGAATGTAAGAGAGAGATACAAAAGATGAACAGGCGGAAAAGAAAGTCATCAATCTCTCTTGACTATCCAGTGCAAGATTTCAAAACTCTAAATGAAGATCAGAAAATTCAAATCAAAGACGCGCTATCAAAAATAGAAAACAAATACGAGTTAGTAATCAAGCAAAGATTTTTTGACAGGATGACCATGCAGGAAATAGCATCTAAAAATAATTACAGTAGAGAAACGGCCAGAAGATATATAAACATAGGGTTAGAAAAGTTAAAAGAATGTTTACCGAGATAGCTTGCTACAGTCAGGATTCTACATTTGAAGATCTAATGAGGACTATATTTATATCCTCGCAATCTGGCGCAAAATTTGTAGCACTTCCGTCTGGCTTTCTAAATCGTGTTCAAGATTTTATAGAACATCAGGAGTTCTCAGCTGTCATTGACTTTCCATACGGAATAAGCACCACTCAGGTTAGACTGCACGAAATAATTTTATCAATAAGATCTGGCGCAAAAGCCATAGATTTGGTTTTACATTCTGGTTATCTAAAAGAGGGAAACTGGAAAAAGGTGTCAGAAGACCTGAAGGCTTGCAATGCTGTCTGCAAGGAGAATGAAGTTTCCCTTAGACCTATAATTGAGTACAGGCTGTTTGAACCAAAGACAATATTAACAGCATGTGAGATTTTAGAAAAAAACGGCATCTATACACTGATAAACTCTACAGGGTCTATAATAGACGACCCCAATGACAATGCAATAATATGTCATTCTATACAGAAAAACACTTCATTATCTGTAATATCATGCTCAAATCGTATCACAGACAAATACTACAAAATATTTGAAGATATAGGCATAGAAGCCTTTAGATTCACTTCTCCTATCATAGCCGAAAATATATTGTCAAGTGGTGTATAATATATTGGGAAAAGACTTTTATTCATAGGAAGAATAGGACAAGTGCAAGCCATATTTTATAGAGAGAAAAAGAAATGGCAACAAGCACTCATAAGTATTATATCAGCGAAAGTTCATCTTCCGATGGTATAGCAGACAACGACGGTGGCGTAATCATGAACGGTGGTAACATCGGCAGTTCTCGTCACACAACTAAAAGCATCATTGATACTATCAAAGGTGCTAAAGATTACGGTTCAATGGTTAAAGCCAACACTGGTACTGCCAACGAAATCGGAATCACAACAGCAAGATCTGGTGGGACACTAGCTTACAATCCAAATGGAAGAGCAGTTACTAGATCTTCAACAGACACAGGGTTCTTGATTAGAGGTGGTTCTCCAACTTTAATCAGTGGTATTGCTTCTACTGGTGGAATTCTTTCAATTCCGGGTAGTGATACTACAGCAAGACGCGCTGGAAATCTTCACTTTACAGAACGTACACGCCAAAAAGGTACATGGGCTACTGCCATATTTGATATCTTTGGTGGAGGTCTGTTACAGAGCGATGGTACTGCCAAGGCTGGCATCACAAACAGAGGAACACGATACAACCATAACAGTATCGACAACTCGAAAGCTGATAGCCCAGACGATGCAGCAAGACCATCAAGATCTGTACCGGGTGAACTTGTATATCTCGTTGACTTTGTGACTTACACAAACAACATGAAAGATTACAGTGACATAACCGGCTAGTGAACCTAGTAATAGTTGGGGGTGTGGGGTAAGTACTCCATACCCCCTATACTATGGAGTATTGCATTATGAAAACCCTGTTAGCTTTTTTGCCGCCCTTTTTAGTTGCAGCTGGTGACACTATGCCTTTTGCATTTGATTGGGGAACTATATCGGCTACAGGACTATTGGGATGGTACTTATGGTATACAACCAAAGTTATACTTCCTTCACACCAAAAACAAATTTCTGTCATGCAAGAAACTTTTAGTGGTGATTTCAAAAATCAAAGAGATCATTACGAAAAGATATTAGATGACTTACAGGATCGTTATGATGCGAAAAATGAGGTTGAAGCAGAAAGAATGCAAAGAGTAAGTGATACTCTGGACAAGATAAACATGACATTAAATAAGATCGGAGAAAAGTAATGAAGGCTGTTAAAAGTAAAAAAAGTTTGGCAATAGTATCAATACTAATTGCTTTACTTGCAGCCATCTGGCAAAACGGAGGAC
>MDSV01195655.1_pt1 | contig 11316 bp, 12 predicted proteins | sample 810851 | NCBI WGS metagenome assembly MDSV01 (sample SAMN05326640, study PRJNA326480) | marine metagenome | isolation source: seawater | place: Atlantic Ocean: North East | collected 2012 | reverse complement strand
GTTGGTCCAAGTCGAACGGCGAGGCTTTGGCGGCCACCTAGACGTCTGCATGATCGAATCACTGGTCTATATGCAAGAGTGGGTGTCAACAGAACTAGCTGGTGGCTGGGGTCCCACAAATGGCGGCTTTTGTCACGAATCGCCGATACTTGAGTTGCCCAATGGTGAGCTATGGGGAGTAGCCGGTAGTCCCGTGGCTCGGTTTCCGGAATTAGCTGAAGCAATGGATCGATCTGAATTGATTGAGGACCCGCGTTTTGCCGAACTCGCTGCACGGGACCTACATAAAGACGAGATAATCAGCATGTTGACGGACTGGGCGGCAAGTTTCGAAAATTTCGATGACTTCTTGTTAGCTCTGGAAAGCAATTCACCCTTTACCGCAGCCCAAATGGTTTCAATAGATGACCTTGCATCATCAGATTGGGCTAGGCATCGCGAACTTCTTGTCGATACGAACACCAACTTAAAAATCCCGGCACGCAATGCGCGGGGAGTCGATATTGGGACCAACGGCCGAGTTGCAGGGATGGGGGCAGACAATGAATCTGTGCTGAGTTCGGTGCTGGGTTATTCCAAAGAGCGGATTGCTTCGCTAGCCGATTCCAAAGTGCTGCTCTTTGAAAACTAGAATTCGCCTCCTCGAAGTGAGCTTGTACACCTGACGGATCAAGGAATGCATTGTCGAAAAAGTGATTCAGATGTCGAAGCTTCGGACGGCCTGCGCCCAGCTCCGGGTCTGGTAAGACTCAGGGCCGCCATCCCGTCGGAAACGCTCAACGTCTGATCTACGCTGCATTTGTATGCCAGATAATGAACCGATGAGTCATGTAGGGAGAAATCGGATTCTTTGGGATGCGTGGGCCCCCGACTGGCTCGAGCGGGGAGGACAATCCTGGGCTGAGACTGAGCCTCGCTGGGGTATTCATCAGATCCCGGAATCCGAAGTTGGTTTATTAGCAAGGTTTTCTCAGGGAAAAGTAATCGAATTGGGTTGCGGTACGGGCTATGTGTCGGCGTGGTTGAGTCGTCTTGGTGGACACCCAATTGGGGTGGACAACTCTCTAGTGCAGCTCTCCAATGCGCACCGATTACAGGATCGTTTTGATCTGACTTTCCCCCTAGTTCACGCGGATGCTGAATGTCTTCCATTTGCTGACGAGTCATTTGATTTCGCTATCTCGGAATATGGTGCGGCAATCTGGTGCGATCCTTATCGCTGGATTCCTGAAGCGGCGAGGGTGTTGAGACCTGGTGGGCGTCTAGTTTTTCTCGGAAATTCGACACAGGTCATGCTCTCGGTGCCTGACGACGATGGCCCAGCTACCACGTCGCTGCAACGTCCTCAATTCGATATGCATCGCATGGAATGGGACGACGACCCGGGAGTGGAATTTCACCTGTCACACGGTGATTGGATCGGCGTTCTTCGGCGGAGTGGCTTCGAGATCGAGGATCTTGTCGAGCTTTACCCATCTGATGATTCTGTGGAGAGCCAGTATCCCTACGTCACCCTTGACTGGGCGAGAAAATGGCCCGCGGAAGAAGCTTGGATAGTGCGTAAAACCTGATGGTTACTAAAATGAGAATGAACTGATGCTTGTACCCATAGACGATGCAACAGACCCTCGCATTGACGTGTTTCAAGGTTTGCGAGATAAGGCGCTGCGGCAACGACTCGAGTCACTTGACGGTGACCTGGCAGGCCTTTTCATTGCTGAAGGCGACATAGTGATCAACCGGGCAATAGCCGCTGGATACAAGCTGCGATCTGTCCTGGTGGATGCCAAAAGAAGTCGACCCCTGCCGAAGGAATTCGATGATGTTGATGTCTTCGCGGCACAAGAACAGGTCCTTGAACACATCGCGGGATATCACTCCTATCGCGGAGCCCTGGCGTGTTTCTATCGCAAAGAAGTTCACACCGTCGACGACCTAATAAGTGACGGGTCGCTGAAATCGTTGGTCATCGTGGAAGGCATCAATAACCCCACAAATTTGGGGACAATCATGCGCTGCGCCGCAGGACTCGGTATCGATGCTCTGCTTCTTAGCCCCGACTCAATCGATCCGCTATCGCGGCGGTGTTGCCGCGTATCTATGGGAGAAGGGTTCACCATCCCGTATGCGTGGCTAAACGACACCGCGGATGGTGTCGCCGAAGCGAGACAAGCAGGCATTGAAGTTTTGGCTATGACCCCTAACAGCAACGCAACCAATATCGGTGCATTGCGATATACGAACGACGACCGAGTTGCATTAATGTTTGGGGCCGAAGGTCCTGGCCTTACCGAATCAGCAATGTTGATGGCCACGCGACGAGTAAGAATCCCGATGTCAGGAAGTTCTGACTCACTCAACGTGGGAAACGCAGCCGCCGTTGCTTTCTATGCTTTGCGTCAAGCTCGAAAACCTTGAGACACCTCATCTATCGGTCGGACCCGAATGAGAACGAACTAGGGTCTGAATGTGGATCAGATCTGCGACGACATAGCTGCTGAAACAGAGGCATTATCTGTCGTTGTTGGAGATTTAACTGAAGATCAGTGGCGTGCGCCAACGGTTGCCGAAGGGTGGGATACCCATGAGACGATCCTTCATCTCGCTGCAGCGGACTGGGCATGTCACTTAGCGGTGACCAACTCAGAAGCATTTGTGGCGACGCGCGCTCAGCTGTCAGACGCCAAAATTTCATTGAGTAATTTGGTGGGTGCAGAAGTGCTTGCAATGCAAGGTCACGAATTGTGGGAATGGTTTCTCAATTTCCGTGCTGAGATGATCAACGCATTACGAAAGACCGACCCAAAGGCCCGTATCACGTGGCTCGGTCCAGATATCGGTGCTCGCTCCTTGGCCACAAGCCGGCTGCTGGAAACGTGGACCCATTCTCTCGATTTGGCCGACAGCTTCGGCCTTCAATATCCCCGAACGGACCGTCTTCGCCATATCGCTCATATCGGTGTCGTCACCCGAGAATTCAGTTATGTCAATCGTGGTTTAGCTCCACCGAGCCAACCAGTACGGGTTGAACTCACCAGCCCCAGCGGGGAAAGGTGGGACTGGGGACCGGACGGTGCCACAAATACGGTCACCGCAAGTGCCTACGAATTCTGCAAGGTCATAACGCGGCGAACACCGCTCGTAGATTCCACAGTTGAAACCCAAGGCTCGTTGGCGACAGAGTGGATGGAGATCGCCCAACCATGGATCGAACCACCTCGAATAAGCGACCAAGCTTAAAAGCGCGGCAGGGTCGACCAAACTCAAGCAACGATTCTCTAATCAAAACGGCCTACCCTCTGCCGGTGTAGGTTGCATTTTCATAGCCGAGGGGACCGAATGGGCGCACAAATCACTAACACTCAAGTTGAGGGTTACGAAAGTGAAGGGTGGTGTGCTCCCATCGAGGTCCTCAACCCCGACGAGGTAGCTCACTGTAGAGATGGACTGGAACGTTATGAGAATTCAGTAGGGCACCCGATCGAATTTCCCGAAAAATCTAAGTCATATTTGCTGTTCGAATGGGCTGACTACCTGGTTCACCACCCCAAAGTTCTTGATGCTGTCGAAGCCATGATCGGCCCCGACATTCTCGTTTACCATTCGACAACTTGGATCAAGGAGGCACACACACCCGCGTTTGTGCATTGGCACCAAGACGGAACGTATTTCTTTCTTGAACCCCATCTCCACATCACAGCATGGGTGGCACTTTCAGAGTGTCCGCCTGAGGCGGGTTGCGTGCGAGTCATTCCAGGAAGCCACAAACTCGGACAGTTCGACCACCAGGACGACCCGGGCCAATGGAACATGATCAAAAGAGGTCAGGGGATCTTTGATCAATTTGATGATCAAACCGGCACCTTGATGCCCCTCCGAGCAGGAGAGATGTCGCTCCATCACACTGATGTCGTCCACTCATCGGCAGGCAACGACACCGAAAACCGTCGTATCGGTATAGGAATTAGCTATATCCCAACGAGTGTCCGACCAATTGGAGAACCAATACCGAGCGCGCTACTTGTCCGGGGCGAGGACCGGTACGGACACTTCATTCACGAGGAACGTCTCGAAGTTGAGCAGTCCCCTAAGGCAATAGCTGCACATGACGAAGCCAACACCCGATTTAGGGCTCGACAAGATTTAGGATCTGACATTAATTCTTAACCCAGAGTTGTCCTATTGAGTTCACCCAACGGGATCGCAGTTGTTTGGTGGTTAACGGCTGCCTTCATGTTGGTCAGGTTGGACTTCACCCGATGTACTGTCAGACTTAGAACTCAATTCGGTTGAATCTGATTTGAAGGGGGAAATATGGAGGTGCTCACCGGAACGGACCGCCTTCAGTACGAACGAGAACGTATTGAACCGTATGTAGGTGCTATCGGCTGGAGAAGTATTTTTAATTTTCTTTGGTTTGTCGGTGGCTGGTGCGTAACTGCCGCACTTGTGATGACCGATGTGCTTTCAATATGGCTTGGTATCCCACTGGCCGTGTTCTTTCTTCAAGCTGGGTATATGCCCATGCACGAAGCGATCCACAACACTCTTTCTGCTGGACGTCCTAAGCTCAAATGGATTGACCGAGGTGTAGGTTCAATAAGCGGATGGTTGCTGTGCGAATCTTTTGTAACTCACCGAATTACGCATTTAAAGCATCACACCCACGCCAATCAAGCAACAGACCCTGACCTCTTAAACGCAAAAGGCACACCCACCGATTTAGTTGTCCGGGCCATATTGGGCTTCTGTTTATATCCCCTCGGACCCCTTCTTGGGTTGATTCCTCCGCTTCAACGCCTCTTGCCGTTGACGGTTAGAGAGCGTTTAGCTGAAATGGCCAGACTGCGAGGTTCGGAGGCGATGTCGGCCAGTCGACCAGTTGTGTTGAGTCACCTAGTGGTATTGATAGGGGGCGCTGTGTTGGGCTATGCCCAACTGGTATGGCTTCTTTGGTATGTCCCGACGTGGATTGGGCGACTCTGGTTGTCTCTGGTTTTTGGCTGGTTACCCCATCACCCGCATGCTGAAACAGGCCGATATCGAGACACACGTATCTATACGTTTGTGGGTTCAACTTTTTTGATTCGCGGACACGATCACCATTTACTTCATCACCTTTTCCCTGTAGTGCCTCACTATCACCTGAGGTCGTTGTGGAGAGATATGGGTTCCCACCTAGTAGCCCAAGGTGCGCGTATCGAAGGTCGTGCAGCCAAAGTTTCAGCAATTCCATCGGGTAATAGTCCGTGACGGACGACGAAGAAGAACTAGAAGAACGCCGTCGAATAGCCGCAATTTTGGCCAACCATGGACGGCATTTAGAAATAGACCCTGAAGGCTTACTCACTGCGGACGATGACGACAGCCTCGACGAAGATTAGGACTTAGATTTTTCTACTGATCATTGTTCGCGATATCACAATGGTCGCTACGGCTGTTGAGACTCAGAGTTTTTTGGAGAGGTCACCATGATTCTGATGGGATATGAACTCATAACCGTCATGTCGCTCTTCGATCATCTTCGACTCGCCGGTCTGCTTACACCTTGTCCATTGCGGAGAAGTAGCTGGGTGGACTAGCTCGCAGATCAGACATCTTCCCTTGTGGTCGGTTTGGTTTTCGCTGGGAAGTTCTCGGTCCCAGATCCAATGTGTCCGAATCTCGCGATCTATAGAGATCAGTTCGTTAACGGAATGTGGATCTGGCATAACCTAATTATTTCTCGAATAGAGATACGAGGTGGGTTCCGCAGCTAGAGGAGTAGCTGAAGATCAGATTTGAACGGAGATACGATCAACACAGCTATTGGAGGATTGATGAATGACTTCGTTGAAAGAGGCTTGCAACCGACAGCACCGATTGAAGCAACTCAAACCATAAAGGCCACTGCTTCAGATGTTTGGGCGGCGATCAGTGCCCCAGGCAATTTGACCGATATCCACCCGTTTTGTTCAAGTAATCCTGTTGAAAAATGGCCCGGCCCCGGGGGGTTGGATCATGTCCACTACTACAGCGGTGTTCACTATCAGCGCGACGTGTTGACATGGGCCGAAGGCAATGGCTACGAACTACTGGTTGGGCCTCCTGCGGGAAAAATCGCGAAGGCGCGTTGGTGGATTGAGCCAACCTCAATGACCAGCTGCGGTTTCGGTATCGAAGTGATCTCATATGTTCGTTCGGATGTAGACCCTGAACGGCGAGCCACCTATGAGAGAAAAATGATTCGTGAATCAATTCCGCCGTATCTTCAAGCTGTCGTAAGTGGCGTCGCCCACTTCACACAAACAGGAGACCCGGTGAAGCAAAACCAGTTTGGCTCTCATGACATTTACTCGCCCCAAGTCGCAGCTCCCTGATGGGTATCCAGCATCATCCAAACGGCGTACGGACCCGACCAGCAACAACCTCAGATCAGATGCGAGTATTCGAGCTGGTAGAAGAATTAACCGGCGAGAAAGAAAACTCTCAGTGGGCAGCCGTCTACGAGTCGCACCTTCGCAGAGAACGGGGAGCCGTCATTGTTGCGGAAAACGACGATGGAATCGTAGGCATAGCTACCGTCTCTTATAACTTGACGATTCGTTACGGAGGCGAATACTGCGAACTGGAAGAGCTAATCGTCGACGATTCTGCGAGAGGTTTGAACCTGGGACGCATTCTGGTCCAACGGACCATTGATGACGCAAAAGAACGCGGTTGTTTCGAAATGGGTCTGTACCTCGTGCCATCGACGGAGGGCAATCGTGGATTTTACGAAAAACTTGGTTTTGAGGTCATTGGTACCGAAATGCGTCAAACACTTTGATACAGCCGCAGCTTCAGATCACCAATCGCTGCTCGCATCAGACTGGTGGTTCCGTCGCCACGACACCGAGTCTTTCCAGATCTTCTAACTCAGTCGGTGATAAGCCACCAATATTCTGCAAAACCACGTGGTTGTTTTCCCCCAACACCGGCGCAGGTCGTGTAGGCGGCCGCTCCGATGCAGCAGAAAAATGAATGGGAAGGCAGGGGAACAAAATTGGGCCCACTCGCGGTTGTTCTACCATTCCGAAGACAGAGCGAGATTTCAAATGTTTATCGGCTAAGACGCCAGGGACATTGAGAACCGGTGCTGCTGCGACGCCCTGCCCTTGAAGAAATTCGGCTAGATCTATTTGATCAAAATTGCTAGTCCAACTTCTCAAAGCAGCGTCAATGCTGTCGTGAAGGACCTGACGTTCCGACCGGTTGAGTTGAGTCCACTCTTCTGGCAGCTGTGCCACTTGACACAGAGTTTCCCAAGCCTGCTGATCTATCACTGAAATTGACGCCCACTGGTCCGAGCCTTTGCAGGGGTAGACGCCTTGTGGAACGTAATCGTGGTCACGATTACCCATTAACGATGGGTCGTGGTTGTTCATCTGAGCTTCAACTATCACATCGCCGATAACCGATATGGTCGCCTCGAATTGCGCCGCTTCGATGGTGACGCCACCGTTCGTCGACCGATCCCACAGAGCAATAAGAATCGCTGCCGCTGCATGTAAACCAGCTATCGGATCTGGCCACGCCACACCACACTTCCAGGGATGTTCATCCTTGTAACCGACCAACTGTGAGAGTCCGGCATGAGAGTCCACTGTCGTGCCGTAAGCGACCCAATTCTCAGCGGGACCCGACCTGCCGTAACCAGGCATCGTCATGTAGATCAGATTCTCATTTAAGTGATGAAGGCGATGTTCATCTAACCCCAGTTGAGGCATCACACGAGGACTGAAATTTTCTATGAGGACGTCAACGTTGGGTACCAATCGTTCTAATGCGGCTAAACCTTCATCTCTGCTGAGATCTAAGACAACAGACTCCTTGTTCAGTCCGTACTTAATTAGATGGCCGTTTCGGTTCCACTGGTCGGGACCCTGAATATTGTCAGGATGGAATCGTTGGGCGACTACCAATGACTCCGGGATTTCTCGAGGGCCCCTTCCCCAAGGTGCTTCGACCTGAATCACCTCAGCTCCGAGTTCCGCCAATATTCGAGCCGCTAGAGGCCCAGCCCACACCTTCGCTAGGTCGAGTACTCGAATCCCTGATAGAGGGCCTTCACTATCCTCGGAGGCCGGCAGTTCGGCAGGGGTTCCACCTACTAACGAAGTCTGAAACGCTGGACCCGGGACTAGCCATGGTCCAGCTTGCCGCCAGAAATTTCGGTCTTCAAGGTGGTCATCTTCCAAAAGTCCCAGGATGGTATTGGCTGGAGCAGAAGGAATTTGTGCGGCTTGGAAAAGTCCAACAACATCGCGGGTTTCACGTTCCAGCAACCAAGGGGTAAGACGTTCATCTAAAAGTTGAGGATGTTCTTGAAAATCCATAGGCGACTGAATTCGCGGATCGTCCAATAAATCGGTGAGGCCGGTAATGGAGAGAAGAGTTTCGAGCTGAACATCAGTTGGAGCCGACAGAGCCAGCCAGCCATCCGCGCAGCGGTACATGCCATTAGGTTGGCCGTGACCGGTCCACCGGTTGCCCATTCGACAGAGCACGTCCTTGCCGAGCTGATAACGCACAAAGCTCATCTGATGCAGAGCCACCAGAACTTCAAGATGGGTGACCTCTACCGAATGAATCTGGGTGTTGCGCTCTCGGTCGAATAGGGCGCCCATCGCACCGATAAAGGCGAACAGCCCCGCAGCGTACGGTGGGTGAGTTGGAGGGCCCATAAGAGGCTCCCTCTGAGGGTCACCGGTCAAATAAGTGTGACCAGAGTGCGCGTATACGGTCGCAGAGGTACCCAACCAATCAGAGTAAGGCCCAGAGGATCCATAAGGAGAAATTTCGACAAGGACCGTCTCGGGACTAGGAAGAAAGAATGGCTGCTGTAGTGAGCCACAAGGAGCACTGCGAATAACCACATCGGCATTCCGAACACGATCATCATCTTCAGCTGGTCCGGCCGATTTGCCTCTATTGAGGTATAGGGATTGGCTTTGCGTCAACTGCGACTCTCCTAGAGTCACTACTTGAGCCCCGTTATCGGCAAAAAGTTTTGCACAATAAGCCCCGGCGATAGATCCGGCCAACTCGATGACCTTCAGCTCGGAGAAGGATTTCACTGCGCTGACCATTGGTCATAGTCTAGGTTCGGCTGTTGTTTCGCAGGAATTTTGGGGTGTCGACCTGCGGATTGGGGTGCATCAAGTTGGTATATGAACAAGCACGAAATTGGTTTCTGACAAATTGGGATCCGGCAATGTCGGTCAAGCACTGGTGGCGACTATTAGCCGAATCGGGTTGGGGCTATCCGCACTGGCCGATCGGACAATTTGGAAAAGACATGAGTCGTGAAGAACACATGGAAGTCGAACGTGCTCGGATATCCGTCGGGGCTTTCGGAGTTCCCAATGACGTGAGTGTGACGCTCGTAGCACCAACGCTGATGGAACATGGCAACGAGATACTTCTTAACAGGTATCTGGAACCTATTGCGACTGGCCAAGAAATGTGGTGTCAGCTCTTCAGTGAACCAGATGCTGGCTCCGATCTAGCTGGGCTAAAGACTTCAGCTGAACGAGACGGTGATCGTTGGATTATCAACGGTTCCAAAGTGTGGACTACAGGTGGGCACGCCTCCAGAAGAGCTGTTCTCATGGCACGGACTGAGTCGGGATCTGACCGTCATTCAGGAATCTCCTTTTTCATTGTCGACATGAAACAACCAGGCGTCACGGTGTCGGCCCTCAGAGATATGACCGGAGACGAGGAATTCAACCAAGTGTCATTGACTGACGTGGAAGTCGACCACCAAGACATCATCGGTGAGTTAGGCGAAGGGTGGAGGGTCGCAATGACCATGCTCCAACATGAAAGAGACGCGGATGCCGTTGGTCACGATGGTGGTGGTGACGTAATCAACCAAGTTGACCTCACCGCACCAGTGGGAGAAGTGCAAGATGAACAAAAACAGGGAGGAACTACGTCCGGGTTCTTCTACGCAACGGGGTCTGTAAAAGATGATGTGACCTTCAACCTCCTCAACCAGCTTGTGCCCAACCGGGAACCCGTTCTGCGCGACGCTTCGACGGTAGCGAAGATCCACCGCAACCTTTTAGATGTCAATGCAAGCCGCGATTTACACCCGTCGATCGGCAAGTTACTCAATTCCGCTTTATGTCGTGAGCTTCGAGATCTCGGATTCGCTGCCGGACCGGCATCGCAACTCGCCCGTGGCGACGCCGTTGACGAAGGACATTTCCTGAAATCGGCATTGTTCGCGTCAGGAATGTCGATAGCTGGTGGTACGGATGAAATACAACGAAACATCATCGGGGAACGAGTACTTGGGTTACCTCGAGAGCCTGCCGTAGAAACAAATACCGACCGTCGGGACCCGTAGGCCGGTCGCCCTCCATAAACAAAGCAAACTAGGTACTTATGACATATTCACATAGTGAACTATCAGATCGGCAAGAGATTGTTGATCTCCTTTCTGCGTATTGCCGCGCAATTGATGACAACAGACCAGACGGTGTTGTGAGTCTCTTTTCGGAGGACTGTTATTTGGATTACGGCGGACAACTCCCCATTGTTCAAGGTCATGCCGCTGCACGAAAATTCTTTGCAATTGGAACGGGTCGCCTTTATGCAAAGTCGGCTCATTTCGTCTCAAACATTGAGGTGTCCTTTCCAGATATAGACCAAGCGGTCGCCTCTTCATACGTCAACGCATGGCACGAATTTCAAAACCATCAACCCGATGCATGGATCTTCGGACGGTATGACGATGAACTTTCTCGAAGCGATACAGGTTGGCTGATTCACAAAAGAACCTTTAGGTCCATGGGAGACCACAATTGGGTCGGGGAGATGTCCTACATCGACCGCACGGGACCCGATCAATAGTTGATCCGGTCTTATCTGGTCGGCCAAAACCTTTTAGAACGTCACGAACTTTCGAAATTTCGGCGGGGGGCCTGGTCAACCTTGATGTTGAGTCCCCGCGCACCGAACTGCTCAACCTTTCGCGACGAGAAGCGCCAAGCATCGTCCTCAAACGCCAAAAGGTCGATATAGCGACCCCAGAACTCAAAGTCAGTCCCGTCATGCTTTCTATGCCAAGCGTAGACATAGGAAGTTGCTGTCGCTTCGTTAGTCGAAGCGCGGTTGATTCGAATGTTGCTGATGTGATGAGAGGTCGCAGTGAAAAGTTTTAAGAGTTTCGGCAAGAGCGCCTCAATCTGTGCCCGACCTTGGACTGCGTTTCCTTCATCGAAGGTGGCGTCTTTGCAGAACAGTTGAGCCCATTTCTCGCTCTCCCCACTATCTACGTATTCT
>MDSV01166351.1_pt1 | contig 11316 bp, 12 predicted proteins | sample 810851 | NCBI WGS metagenome assembly MDSV01 (sample SAMN05326640, study PRJNA326480) | marine metagenome | isolation source: seawater | place: Atlantic Ocean: North East | collected 2012 | reverse complement strand
TGGCATTAGAAGTGTAGATGATATAAGTAAATTACTTAATTGTGGAGCAGATAAAGTTTCGATAAATACTACAGCAGTTGAAAATTCAAAAGTAGTTCTTGATAGTTCAAAAAAATTTGGATCTCAATGTATTGTTGTTGCAATCGATGCTAAATTGAATGGAGATAAATGGGAAGTATTTACTCACGGTGGAAGAAATAACACCGGGATTGACGTTTTGGAATTTGCAAAAAAAATGGAAGATAGTGGAGCGGGCGAGTTGTTAGTTACTTCTATGGATAGAGATGGAACCCAAGTTGGTTACGATATCGAACTAATGTCAAAAATTTCTTTCATAGTAAATATTCCAGTAATTGCATCAGGAGGCGTGGGCAATTTAGATCATTTTGTTGAAGGAATAAAATTAGGGAATGCTAGCGCAGTATTAGCGGCATCAATATTTCACTATGGAAAATATTCAGTAAGAGAAGCCAAGGAATATTTGGACTCAAAAGGAATTCCTGTTAGAATTTAATATGTTTAATGCATTGGAAAATTTATTTAATCTTGCTCGTGAGAGAAAAAAAAAACCATTAGTTGGATCTTATACTAATAAATTATTAAGTAATAAATCATTGAGTAAAGAAAAGGTTTTGGAAGAAATAAATGAATTAATCGAAGCTGTAGAAAAAAATTCAAACAAGACACATGAGGCTGCAGATGTTTTTTATCATCTAGTAATGTATCTTGAGGCAAATAATATTAAAATTGAAGATATAATGGTAGAGTTAGAAAAAAGAAAAAAATGATTTACGATGATAATAATATTTTTGCAAAAATTTTAAGAGGTGAAATTCCTTGTAAAAAAATTTATGAAGATAAATTTATTCTTTCTTTTTATGACATCAATCCTCAAAAAAAGATTCATGCTTTGGTCATTCCAAAAGGAAGATATATCGATCTTGATGATTTTAGTTTGAATGCTTCATCAGATGAAATGGTAGGACTGTTAAAAGGAATTAATATTGTAGCAAAGAAACTTGGAATTTCAGTAGATACCGGAAAGGGATATAGAGCTTTAGCTAATATAAGCGAAAACGGAGGTCAAGAAGTTCCTCATTTACATTTTCATTTATTCGGAGGAGAAAAAATTGGTAAGATGGTAGAGTGACTAAAAATATTGATAGAAATTATTTAGAAATAAACTCTTTAAAGGATTTAAATGAGACACACCATCCTTCCAAAGAATATTCAATTATAAAACTAGATCCACCAAATTTTCATATTAATAAATTTTTTTATAAAAATGTTGGAAAAAACCATCAATGGAAGGACCGTTTAGTATGGACGGAAAATCAGTGGATTAAATATACAACTGATAAAAAAGCATCAACATATATCTTAAAAGCCAAAAAAGATTTAGCTGGTTATTTTGAACTTATTTATCATGAAGATAAAAATGAAGTTGAAATAGCTTATTTGGGTTTGTTACAGGAATATCATAATAAAAAATTAGGTTCGTATCTGTTATCTTCTGCTATTAAAAAATCTTTTTTAGCTAAACCAAAAAGAGTATTTGTACACACTTGTTCTCTAGATCATAAAAATGCATTAAATAACTATCTTTCACGTGGGATGAATGTTTATAAAAAAGAAAATGTTACTATTTAATAGAATTATTCTCTACTAGGTAACTTAAAAATTTTTTCATTAATATTTAGATTTTTTTTGATAGCTGAAATAAATGTTATAGTAAGATTTTGATAAATATCTTCTGTTTGCCAACCTACTAGATCATATGTTTTTTTATCAAAAAATATGTTTATTTCATTATTATTTTCTAAAAGTCTAAAATTTAGATATTTATTTTCAATATTTCTTGACTCTAAGATATTTATTTTTTTAATGAGATAATCTTTATCTAAAAGATAAAACAAGGGTGTTTTTTGTAAAGGATAAATATAATATGTACCACTATTTCTGTTTTTAATTACTAATGATTTTCCATTAGAAACAATTATTTTCTTATTTATATTATTATATTCACAATAAATTTTTTTTTGGTATTTTATTATACATTTTCCATTTTCGTTTTTATCGTTTATGCTTTGTTGGAAGTTAAAACTAAAGTCCTCAGTTTTTTTTAGATTAGAGATTATATTCTCTTTTGTAGAAGCTGATAGAGTGTTATAGAAATTTAAAATTAAAAAAAAAATTAAAATTTTTTGAATCATAAAACATCTCTTTTACCAACATGGTTAGCCTTACTAACAATTCCTTCACTTTCCATCATATCTATAATTCTTGCAGCTCTATTGTATCCAATTTGAAGCTTTCTCTGCAGAAATGAAGTAGAAGCTTTGCCTTCTGATTTTATAATGTCCACTGCTGTTTGATATAAATCATCTTTGTCCTCTAAATTGTTGGAGTTTCCCTCAGTTTCTTTTTCATCTGCAAAATTTAGAATTTCATCTACATAATCTGGTTCAGATTGATTTCTCAAATGATTGTTTACTTTTTCAATTTCATTTTCAGAGACAAAAGGAGCATGAATTCTAATCATTTTATTTGCTGATGACATATAGAGCATATCTCCCTTTCCAAGTAATTGTTCTGCACCCTGTTCACCTAGAATAGTCCTACTGTCTATTTTAGATGTAACTTGAAATGATATTCTTGTTGGGAAATTTGCTTTAATTGTTCCAGTAATTACATCTACGCTAGGCCTTTGAGTTGCCATTATTATATGAATTCCTGCTGCTCTTGCCATTTGAGACAACTTTTGGATATAATTTTCGATTTCTTTACCAGCAACTAACATCAAATCAGACATTTCGTCAACAACAACAACAATATAAGGCATAGAAAGTTTATGCTTCAGATTATATCCATCTATATTTTTAACACCTTCTTTTGTCATTAGTCTGTATCTATTTTCCATTTCTTTAACCACCCACCCCAAAACAGATGCAGCTTTTTTTGCTTCAGTAATTACTGGGCATAAAAGATGTGGAATACCTTCGTAGGTTGATAGTTCCAACATTTTTGGATCAATTAAAATAAATTTACATTTATCTGGAGAGTGACGGTAAAGTAGAGATAGAATGATTGTATTAATACAAACTGATTTACCAGACCCGGTCGTACCTGCGATTAAAAGATGAGGCATTGATGTTAAATCACTTATTATAGGTATTCCTGAAATATTTTTTCCTAAGGCTATAGGAAGTTTGATATCTTTTTTTAAAAAATTTGTATTAGAAAGTATTTCACTTAAATAAACATTTTCTCTTGAAGAATTTGGTAATTCAATTCCAATTGTATTTCTTCCTGGTATTGTTGAAATTCTTGCGGATTCAGAACTTGTATTCCTAGCAATATCGTCAGACAAATTTATAATTTTAGAGACCTTAATACCCGCGGCAGGCTCAAATTCATTTAAGGTTACAACAGGGCCATGGCTTACTTTTTTAATACTGCCATTTACCCCAAAATCTAAAAGAATTTTTTCTAAAAATTCTTTATCTACATAATCTTCTTGGCGTAACTTAGATTTTTCACTTTCAGTAGGAATCTTTAATAAATCTATTGTAGGTAATTTGAATTTTATATTATTTTCTTTTGATTTATTTTTTATAAATGGCAAATCTTCCTGTATAAGATTCTTTATTTCATCTTGTGGAATAAATTCATTAATTACTTCATTTTCATTTGTATAATTTTTTTTATTTTTAGAAAAAATATTTATAGAAATTTTTTTTATAAATTTAAAAAAAGGATTAATTTTAAATTGAATTGAGATTAAAAAAGGAATAATAAATAAAACTATTAATATATAATAAGAAAAATAAGTATTTAAATTAATTAAGTCTCCCAAAAAACTTTTTTGTAAATATTTTCCTACAAATCCACCATTACCATTTATGTAAAGTTTGAATGCATTTAAATAAAAAATTGAAAAAAATATTGAACCCACTAAACAATAAAGACTAGTATAAAATAAACTTTCAATTAATATAAGTACTTCTTTTTTAAAAAAAATATTAATTCCAGTGAAGATAAAACTAAAAGGAATTAATAATGATATAAACCCAAAAGCTTGAAAAAAAAGATCTGAAATAAAACTACCTCGAAAACCTAGTAGATTATTAATATTTACATTTTCTGGAAAAATAAAATTAGGGTCATCTGGAGAGTAACTAAGAAGTGAAATTAATAATAATATCCCCAATAGAACAATAGAAATTCCTATAATTTCAATAAATCTGTTAATTCCGAAATTAATTGCATTGTTAGCTAATTTTTTTATTTCCATAAATTAATGAATCAAATTTATCACTTTGTATCATCTAATTTTTATTGTTAAAATTAAAAATTAATTATGAATGTTTGTATAATAGGGGGTGGTTTAACTAGTCTATCATTAGCTAAAGTTCTTATTAACAAAAAAATCAAAGTTCATAATTACCAAAAAAAAATTAGTGATAATATATTAACAACACGAACTTTAGGAATTTCTAAAGATAATTTTGAATTTTTCAAAAAAGAAATTATAAATATACCTAAAAATAAATTGTGGAATATTAATAAAATAGAAATTTTCACAGAAAAACTTCATAAAGATAAAATTATAAATTTTGAAAGAAGTAAAGATGATTTATTTTATATTTTTAAAAACGATAGTTTATATAAGTTATTATCAAAAAAGTTATCTAAAGATAAGTTCTTTAAAAAAAAAATTATTAAACATAATAATTTTTATGATAATTTGTTAAAAAAAAATAAATATGATTTAATTATTAATTGTGATTCAAAAAATATTATAGCTAAAAAATTTTTTTTAAAAAAAGTAAAAAAAAGATATAATAATATTGCTTATACAACAATTTTAAATCACGAAAAAATTAGAAATAATACTGCAGTTCAAATTTTTACTAAACATGGACCGATTGCTTTCTTACCAATGTCTAATTTAAAAACTTCCGTTGTATATTCATTTGATGTAAGTAAAAAAAAGTATAGTGAAAAAAAAATAATAGAGTTAATTAAAAATTATAATCCGAAATATAATATTAAAAAAATTGCAAATTTAAGTCAATTCGAGTTAAAGTCATCTACTCTTAGAAACTATTATTATAAAAATATAACTGCATTTGGTGATTGTCTCCATACAATTCATCCTTTAGCTGGACAAGGATTCAATATGACAATAAGGGATATCAAAATTTTTTCAAATATTATTAAAGATAAAATGGATCTTGGTTTACAATTAGATTCTATAGTTCTTGATGAATTTGAAAAAAAAACAAAGCACATTAATTTTATTTTTTCTAATGGAATAGATTTTATATACGAATTTTTTAATTTTGATAAAAAAATTGAAAATGAAAATTTAAATAAATTATTGAAATTTTTTGGAAATAAAAAAATATTAAATGATTATTTAATTAAATATGCAGATAAAGGTATAAAAATTTAATATCTATTGAATAGTTGTATTATTAAAATTATCAAAACTATAAGTCTTTAAAATTTCTGAGATTTTATTTTTTCTTGTATCTAGATTTTGGCTTTCTAGTAAAACTTGTTTTTCTTCTAAAGAAAAAGGGGAGGCCATAGCAAGGGCGTTTATTGTTTCATTAAGACTTTGTTTTTCTAAAGATTTCCAATTTATTATATAACCTTTTTTTTCAAATAAAGATTTTAAATCTTTAAATATTAACTCAAGATCTGAAAATTTTATTTGTTCTTCATTTATTTCTATATCTTCTTTGTATTCTTCAAAATTTATTTCACATTCTCTATAAGACTTTTTATTGTCTAACTCTTTTATAATTTTAAATCTACTAATTCCACTAAGATCGATTAAATACTTTCCATCAGAAGTTTCTTTAAAACTTGTTATTTTTCCTAAACATCCAACATTGTATAAGCTAGGAATTAAGGTATCTTTATTTTGCTTGGGTTGGATCATACCAATCATTTTATTAGTTTTCATACTATCATTAATCATTTCAATATAACGTGGTTCAAATATATTTAAAGGAACTGTAGTATGAGGAAAAATAATAAAATTACTTAAAGGAAATACTGGAACTTTTTTTGGCAAATCAATTTTTTTATTCATATGTATCTTTTTAAATCTAAGACTTTTTATAATACTTTATTTTAGATTCAATTTTAATATTTTAAGTATTGCTTGCAATTCAAAAAATCGCTATTTATAATCATTTTTTATCAAGCGGGTATAGCTCAGTGGTAGAGCGTCTCGTTGCCAACGAGAAGGTCGAGGGTTCGACCCCCTTTGCCCGCTCCAACTTGATTTTATGAATGATTTATTAAAAAAAAAATGCGTTCCTTGTGAAGGTGGTGCGATTCCATTTGATATATCAGAGATACATAAATATCAAAAAAAAGTTGATGGTTGGGAAGTAAAATCGAATAGTAAAAAGGTATACTATCTAGAAAAAAACCATAGTTTCAAAAATTTTTTAGAAAGCCAAAATTTTGTAAATAAAGTTGGTGATATTTCAGAAAAAGAAGGTCACCATCCAGATATTACTTTTGGATGGGGATATGCAAAAATAGTAATTACAACTCATGCTATTGAAGGTTTATCTGAAAACGATTTCATTTTAGCTGCAAAAATTGATCAAATATTTAATGTCTAAAATGTCTTGTTTTAGAAAAAATTAAAATAGTTTTTGTTTTGTCGGCAAATTTTATTATTTCTTTATCTCTAATAGATCCTGACGGTTGAATAACTGCTGAAACTCCTGATTGAACTAGTTTTTCTATTCCATCAACAAATGGAAAAAAGGCATCTGATGCTGCAACAATATTTTCATTAAAATTTCGAAACTTATTCATTTTATTTATTGCAATTTGACAGCTATCTAACCTACTTGGTTGACCAGAACCGATCCCAACTGTTGTATCATGGCTCACTAAAACAATTGCATTTGATTTTACATATCTACAAACATTAAAGGCAAAAATTAAACTTCTAAATTGAGTTTTGTTAGGTTTTTTTTTCGAAACAATTTTAAAATCTTTGGGGGTAAATCTTTTTAAATCTTCAGTTTGAGTTAAAATGAATTCATTTGATGAATTAAATTTAATTATATCTTTTAATTTCAATTTTGAAGCATCAATAATTCTCAGATTTTTCTTATTTTTTAAAATTTTTAGAGCTTCATTGTCAAATCCGTTAGCAACAATAACTTCTAAAAAAATTTTATTTAATTCGATAGCTAGAGTTTTATTTATCTTAAAATTCAATGAAACTATTCCACCGAAAGCACTTATCGGATCGCAACTGAGAGCTAATTGATAACTTTTAAGTTTATTTTTGTGTATGGAGACACCGCATGGATTTGAGTGTTTAATTATTACAGTTCCTGTATTATGTGGTAAAGATTTAGAGATAGTTAACGCTGAAAATATATCATTGTAATTATTATAACTAAGTTGCTTCCCATGAATTTGATTTATATTAATATTTTTTGTTTTTGAATAAATTGCACTTTCTTGATGCGGGTTTTCACCATATCTTAATTTTTCAATTAAATTACCATAAATAATTTTTTTTTTAGGAAAACTGATATTATTAATTTTGTTAAAATAACTTGATATTGCAGCATCATAATATGCTGTTTCTGAAAAAGCCTCTATAGACATTTTTTCTCTAAATTTTAAAGAAGTAGATCCTTTATTTTTTTCAATTTCGCTTATTAATTCATCATACTGAGAAGAAGAAGTAATTACCGTAACGTCTTTATAGTTTTTTGCAGCTGCCCTAACCATTGCTGGTCCACCAATATCAATATTTTCGATAATCTTTGAATGATTATTAGTTATTTCTAAAGTTTTCTCAAATGGATAGAAATTTACAACAACTAAATCAATTTCTTTAAAATTATTATTTATTAAATCTTTTTTGTGAGATCTTTTGTTTCTTTTACTTAAAATTCCAGCATGTATTTTAGGGTGAAGTGTTTTTACTCTACCATCAAGAATTTCTGGAGAATTAGTGTATTCTGACACTTCTATACATTTATACTTGAGTTTTTTAATTTCTTTATAAGTTCCACCAGAACTTATTATTTCAATTTTATGTTTAGTTAAATTTTTTAAAAGTTTTTTCAAATCTTTTTTATCAGATATTGAAATTAAAGCTTTTTTAATTTTTTTCATTTTAGTTTAGTAATTTCCCATTTTATAGTTTGATTCTTCAAATTAGTCATTCCCGAAATAAATATATTTTGATTATCTGTAAAAGAATTTTTTTTACCAAAATATAAACCATTATCAATATTTATAATATTATTGTCCGAGTTGAACCTCCAACCCTCATTGTCTAGTTCAATTAATATTGATTTATTATTTTGAGTTTTCATTACTTTGACATTGGGCTCTAAATGAAATCGTATTTCAAATTTTAGATTTTTAACTTTATTTTTGAAAGTTAAATTATCATAACCAACAAATTTCATCTGATCGGGATAAAATTCTATTTCTCTATTATGAATAGCTCCATACTCTTTTAAATAACCATCGTGTGAAGCAGAAACTTTCCAATAATTTTTTTCAAAAATAATATTTTTCCTAATAATTTTAACTCCTTGTAAAATTTTAGAACCTGATTGGGAATTTTTGGTAAATTTACATGATGATCTATCATCTAATATTAAGGTATTATGAATTGCAGAGGATTTTGATAATTCATTAAATTTATGTTTGAAATTTTGAAAATATCCTGAATTACAAATTAATTTTTTATTATTAGAAAAAATTTCAAATGATAATGATCCTGATTGATAATTATCAGAAAATTTTTTTTCTGGACTAGAGCCAACATCCATTATTAGAGAAATTTTTTTATTGTTTAGGATTGTATAACCACCAGATTCATTTTCTTGATTTTTAAAGTTATAACCCAATCTTTTTAGATAATTATCAAGTTCAGAATTATCAGACTCATGATTACCATTGAAGAGAATATTTTTTTTACAATTTTGTGAAATAAAAATATATGCCTTGCCAAGATAATAAATGGTTTCATCAATATATTCTGGAATTTCATTTTGAGATTCTTTAAGCCATTCTCGTATAAGAACAAAGTATTTTAAATAAAAATTTAACTGCCTAATATTTCTTGATTTAGGAAATCCATCATTATCAAAAGAAAACTTTATTATTTTCTTTAATAAAGAAAATCCATAATTTAAATAACCATCTTTATCACGATAAGATAGGCCAACTAAAATTATTGCAGCACAGCAAATCATTTTATCATCAACCCATTCAGAATTTTTTATCTCATTTATTATATGGTTAATTTGTTTTTTTATAACTCCGTTAAATTTGTTTTTATATGCAGCGTCGCTATCTTCGTAAGTAAGTTTTGAATTAGAAATCCAAGCAATAATTCTTTTTGCACTTATATCTATTTGCCAATTTTCATTATTGTATCTATTATTTTTTTCAATCCATTGTAAAATTATATTTTGAGTATCTTTTTTTGAGGATTTTAAATCTAAACTAAACAACCAAAAAAAACTGTTAAGACTGTTATTTTCTTTTTTTTTTAATTCTTTGTTGTTCCAGATTTTATTAATATAATAATTTTCTATATTAATTTTTTTTTTTTTATACTTTACTATACAATCTAATAAACTTGGACTTGGCTTATATTCTAATGAATTATCATTATATAAAGATATTTTTTTATTATATATATTCGAATTTAAATATAACGAACGAGTTTTTTTTTTAAAAAACAAATAAAAATTTTTAAAAAACATTATTCTAAATTGACTTTAAAAGATTAATATTTTTTTCTATATTTCCTTGATTGTTTTTAAATATTGTTGTTCCTGATACCAATATATTAGCTCCAGCCTCTATAGCTAATTTATAATTATCAAAATTTATTCCTCCGTCTATTTCGATATCAAAATTGATTTTTTTCTGAATTTCTATTTTTCTCAGTTCTTTTATTTTATCTAATACTTGAGGCATAAATTTTTGACCTCCAAAACCAGGATTTACACTCATAATTAAAATTAAATCTATTTCATTTAAAAAGTTTTTTATTAAATCTATTTTTGACTCTGGGTTAAGTGATACACCAACTTTCTTTTTAAGTTTTTTAATGAGTTTAATAGACTCTTCTAAATTTTCAGTTGCTTCAGGGTGAATAGTAATAATATCAGCTCCAGCTTCAGCATAATCTTTAATATATTTATGAACAGGCGAAATCATCAAGTGTACATCGAAAGGTAATTTTGTATGTTTTCTGAGATCTTTTATAATTGGAGGACCTATAGTTAAATTTGGAACAAAGTGGCCATCCATTACATCTACATGAATCATGTCCGCACCTCCTTCTTCTAATCTTTTTATTTCATTTCCTAATTGGCTAAAATCAGCAGATAAAATTGAAGGTGAAATTTGTATTTTTTTCATTGATTACTAGAATAGTAGTATCAATTTTACTTTTTAATTTGAATTATTTTTTACCGAAAATTTGATAAATTTCTCTGGCAATTTCACTTTCTAAAGGAAAAGATAGCATTCCCATAACAGAATATCCCAATAGATATGGCATTAGGTAAAATCTGAACATATAAAAAAACCAAGCCACGTATAGCGGAATTATAGGTTTTATTATAAATGATGGAGTTAAGGGTTTAAATAAGTTTATTAGAGGATCAGTTAGTTTGACAAATACTTTCATGAAAAAAAAACCAGAGTCCTCTCTTTGAAAAATATTCATTGCCACTCTTCCAATTAATGTCCACATTATGACGCCTAAAATGTAATCTATCAAATAAACTAAAGGATGAAAGTTTGCAGACATAAGAAAGTAATTAGATTGAATATTAAAAGGGGCGAAATATATCGCCCCTTAAAATTAAGATTTGTTAGTGTTGTTTTCCAAGTACTGTTTTACCACTTGGAATACGAACTTCGTCTACCATTCTCTGAGTAGCTGCATCTGGCGCTTTAGTAATTAAACTTACTATTACCATTGCAACTAAACTCACTAGTGATCCAACAATACCGAATGTTAGTTGTGTAACACCCCAGAATCCTGCTCCACCAGTACGTACCCAAACTAGATACGCTGTTCCTGAAGCTAGACCTAGAAGCATTCCTGCAACAGCACCTTGTGCATTAGCTCTTTTCCACCATACACCAAGTACAAGTGGGAAGAACAATCCTGACATTGCAAAGTCAAAAGCCCAGATAACTGAACCTAAGATACCTTGAATTTCAAGAGCTGCAATAGTTGCTCCAGCAAAACCAATTATTACAAGTAATACCCTTGCA
>MDSV01210679.1_pt1 | contig 11317 bp, 9 predicted proteins | sample 810851 | NCBI WGS metagenome assembly MDSV01 (sample SAMN05326640, study PRJNA326480) | marine metagenome | isolation source: seawater | place: Atlantic Ocean: North East | collected 2012 | reverse complement strand
GTTAAGGAATCGGCTTCACTTAAATTTTGTACCATTACCACATCAACCAATTTATATAACTGTTTTAAAATTTGATTGATATCTGCACCTTTTTCACCAATGGTCATGGTCAATCTGGAAAGTGTTTCATCTTGTGTTGGTGCTACCGATAGAGAATCGATGTTATACCCTCTTTGAGAAAATAAACCTATCACCCTAGATAAAGCACCGGGTTGGTTTTCCATTAGCAAGGCAATATGATTCATTCGAAAGTTTTTTCTGTTTTGCTTAAGAACATTTCTGACATGTCTCCACCTGCTTTTAACATAGGATAGACATGCTCATCAGGATCAACATAGACATCAAGAAAAACCAATTTGTCTTTCAAAGCAAAGCACTCTTCCATTGCAGACTCAAGTTCTGAAAGCTTTTCTACTTTCATGCCAACATGTCCATAGGATTCTGCAAGCTTGATAAAGTCTGGTAAGGAGTCTTCATAAGAGATACTTGAATATCGACCTCCGTATTGCATGTCCTGCCATTGTTTAACCATCCCAAGTGCTCTGTTGTTGAGATTGATAATCTTGATGGGCAAACCATATTGTCCGCAAGTAGATAATTCTTGGATACACATTTGAATACTGCCTTCTCCCGTGATGCAAGCAACCGTTTCATCAGGAAAAGCAAATTTAACTCCCATAGCGGCAGGCAACCCAAAACCCATGGTGCCTAAGCCGCCTGAATTAATCCATTTTCTGGGTTCGTTGAAATGATAATACTGTGCAGCAAACATCTGGTGCTGACCGACATCTGAAGTAACAAAAGCCTTACCATCAGTCGCTTTATATGCTGATTGAATAACTTGTTGGGGCAAAATGATATCTCCCGCATTTTTTTGGTTCAACATATTATGATTGAGTCCATGTTCAGCGCGCCACTGCAAGGCTTTTTTCATCCAAGGATCGAATTTTTTATTGTCAAAATTCATAGCCTTTAATTCTTTATTGATTTGAGAAATAACTTTTTTTGCATTTCCTGTCATTGCCACATCTACGCCGATGATCTTGTCAATTGAAGACGGATCGGAATCAATGTGTATTTTTTTTGCTTGTAGTCCGAATTTGTTTGGATTGTTGGTAATACGATCGTCAAATCTTGCACCAATTGCCATAATCAAATCAGCTTCGTGCATGACCATGTTTGCCTCATATGTACCATGCATGCCTAACATACCAACAAACTGCTCATCTGATGCTGGGTATACACCAAGACCCATTAAAGTATTGGTAACAGGACAACCCATCAATTTACCAAATTCATAGATTTCCTCTGCAGCATTGGAGTTAATAGCTCCACCGCCAGCATAGATAACAGGTCTTTCTGCCTCGGTAAGCAATTTCACAGCTTTTTTTACGTCACTGTTTTGTGCTTCGTCATATAACGCGAATGACCTTAGATATAAATCTGATGGAAATTTATATTCAAATTTTTCATTTGGATCGGTTAAGTTTTTTGGAATATCAATAACCACTGGTCCAGGTCTGCCGCTGGTAGCAATGTGAAATGCTTTTTTGACAATAACCGGAATTTCTTCTGGTTTTTGTACTAAAAAACTATGTTTAACAATGGGTCTGGAAATACCCATCATATCGGTTTCTTGAAAAGCATCAGTACCTATTAAATGATTTGGTACTTGACCAGAAATAACAACCAAGGGAATTGAATCCATGTATGCAGTAGCGATGCCAGTAATTGCATTAGTAGCTCCAGGTCCAGAAGTAACCAAACAAACTCCAGGTTTTCCGGTTGCTCTAGCAAAGCCATCAGCTGCATGCGTTGCAGCTTGTTCATGTCTCACTAAAATATGTTGTACCCGATCTTGCTGATATATAGCATCATAAATATGCAAAGCAGCACCTCCAGGGTAACCGAAGATGATGTCTACATTTTCATCAGCTAAAGCTCTAATTAAAGCTTCGCCGCCAGATGTCATAACTTTTGCCATTTTTCTAAAAAAAATTTGAAGAAATCTCTTAAGGGAGCGAATTTTGACAGTCCTTGTAAGCAAGTCAAGAAAATTATGTCTGATTTAAGAGGTTTCCTCTTAATTCAACTAGATCAAAGGGTAATTTAGATTGAAAATTTGCTTCTTTGGATGTTATAGGATCTATAAAACTTAGTTGAGCAGCATGTAGTGCTTGTCTAGGAAAACTTTCTATTATTTCTCTAAGTTTTTGATGAGTATTTTTAGCAAATCGTCTGCGCCTACCATAGAGAGGATCGCCAATTAAAGGAAAGCCTAGATGATTCATATGAACTCGAATTTGATGCGTCCTCCCTGTTTCTAAAGAAACCTCAAGATGAGAATAAGATCCAAAATTTTCTAAGACCTTGTAGTATGAAATGGCTTCTCGACCAGAATCTATAATTGCTTGTTTTTGTCTATTCTTTGGGTGTCTGCCTATTGGCGCTTCAATTTTTCCGGATCTTTCAATTCTTCCAACTGTGAAAGCTTGGTAAATCCTTTTAATGGAACGATTGGAAATCTGTTCCGACAAGCTTTGCATGGCAAGTTCGTTTCTGGCTACTACCATAAGCCCTGAAGTATCTTTATCCAAACGATGAACAATCCCTGCTCTAGGTATTTTTTTAAGTTCGGGATATTGATGTAATAAAGCATTCAATAATGTTCCAGATTTGTTGCCAGCTCCAGGATGGACCACCATTCCTGCGTTTTTATCAATGACAATGTATGCTTCGGAAGAATAAACAATGCTTATCTTTATTTTTTCTGGTAAGTCCTCTGTGAGATTTTCATCTAGCACTGTCAATTCTAGTTTTGCTGGGAAGGTAACTTTATAACTGGGCTTATTGACAATTTCTTTATTGACGCAGACTAAATCGCATTCGAGCCATTTTTTTAATCTGCTTCTGGAAAATTCTGGAAATGTTTCGGCCAGAACAATATCTAAACGTTTGTTTGATAGCTTTTCACTGATTTCTCTAGAAATTAAATCCTTCTTAATCGCCATAGCAGAATGATAAACTTATTTAATGAAAATTTATTCAAATCTTTCTCTGGTGATTTTAGTCGGCTTTGTCATAAGTTGTGCTACCCAAAATATTGAAGAACCTATGACGCCTGCAAAAATAGAAAAAGAAATCTATGATCAATCACAAGAGCGAATAAAATCTGGAAATTATTCCATGGCAATTGATGCTTTAGAATCTTTAGAAAGAAGATTTCCTTTTGGCAAGTATGCAGAACAAGCTCAAGCTGAGCTTATTTATGCTTACTATGAAAATGGATTATATGAATCCGCTGTAGTTGCCGCAGAAAGATTCATAAGTCTTCACCCAAGGCATCCCAATACAGATTACGCTTACTATATGAAAGGCTTGGCAAAGTTTTCCAAAGATAAAGAATTGCTAAGTAATGTACCAATATTGGGAGAACTCACCTACAAAAGAGATTTGACACAAGCTAAGGAATCATTTGACGAATTGACTGAATTCATTTCTAGATTTCCTGAAAGCTCGTATGTAGAAGATGCAAAAAGAAGAATGCTGTTTTTAAGAAGTTTAATATCCAAACAAGAAATTGAAGTAGCAGAATTCTACATTGAAAGAAAAGCATATATTGCAGCTGTTTCAAGGGCAGACTACATCATTTCAAATTTACCTAATTCTGAAGAGTTTCAAAAAGCATTAGAAATTAAAGTTCAAGCCTATGACCTTATGGGAAAAGAAGATTTAAAAAATCAAGCATCCGAAGTTTTAAAAAAATTCATAGAAGCATCTAATAAAGAAGTCGGGGAAAAATCCTAAATATGATTCTAAACCTTATTTTGATTCTGGCATTCATTGGAGTCCTTTCAGGTCTTTCTAGACTCTTCAAACAAGAAGAGGTTGATTTGGACAATAAAAATAAAGACCTAATTAAGTGTTATGAATGTGGAGATTATTTACCAAAAAATCTTTCAAAATTATTTTCAGGTAATTATTACTGCAAAAGTTGTAAGTCTTAAAATTTATATCTTATTTTTACGATAAATTTATCCAAAGTTTGCTCATTCCAAGCATTTGAATACAAGCCATCAAAAGAATCTTTAAGTAATCCAGAAGATTTTCCTCCGCGAGTATAAACCACATATAAATTTGATAATGGCGAAAGTTCATATTTATATCTTATTTGGAATGCTGTTTCTGAAACTTGAAAAGAATTGATTGCATCAGAAGAAGAAGACATATAACCATTTTGATTAACTCGAAAAGCCCTTGCGTTGTTTGCTTTGATTCCATAAATAAAGGCTTTTAATCTAAATTCTTGATTATTTCCAGGAAACCAATCAAGGTTTATTCCTGAGGAAACCATTTCTTTGTCAAAATATCCAAAAAAGTTTTCTTTTTGCCAAACTTCCCAATTATTTTCTTTTTGGTACTCAAAAAAATCCAAAGAAGCTCGAAATTGACTTGAAGTAGTTAAAATTAAGCCAAGTCCAAAGTTAACTGATTCGTTTTGTAGGTCTGAATTTAAATCATTTATTCTATAGCCTCCAGTTTCTAGACCAAACTTTACATATGGTCTAATCCGGTCTGTTCTGGGAGTATAGTAAGCTAATTGAAAATCATAATTTGCCAAACTTTCAATATAAGGTGCAGTTGGATAGTTTCTTGTTTCAGTGAAATCCTTTCCTCTTATGACTGTGCAGTTACACTTTAGATTCAAGTAAGAATTATCTCGCATGAATAATTCAAGTTCTGTAATGAATCCTATTCCGTTTCCATATCCTTCTATAGATCTATTATGCCCTCCATTTATTTTAAATATTGTCTGGGCAACTTTTGATTTTTTATCTTTAATTGGGCGGATGTATTGCAAGAAACCACCAACTGAGATTTTGTTATATTCTTCAATATATCCCATATCATTAATATTAAAATCTTCATCTAAATAATTTATGGCCCCTAAAACGAAGAGCTGATCAGAAAATCCTTTTGTGACAACTAGCCTTGCTCCTGTTCCAACCGTATCATTTTGATTATCTTTGATATGAGCTTGACTCAACCATCCATAAACTCTTGTTGGGGCAGAAGGCTTAAAATCAAAATCTACGGTATGCACGTAGGCTTCTCTATTTATGGAAGGTCTATCTACCGCAGTTACCATGTAACCCATCTTGCCATTTGCTTCAGAAATATTTCTTCGATAACGACCTGCAAAATAGTCTCTTCCCGATGAATGAAGGCTGTTGGCTTCAAAAGCAGAGAAAAATCCAAACTCATTTTCCTGAGACTTTTGGGTATACCTTAAAGCAATATCAATATCTGAAGAATCTACAAGGCTGTTCGCACACTGTCCTTTTAAGGTTTCATTGGTAGGCGAACATTTATCAGGAATACCTCCAATCCTTCTAGTATTTACAAAATAGAGATTCCACCCAGTGATTTCAAAGAGAGTTTGGTTTTCTGTAAAAAAGGGTCTTTTATCTTTGTAATAAGTTTCAATTGCAGAGAAGTTTACAATTAGATCATCACTTTCAACCTGACCAAAATCTGGGTTTATAGAAACATCCAGTTTTGACTCTGAATTGATGTCCCAAAATATTTCTCCCCCAAAATTTATGTTTCTGTTGTTCTCAACAAAGTTATTGGTGAAACTTAAATAGGGAAAATAATCTACTCTGGACGTCTTAATATTTTCTGGATTATCTACTTTTATGCTTAAAAACCTAGACAAAAAAGGAGATTGTTCTGCCCAAAGTCCTGGAATGTTATAAAACTTATTTTCAGAATGATGTCTTCTCACAAAAGTCAGTTTTATATTTCTTTTTTTTCCTTCAATGATATTCATTGGAGCTACTTCCCAAGGGATAAAAAATTCAGAAAACCAAGCGGTCTTTGTCTGATGTGTCTTTGCATACCAAATTGCATCCCAACTATCTGATAACTCATTTTCATTAGTTATAATTGCATCTCGCAAAGTATCACCCAACGTGACAGAAAATTCGTAACCTACAGTTGCATTCCCATCGAAATCTATCATGATAAAATTTCTATCAGCATCAACAAACCATTTGTCCCTAGGATGTTTTAAGGGAGTATGCGTTTCAATGGGCTGTTCATTTACAAAACCAAAATATATGCCCTTTTCATCAGAAAAAACTTTTACCTCGGTTTTGTATTTTGGTTTTGACTTGTCATTTGGGTAAACAGTTACGAAATCACTTAAAGTTTGAGCATTTTCCCATGCAGGTTCATCCAGAATTCCATCAACATTTATTGACGCTGTTATGACTCCTGAAAATACAAACGGCAATAATGTTTTTAATAACTTAAGTTTCATATTTACCGTCTTGATAGATTAAAGGGTTCATTTTTCCTGAATGAGATAAATTTTGAACTTCGCCAATCACTAAAGAATGAGAATACAAAGGCACTATTTTTCTGCAAATGCAAAATAAATTTGATTGCGCAGATTTTAAAAAGGGACTTTCAGCAAATTCCCAATCAGTATGTTCAAATCTAATTTGTCCTTCTTCGCTGCCACTACATATCTCAGCAATATCGGTTTGATTTGAGGCTAAGAGGTTTAAAGAAAATTTACTATCAACAGATAAAATATCATGAAGACTTGCACTTTGATTAACACTAACTGCCATGGACATAGGCTTCAATGAAACCGAGAAAACTGAAGAAACCGTCATAGCGTGCCTCTGATCACCACTTTCTGCGGCTAAAACAAAAACATTTTGTTTTGTTGTTCTAAGAATTTCTAGAAATTTTTCTTTCAAAGTAGTTGCAAGGGTAAATTTAAAAACAAATTATGTCATGTATTATCATAAATGAAATGAAGAAAGAAAAAAAAGGCGAAATTAGAATTACAGGAGGAAAATGGAAAGGTAAAAAAATTTACTTTGATTTAAGTGATGACCTAAGACCAACTCCAGATAGAGCAAAAGAGACTCTGTTTAATTGGTTGGGACAAAATTTAAGTGAAATGAATTGTTTGGATCTTTTTTCTGGAACAGGAGCGCTAGGTTTGGAAGCAATTTCTAGAGGCGCAAAAAGAGTAACTTTTGTCGAAAAAAATAAAGACTACCTCAAAAAAATAAAAAAAGTTCACTTAGACATGAGTGTAAATGAAAATTGTGATTTTTTTTGTGCAGAGTGCTTGAATTGGGTGAGGAACTACAAGTCTGAAATCAAATACGATTTGATCTTTATTGATCCACCTTTTAATAAGAATTTAGTTAATGATTTACTCACTGATATCTTAAATAAAAATCTTTTATCTAAAAGCGGAAAGATTTATTTTGAATTTGAAAAAAAATTAGATTTAAAAATTCCAGACTCTTTGTCTTTAAAAAAGGAAAAAAATTTGGGAGAAAAAAGTTATGTTTTAGCAGAGATTATTTGCCCTTCTTCATAGAATCAAAAAATTCACTGTTGGTTTTATGTTTGCTTAACTTATCAATTAACCAATCAGTTGCATCGATGTCTTCCATTTCATGAAGCAGTTTTCTGAGAATATTGATTCTTGCTAGTTCAGCATCATCGGTAATAAGCTCTTCTCTTCTAGTTCCCGATCTTCTTATGTTAATAGCGGGAAATATTCTTTTTTCAGCAATAGCTCTATCTAAATGAATTTCTTGGTTACCGGTGCCTTTGAATTCTTCAAAAATAACTTCATCCATTCTTGAACCAGTATCAATTAAAGCAGTTGCGATGATTGTAAGACTTCCACCGCCTTCAATATTTCTTGCTGCCCCAAAAAATCTTTTTGGTTTTTCTAATGCGTTTGCATCAACTCCTCCAGTTAAGATTTTTCCAGAAGCTGCTTGGGTTGAGTTATATGCTCTTGCCAATCTTGTAATAGAATCAAGTAAAATTATGACGTCGTGTTTCTTTTCGACAAGTCTTTTAGCTTTGGCAATAACCATTTCAGCAACTTGTACGTGCCGGGAAGGAGGTTCATCAAAAGTACTTGCAACAACCTCTCCTCTTACAGATCTTTTCATATCCGTAACTTCTTCTGGTCTTTCATCAACAAGCAAGACCATCAACTTGCTTTCAGGGCTATTTTTTTCAATTGAGTGAGCAATTGATTGCATTAGAAGAGTTTTACCAGCTTTTGGAGGTGAGACAATCAGCCCTCTTTGACCCTTTCCGGTAGGGGAAACCAAGTCAATTATTCTTGCTGAAAGGTCCTCAGTAGTTCCATTTCCAGATTCCATGATGATTCTTTCCTCTGGAAATAGGGGCGTAAGGTTTTCAAAAGCAACTTTATTTTTAGTTTTATCTGAAGGTTCAAAATTTATTTGATCAATCTTGAGTAAGGCAAAATATCGCTCACCATCTTTTGGAGGTCTAATATTTCCAGAAACAGAATCTCCTGTTTTTAAACCGAATCTTCTAATTTGGCTTGGTGAGACATATATATCATCGGGACCGGCAAGGTAAGAGGATGATGGCGACCTTAAAAATCCAAAACCATCATTTAAAATTTCTAAAACGCCTTCTCCTTCAATATCTTCTCCCCCATTTGAGTGAGTTTTGAGAATATTAAAAATAACATCCTGTTTCTTTTGACGAGACAGATTTTCAATGCCCATACCCTCAGCGATAGTGAGTAATTCTTCGACTTGTTTTGCTTTAAGTTCCCCTAAATGCATATTTTTTAAAAGTTTTTATAAATTAAAAGATTATGAGTATTTCTACTGGAAGTAGATAATCAATGTATCACTATAGAAATTATGAGTCTAGTTTTTTTGGTATTAAATATGTTCGTTAATGAAATCTTGTAGTTGATTTTTCGTTAAAGCTCCAATCCTTTGATCAATAGGCTGTCCATCTTTAAATAGTATCAGAGTAGGAATGCTCATTACGTTTTGTTTAGCTGCAGAATCTCTATTGGAATCAACATCAACTTTGCCAATAGTTAATTTACCATCAAGTTCAGCTGCAAGCTCCTCTAAAACTGGAGCAACCATTTTACAAGGTCCACACCATTCAGCCCAATAATCAACGAGCACGGGTACTGAAGAACTTGAGAGGGTTTCCTCTAGATTTTCGTCAGTTAATTCAATGGGTTTAGACATACAATCATTATGAGGACGTATTTAAATAAAACAAGCTTTTTTAGTCTGTCACCGCTCCCTCAGATGCTGATTGAACGGTTTTAGCATATTTAGCCAAGACCCCTTTTTTAGGCATTGGCTTTGGATTTTTCCAATTTTTCTTTCTTTTTTTGATCTCTCTTGCTGATATGTCTGCATCAATTGTTCCTTTTTTAGCATCTATTGTAATTTTGTCGCCATCTTCTAAAAGCCCTAAAAGACCTCCTTTAGCAGCTTCAGGAGTTACATGACCCACTACAAAACCGTGAGAACCGCCGGAAAATCTTCCATCTGTAATAAAAGCTACTTTATCTCCAAGACCTTGACCCATAATAGCCGATGTTGGTTTGAGCATTTCTCTCATACCTGGCCCTCCAACCGGTCCTTCATATCTAACGACAATTACATCGCCTTCTTGAATCTTAGAGCCATAAATAGCATCTAAAGTTTCTTCTTCGGAATTAAAGACTCGAGCTGAACCTGAAAAACTGTGTCCTTCTTTTCCAGTGATTTTTGCAACAGCTCCTTCACTTGCAAGATTTCCTTTTAAGATTTTTAAATGACTATCTTCCTTAATGGGCTTATCCAAAGGCATTATGATTTTTTGGTTGTCTGGATAAGGTTTTACATCACGCAAATTTTCAGCCATGGTTTTGCCTGTTACTGTCAAAGTATCGCCATGGAGAAGATTGGCATCTAGAAGAGTTTTCATCAAAGGTTGTATGCCACCAATCTCATTCAACTCTGACATAAGGAAATGTCCTGACGGCCTTAAGTCAGCCAATAATGGGCTAGTTTTGCCAATTTCTTCAAAATCATCAATATTCAATGGTATGTCTACACTTTTTGCCATCGCCAATAAATGAAGTACAGCATTGGTTGATCCACCTAAAGCAATTACAACACGAATAGCATTTTCAAAGGCCTCTCTTGTCATAATGTCTGTGGGCTTGATATCTTTTTCAAGAAGATTATTGATTGCGTTACCAATTTTCCTGCAATCTTCTTGTTTATCTGTTGAAACTGCGTCTTGTGAACTGCTTCCAGGCAAGCTCATGCCCAAGGCCTCAATCGCAGAAGCCATAGTGTTGGCAGTATACATTCCTCCACAAGAGCCAGGTCCAGGAAGAGCTGTTTTTTCTATTGCGATTAATTCTTCTTCAGAAATTTTATTGCTTGAAAAACTTCCTACTCCTTCCATCACAGTGATTAAATCTGTATGGTTGGCTCCCGGCCTTATTGAGCCACCGTAAACAAAAATAGATGGTCGATTCAATCTAGCCAAGCCAATTAAACAACCCGGCATGTTTTTATCACAACCTCCAATTGCAACAACGCCATCAAAAGACTGACAACCGACCACTGTTTCGATTGAGTCAGCAATTACTTCTCTTGAAACTAATGAATATCTCATCCCTAAAGTCCCCATTGAGATTCCATCAGAAATTGTGATGGTGTTAAATAGTACGGCCTTTAAGTCTTCTTGATCAATTGAATTGCAAACTAATGATGCAAGTTCATTGATGTGCATATTGCATGGCGTTACATTAGACCAAGTAGAAGCAACCCCAACTTGAGGTCTCCTAAAATCATCATCCTCAAAACCTGCAGCTCTTAACATTGATCTTGATGGAGCTTGTTCGGGACCATCAACCAAAGGTGCTGAATGTTTTCTTTTATTTATTTTCGACATATAAACTAATTGTAAGCTGCTTGAATTAACGATTTCGTATACTGATCTTCGGCATTTAAAAAAATGTCATCGCGCTTACCTTGTTCAACTATTTTACCTGACTTTAAAACAACTATTTCATCTGCAATAGCGTTAATGACTTTTAGATCATGACTAATCAACAAATAACTCAATCCCCTTTTTGACTGCAAATCTAGCAAAAGGTTAATAATTTCCTTTTGGATGGAAATATCAAGTGCTGAGGTTGGTTCGTCTAAAATGAGAAACTCTGGTTTCAAAATTAACACTTTTGCCAGGGCAATTCTCTGTCTTTGTCCGCCAGAAAACTCATGTGGGAATTTAGTAAGACAACTTTCATCCATTTTTACGTCTTCGAGAACTTTTAAAACTCTCTCTTTTTTTTGCAGGAAGTTTAATGAGGATTCGTGAATATCAAGTCCCTCTTTAACAATATCGAATATTTTTTGTCTTGGCGAAAGAGAGCTAAAAGGATCTTGAAAAACAAGCTGACAATTTTTTTTAAAAT
>MDSV01180472.1_pt1 | contig 11317 bp, 12 predicted proteins | sample 810851 | NCBI WGS metagenome assembly MDSV01 (sample SAMN05326640, study PRJNA326480) | marine metagenome | isolation source: seawater | place: Atlantic Ocean: North East | collected 2012 | reverse complement strand
TAAAGGCACGGGCATCGGTCTGGCCTTGTGCTACAAATTAATAGAAGAGCATCAGGGGACTATCTCAGTAGATAGTCGCGAGGGTGAAGGCACCCGTTTCACTCTGGCGCTACCCGTTCGCAATGGAGAGAAAGACCATGTCAATTGAAACCACAGGCCGGGAGAAAAGTGGCCGGTTACTGCTGGTCGATGATGAGCAGGGGGTTCTGCAGGCGTTAAAGCGTCTGTTCTACCGTCATTACGATGTCGTGCTGGCAAATGGCGGTGAAGAAGCACTCAGCATTCTCGAAACTGATTCTTTCGATATGATTATTTCGGACATGCGTATGCCTGGTATGTCCGGCGCTGAGCTGCTGAAGTCCTGCTTTGAACAATATCCGGCCATGATCCGGGTTCTGCTTACCGGGTATTCTGATCTGGATTCAGCCATCAAGGCAGTGAATGAAGGGAATATTTACCGCTATATCTCGAAGCCCTGGGACAACGATCAGCTCAGGGATATGGTCGCCGAAGCACTTGAATCAAAAGAGCTGAAGTCAGCGAACCAACGTCTGAGCGCGCACATCGTCGAGCAGAATGACGAGCTGGCGCGTCTTAATCGCGAACTGCAGGCAAAATACGAAGCCTCTTCAGATGCGGTGGGTGAAGCGGAAGCAAAGCTGCAGGATGCTTATAAAACACTGCGCCACGAGTTTGATGCCATGGTGCATATTCTTGTGGGGAGCATGGAAGACCGCCTGGGAATGGAGAAAGGCTCCACCGAAAGATTCGCCGAACTGGTTCGTTCATTTGCGAAGAATGCGGGCCTCGATGAATCTCAGATTAATGACACCTATTACGCAGCACTTCTGAAAAATCTCGGCAAAATGTCTTTGTCAGACTCTGTGTTGATTAAAGCCATTCCGCAAATGAGCAATGCGGAGAAGCAGGAATACGCGCGCTTTACCATTAATGGTCAGACCTCGCTGATGCTGCTTGAGCCGCTGCAGAATGCCGCCAATATTATCCGCTCACACATGGAGCTTTATAACGGTAAGGGGTTTCCTGATCGACTGGCGGGGGACGCGATTCCTAAGTCATCACGGATTCTCCGCATCGTTTGCGACTACGCAGAGCTGCAGCGTGAAAGTAACTTCCTGGGCGAGCCCCTTTCCGAAAAAGATGCCCGTGTGTACCTGCTGAAGTTAGCCGGACAGCGCTATGACCGTGAGCTGGTGGATATCTTTGCAGAAACGCTGGAAACCTATGATGGCGGTGCGATTTCCAGCATGGAGCGCCTGAATATTGCGGATGTGAAAGAGGGGATGATCCTTGCGGGTAACCTGGTCAGCCCTGGAGGTGCGGTTCTGCTTTCCAGTGGCACTCAACTAACGGAGCGCCATGTGGCTAAACTTCAGGCACTGATGCGTCAGTTTGAAGGTCACGAGATTTTCGTGCATGTGAGGAAACCGCCGCAGGATGAAGAGTAACCTGCGGCGCAGATAGTTATGCTTCCGGCTCGTCGTCCTGATGAGTCGATAGGTAATGGCCGAGCTTGCTGGCTTTTGTGTTCAGATAGCCATTGTTGTGGGGGTTGCGACCAACTTCGATAGCAACGCGCTCTTCGATCGTGACACCGGCATCACCCAACGCCTTCACTTTACGCGGGTTGTTGGTCATCAAGCGGATGGAAGTGATACCCAGATGCTCCAACATTGGCTGGCACATGCCGTAATTTCGCATGTCGGCGCCAAAACCAAGCTGCTCGTTTGCTTCGACAGTGTCTGCACCCTGATCCTGAAGGTTGTAGGCTTTCACTTTGTTCAGAAGCCCGATACCACGACCTTCCTGTCTCAGGTACAGAACAACGCCACGTCCGGCCTCAGACACGGAGCGCAGGGCCTCTTCCAGTTGGTAACCACAGTCGCAGCGCATGCTGAAAAGCGCATCACCCGTCAGGCATTCGGAATGGGCGCGCAGCAGAACTGGCTCGCCGTCATCGAGCGTGCCCATGGTCAGCGCGATATGTTCTTTCCCTGTTTCTGCTTCCTCAAAACCATGCATGGTAAACACACCGAAAGGTGTTGGCAGCTTACATGAGGCGACGAAATTGATGTTCAAGGGGCTTACCCTCTGAGTAAAACAGGGCGCGTATTCTATCAGCAGGTGCTCTTATTGCCTAATCTATGAGCGGAACAGGATGTTTCTTTGCGTAACCCCGGTTGACGACAGGGCCGTAGTAGCCGCTAATAGGCGTCAGGTGGCGTTTCCTTTGCCTGCCTGTAATTCAGGAAGAGTATGACACTACATAAGACCACATTTTTTACCCTGTTGTTTGCGCCGTTAAGTGTGTGGGCTGCAGTCGATCGGACTGCAGTTGTATCTCTGCTGGAGCGTGAGTGGGGCGAGCTTCAGTCAGTGATAGCTGGCGTTCTGGGAGCCTGGACACTGTTACTACAAGGCATGCCGAGTGGTGAAGAAATCAGCATTATCGCACGGACGGGCCTCCCTCTCCTGCTACTACTGCCACTGCGATCGCTGTCGCGCTGGTTTGCTGCCTGGCTCACCGGATACCTCCGCGGGCTGCACAATCAACTGGTATCGGGCGACATAAAACACAAGGGGCTGCGCGCCCTGACCCGGTTTGTTACCAGTATCACGCCGTTGGTCCCCTGGTTGCTACTTCTCTGGGGAGCGATGATCGTCCCTGTATTCCCGTCATCAGAAGCAGGGCCGGGCGGTGCTTTGCCGCTGCTCTATGCTGTGTACGTTGTTTATGTGCTCGTAAATCTGTCTCTGGAGTGGTTTCTTCTCAGTGCCTGTCAGGGCGCCGGCAGCTACCTGAACAGTGAAACAACCGAGCTTCTGGAGCGACGCTCCCATTCGGTGACGTCGCTTTTACTGCTGCCTTGGGTAGTGATTACCTTGTCCGAATATCTGCTGCAAAGTACCGCAGTGAGCCATCTGATAGGCGCACTGGTCTGGCTGTTCAGCTGGTTGATGCTGAGCTATCTGCTGCATTTTTATCGCGAACCCCTGGTCACCAATCTCAAGCGACTGACACCTGAGCGTTTCGACCCGGTTATCGAGCCTCTGGCGGCGGGGCGCATAACCGTTTTCTTATTGCCTCTGCTGATTCCGCTAAACCTGGTGTTGTTCTTTCGTGCCTTCCTTGAGCAGTTGCTGGGTGAGTTTGCATGGTATCAGCGCCTGAGCGCACGCTGGTTCCGGATGCGGAATCAGCTGCAGGAAGACGCAGAAGAAGCCGAAGTCGCAGAGTGCACCGATGAGAACTATCTGCGCTGGTTCGAGAGCTACGGTGAGGCCGAGTATCCGATCATCAACACCGGACTGAGTGATGTCTTTCAGCGGTACTACAGTGCCTGGATTGCTGATCGCGGTGATGACAATGTCTTACTGATGACGGGCGAGCCGGGTATCGGCAAAAAATCGGCGGTGAAGCGCTTCTGCAAGGAAATTGCAGCTGGTAGCCAGGAAGTTCGCATTTCGATGCTGGATATCCCGGCGCGGACCCTGGATGCAAATACTCTGTTTGGGCTGGTGGGCGAGCAGATCGGCGTCGATCTCGCGGATGGCCCCGTCGCTTTGGCTAACGCCAATGAAGCACTTGAGCCGACTGTCCTGGTTCTTAACAACGCCGAGAACCTGTTCCTTGCTGATGTCGGGGCTCTCGATGCCTGGCAGGCACTGCTCAGCTTGACGAATGCCCGGGCAGGTAATCTGTTCTGGATGATTGTGATCAATAACCAGAGCTGGGCTTACCTTTGCAATGTATTTGGGCGTGATTATCAGATGCGTAATGTTGTTCGGGTGAAGCGCTGGACGCAGGCGGAAATCCGCTCTTTGATTTTATCGCGTAATCAGCAGAGCGGTTACCGGCTGCGGTATGACGATGTTTTAATGGATACGCGGGCGCCGGCTAATAACTCACTGCGTAATGCCGAACAGAGGCACTTCAGCCTGTTATGGGATGCAAGCCGAGGTGTTCCTGTCACTGCGCTGCGTTTGTGGCAGGAGTCCGTAACGACACGCCGGAACGAAGTGACGGTGCGTGTGCCTCGTATTCCTTCAGGCAGCCGGATTGAAAAATCTGGCTCAAATCAGTCGTTTATTCTGGCGGCCATCGTTATCCACGGTACGCTCAATACTGCTGAAATTATGCGGGTGACAAATCTCTCCGAGAACGTAGTCCGTTTCTCACTCAAGGCGACGTTGGAAGATGAAATCGTCGAAAAAGGAGAGGACGGGCGCTATCGGATAACTGCGCTCTGGTACCACACCGTTGTCAGTATTCTTAACAGGATGAATATGTTGCATGAATGATACCAGTGGTCTTGTTGATGGCCTGCTGAGTGTTGCAGGCATTTTTAACTTTTACGCTATTTTCCTGTTGTTTGCAGGGGGCGTTGCACTCTGGGCGTTAGCTAAAACACTGAATAATGTCAGTAACCGCCTGATGGAAAAAATCCCTGCGCGGCGATTTTTTATTCTTCAGATTTCGACGTTATTAAGTTTTGCTCTTTATATCTTCGGGACGGTCGGCTTATTAATTGGTGTGCTACAGCCCCCTAAGGAGCTGATATTTGCTGCGGCTGGCTCTGTCGCTGTTGCCTTGGGTTTTGCATTAAAAGATATCGCGGCCTCACTGGTTGCGGGTATTTTATTGTTGTTCGATCGCCCATTCAGGGTTGGTGACCGGGTTAGTTTTGGTGATACCTACGGTGAGATTGTATCCATCGGGCTACGTACAGTGCGTTTAGTCACGCTGGACGATAATCTGGTTACGATTCCTAATTCCCGCTTTATTACTGACGTCGTGTCGTCTGGTAACGCTGGCGAACTGGACATGATGGTGGTGACCGATTTTCATCTTGCGCTGGATGCCGATATTCCGTGGGCGCGTAAGCTTCTTGAAGAGGTCGTGGTCACGAGTCGCTACGCCTATCTCAAAAAGCCGGTTTCATTCGTTGTCGAAGAACTCGAAGTCGCTCATATGCTGGCAATCCGCCTGCGTGTTAAAGCGTATGTTCTTGATGTGCGCTACGAGAAAGCATTTCAGAGTGACATTGTGCTGCGTGGTACCCAGTTATTAAACGAGCATAAAATCGCTCGCCCGAAGATTTCATCAGAGAGGACGTGATGTTGTACCTGGTTCTCGTTTTGATTGTTCTGGCGATCATGTATCTGCCCGGTCTGTGGGTGAAATCCGTACTCAAAAAACACGGTCAGGAGCGTAGCGACTTTCCGGGCAATGGTGCAGATATGGCCAAGCACCTGCTCCAGAAACTCAACATTGATGACGTCAAAGTCGAGGTTACCGAACACGGTGATCATTACGACCCTCAGGACAGAGCGGTACGCCTGACCCAGGATAAGTTTGAAGGGCGTACACTGACCGGTGTTGTCGTGGCAGCTCACGAAGTAGGGCATGCGATTCAGCATCACAATAACGAGAGTTTGTTTACCCTACGCGGTGGCCTGGCCCGCTTGAGCTGGATTGTAAGCAAGGCTGCACCTCTGTTTCTGGCGGCAACGCCCCTGCTGATCTGGATTAACCCGGCGCTTTCCCGTTGGACACTCATCGCAGCGGTTGGCTCCATGCTTATTGGAGTGCTGGTAAACCTGGTGACCCTGCCCGTTGAATGGGATGCCAGTTTTGGTAAAGCACTGCCCATGCTCGAAGAGGGACAGTATCTAAGCTCTGCGGACATGGCCTCTGCGCGCCATATTCTGATGGCAGCAGCCATGACTTATGTTGCTGGTTCCCTTGCGAGCTTACTTAATCTGGGCGCACTTGCCCGGATACTCAGGCGTTAAACAGGCGCTTACGGACGTTGAAGCTTAAAGGTTCGGGCGGTAGTCTTACAGGTGTCTTTTATCTATGGTGGTTTTATGCAGTTGCTGCGAAACATATTGGTGGTCTCATTTGTTCTGTTCCTGGGTATCGGTGTTCAGGCTGAAGAGCTAAAGCCCGCGGACGTTGTTCCCGTCGTGAACGGCGAGGTTTACTCCCGAATTGCGCGCGTTGAAGGAGAAGAGGGGGTTACCTCTTTGCAGTACATCAGACCGAATGAAGACTTCAAGACCTGGACCAGCACGGTTATTTACGCCAATTATCGAATAGAAGAGATTGGTGATGATCCTCAGAAAGTAGCGGTCCGCCTTGTTGAAGGGCTGCAGGCTCTGAATCCCGGCGCAAAGTATCAGCTGGTGGGTGATGAGAACGGAAAGGTCGTACTTCTGGACTTCCTTTCATGGCCGCCGAATCGCCAGTATATGGAATTGAGCGTTTACCGTATTCAGAAAGACGAAGCAGGTGAAGGTGTATTTACGGTACAGATGTCAGTACGCATGCCTTTTTACACTGAGATGACAGATGAGCTTGCTACCGAACTGAAGACTTTACGTGGCTCCCTACTTCAGCAGACCATTCAGTTTGATATGAAAAAAGTAATCTCATTGCTGAAAAGTCAGCGCATGACTGCTGAAAACGGATCATGACACAGCGCCTCATCATCATTTCTGATGAGCCGGAAGAAGACCTGACTGAACAGTTAGTTGCGGCGGCTCATGCTCACGAGCTTAAGCCGATTATTATCGAGCCAGCGTTATTTGATCATGTTGAGCCTCCTGTACTTAATCATGGCGACCTCCTTTATCGGGTTGCCATTACTCACGAGTCTTGTGTGATAGAGCAGCAGCTTGTGCATCCGGGCGTAGCGACCTGCTACCGCGATGCTCTGGGGGCTTTTCTGATCTGGGATAACCAGACACTCTTCCTTGCTCGTAATGGCATCGAAACGCCCCGTACTTTCCATGCCATGACCACCGACCGCGAAGAACTTAAGCGCAGGGTTGAAGCGCTGGGTGGCCTTCCGGTAATTTTTAAAGTCCCGGGTAAATCATTGGGCGTTGGTGTCGTTCGTGTCGATAACTGGCCAACCTTTTATTCTGTTGCTGATGCGCTTGAAAGCGCACACGGCCAGTACGTTCACTTGATGGCATGCGTCGAACCGGCAGAACACTGGCGGATGCTTGTAGTAAATGGTGAAGTCGCTGCAGCCTATCAGAACATCCCTCAAGAGGGGGACTTCAGAACCTGCGTCGATGAAGACAAGAAAGAGTGCTTTACGACACCTCCTCCTGAGTCTGCGAAACAGCTGGCGATTGATGCCTGTGCGGTGCTGGGGCTGGAATTTGGTGGCGTTGATGTGCTGGTGCACACCTCAGGACGAGAATACGTTCTGGAAGTGAACTTTCCCTGCTACTTTGCTCATCCTAAGCACGCAATTGATCTGGATGTTGCCGACCACTTAGTTCGTCATCTGAAACAAAAAGGCCAGCGACTCAAAGAGCAGCTGGCCGGTTAAGCTCGGCAGTTTCTTACTGTACCGCTTTGCGCTTAGATTCCTGCTGAGCGCGTTTCGACTTTTTCTCCATGGCCGCTTCACGCTGCTGAGTTGCTTTGCTGCGTTTTTCAGCGGCTTGTTTAGTTGCCTGCTTTTTACGCTGCTCAACGACTTTCTGCTGGCCCGCTTTCTGATCCGGCTCCGACGCTTTGCGTTTCTCGACTACTTTATGCCGCTGCTCAGAAGCTTGCTTGCGGTGTTGCTCCTTTGGTCGCTTCAGTTCTGCGGCATGGGTGTCGACAGCTGGGTTTGTGCCCACAGAAATGTCTCTGTTCGCAAATACCTGAGGGGCGTTCATCAGTGCGGTCGCTCCTAAGGCACCCATCATCACCTTACTCATAGCTTCACGGCGACTCAGCAGTGCTGGGTGTGGCGTTGCAGAAGGTGGAGCCACTCGCTCAGAAAGTGCATTCTGATCGGCCAGACGATCAAGAGCCGTCCAGCATTCTTTAACAGAAATGCCAGCATCACCGGCCAGCGTTTCAATTGAGCGGCTGCCGTCTGCAAGGCGCCACACGGCGTAAGCCACCGGGTCGGCCTTTTTAAGAAAGTCTTGAGTGTCGTCGGCAACTGCCGAAGCAACAGGAAATACTGATTGTGTCATGGGAAGCTCCTCATACCCCAGAATACGTCGCCAAAGAACATACCACTAAATGACCTCAGGATTATGACTCTGCCTGCACAATCACCCGTTAGGGTGATCAGCGTGGTACAATAGTGCCCTGAAAATAGCTAGGCGTCAGAGCAGAGCAGCCGTTAACTGCACGACCACAAGGCCGAAAATACCGGCGATTACATCGTCGATCATAATGCCAAAGCCACCGTGGACTTTGGCATCGAGCCATTTGATGGGCCACGGTTTAATAATGTCAAAGAAGCGGAACAGAGCAAACGCATAAGCCAACCACAGCAAATCGGTGCCTAAACTGCCCGACATCGGCAGCCACAACAGCGTAATCCACACCCCGATCCACTCGTCCCAAACGATACCGCCAAAGTCATGTACCCCCATATCACGGGACGTGATTTCACATATCACCACACCAAAGGCGAAACCCGCGAGCAATACGCCGATATACGGTAAGGTCGGTACACCCTGCAATAAAAACCACCACACAGGCAAAGCGGCGAGAGTGCCCCAGGTACCCGGCGCCTTCTTAGCCAGACCAGAGCCCAGACCAAAGGCCAACAGGTGAATCGGGTTTTTCATATCAGGAGGTGTCATAACATACTCAGCACAGATCAAAACGTACCCGAGAGTATACCGGCAAAACGCCTATGTAGGAGCGCAACGCGAAGCTTGCGCGAAACATCTCAGCCCAGAAGATCCAACGGACTGGAGGTCCCGGCAAAGTGCTGCCCTATAACATGCGTATAGATTTGGGTCGTTGCTACATCGCTATGCCCCAACAACTCCTGAACTGTACGAATGTCACGGCCGCTGCGTAACAGCTCAGTAGCAAAGCTATGACGGAAGGTATGGCAGGATATTCGTTTTGACGTCAGCCCGGCACTGATGACTGCCTGCTTTAACGCTTTGCGAGGCACAGAGTCGTGCAAATGATGGCGGCAAAGTACTTTGGTATAGGGATGGCTGCATACAGTCGTAGATGGGAAAACGAACATCCATGCAGGTTGCAAATGCGCAGACGGATACTTCTTACCCAGTGCTCCAGGTAGTGAAGGGCCAACCCCACGTTTGTTATCTTCCTTCTGCAAAGCGATGGCTATTTCAAAAAACTCATGACAGGCAGGCTTTAAGCTTTGCGGAAGGATAGTTACCCGATCTTTAGCCCCCTTCCCATCGAATACCGTCAGGGTACCTCTTGAAAAGTCGAAATCTTTGATCCTCAACCGTAAACACTCAGTGATACGTAGCCCTGATCCAAACAGTAGAGAAAAAATTAAGCGGTCTCGCTCATTGCACACGTCGAGTAGTTTCCCCACTTCGGCTGAGGACAGCACAGTAGGCAGGTGCCGGGGGCGGGTAGCGAACGTGAAGCCAATATCCCCCAATGGCTGGTTAAGGTATTTGTTATAAAGGAAGGCCAAGGCATTCAAGGCAACCTTTTGAGTATTGATTGCGACGTCCCGGCGGTTAGCAAGAAAGCTGAGGAACATAACGACATGCTCAGGCCCAAGGGTTGATGGGTGTTGCAACCGACGGAAGCGGATATAGAACCTGATCCAATAGATATACGTATGTTCGGTACGAATACTGTACCCATGCAGCCGCATGAACTCGCGCACTTCTGTCAGAAATTTGCTCTTAGCCATCCTGACCTCCAAATGTAAAGGTATACTGGTTAAACATACAGTATGATTTGCGAATTTCAAGAAAATCTGGCACGCTCTATTTTCGTGCTTGCGCGTTTTGTCGGAGCGGGGTAACGTAAACTCCAATCGAATCAAAGACTTGCAAACTTGGTTTACAAGTTTATGTGCGCAGGGTTGCCGAAATAACAGGCGTGCGCGTTTTTCTTGATGGGAGATTTGAGTTATGGAAGATTCTTCATTATTTTCAATAAGTTACCAAGGGAAGCTCGAAAGAGTATCCCAGGATAAACGCGCACGCACACTAATAAGCTGTTAGGTGTTGTTCATACCGCATGTAGCGATTTATGGAGACAAGAATGAGAGTTTTATCAATAGTTATTTTAACCTTCCTATTACAGGGATGCTTTGGTACCGAATATGAGCTTAAAAAATACTACAAAGATCCTAATTCTCCTGCCGCCAAAATGATGGGTGGCACCTACGCTGGCGTCGTGGAAACCTTTAACTCCATGGAGGCATGTTTGCAAATGAAAGAGCAAGTAGAACGCGACGATAGAAATATTGGCTATACAAACTCAAGATTTGTATGCGATGAAAAATAAGCACCTAACAAGGCGGTCAATCTGACGGCTTTTCCGTTGCTTGTCTTATGCGCTTAATCGCTACGCTAGCACAACACCAACCAACTACAAAGCCGCAGCTTACCGCGGCGTTAGACATCATGACTGACTCAGTACCAACCGAAATTTCTCCGCAACTGTCACAGACACTTGACGTCATTAAGCGTCATTTGGCATCGACGTTATTGGCCGTACATTTGTATGGTTCGGCGCTGGATGGTGGTCTGAGGCCATACAGCGACGTTGATCTACTGGTTACGGTGACTGCACGGCTCGATGAAGCTGTGCGGCGGGCTCTGATGGTCGAACTGCTAGAGGTCTCGGCACCACCCGGGCAAAGTGAAGCTTTTCGCGCACTGGAGATTACCGTTGTCGTACACGATGACATTGTGCCTTGGCTTTATCCAGCTAGGCGAGAGCTGCAATTTGGAGAATGGCTGCGCAGAGACCTTCTTGCAGGCATCATCGAACCAGCCGGCATTGATGCTGATCTGGCGATCTTACTAACGAAAGTGAGGCAACACAGCATCGCCTTGGTAGGTCCATCGGCGGAGCAGATTTTTGATCCGGTTCCTAAAGGTGATTTTCTGAAGGTGCTGGCCGACACTTTGAAGCTGTGGAACTCGCCCCCGGACTGGGCAGAGGATGAGCGAAATGTAATGCTCACACTCGCTCGCATTTGGTACAGCGCATCAACAGGCAAGATCGTACCGAAGGATGTCGCTGCCGATTGGGCGATGGTGCGTTTGCCGGTCGATCTTCAACCCGTAATGGTGGAGGCTAGGGAGGCTTACCTTGGATGTGGCGAGGATCGTTTAGTCTCACGCGGGGATCAGCTGACAACGTTCGTTCAATACGTGAAGAACGAAGCCTCTCAATTACTCAATGTCAGAACCAACAGTGTCTAACAAAGCGCTGCTGTCGGACAAATGATCTTGCCCCGATAAAACGGACACCAAAGTCAAACTGACGAGGTGTCCAATGCCAAAATATACTCAGCCAAGAAAGACC
>MDSV01157008.1_pt1 | contig 11317 bp, 14 predicted proteins | sample 810851 | NCBI WGS metagenome assembly MDSV01 (sample SAMN05326640, study PRJNA326480) | marine metagenome | isolation source: seawater | place: Atlantic Ocean: North East | collected 2012 | reverse complement strand
GATGTCACCTGATTTGATTCCATGTAGAAGTTCTTCCTTAAACGTACACCCCTCCCACCATTCGGGGGTGATGTTGATGCACCGTTTGACCCAAGGTAGTTCGGATCGAGGAGTAGTAATAAACTCAAGAGCATCACTGTGCCGGAGATCGAGGTGACACACCACAGCGCCGTTCTTGTACACCCCGCCGCGACGGAGGATTTCATTTAGCGTTGAATAGATTTTAGCGAAGGAGACTGGTCCAGATGCAACCAATCCCTTTCCGTTTTCTTCACCTCGGGGTCGCAGTTCCGACAAGTGGACCGCGCAACCTGCTCCGAAACGTAGAGCATGTGATACAAATCGCCAGCTCGCTTCAATTCCATCAGGACCCTCCATAGAGTCTTGAACAACAAACACCGTGCACGACACCGGCAGCCTGGACGTTGGATCATCAATCCAAGATTGGACACGTCCCGTGCGAGAAATATATGAAGTGGTCATGGGTTGATAAGATCGTTCAAAGTTGGTGGTTTATAATTAGGTCCCTTCAGGACTTTTCCGTCAGCACGACGAATTGGCGTACCGTCCAAACCAAGCTTGGACATGTTTGATTTATGGACACGGTCTAGTGCTTCTTCCAGATCCCATTCCATATTTTCTGCGTACTGAAAGCAGACATATACAAGATCTGCCAGCTCCTTCAGTTCAGCTTCGTAAGTTTCATTGTAAAATGCACTGCGGAATTCTTGGTATTCCTCATCGATCAAATCCAGTTGCATAGTCCGGCTGTCCGCACTGTTTTGGATCCCATACGCTGAACGGAATTGAATTGCTTGATCGCTCAGACTGTTCGAGGTGCAGTGTTGTGTGGTAGAGTTCATTTTCAAGATAGTGGATAGCCTTTTTAAGGTCTTTCTCTTTCGATTCAGAAGACTTGTAACCGGCTCTGCAAATATATTTAATAGCATTACCAAGATGATAGTTTAGCTCTTGATCTCGAATAAAATCCCAAACTTCTATGGCACCTCGTGTGTAGTGGTCGGGTGATTCTGCCATTGTTTAAGTAATTGGTTCATGTTGTTGCCAAGCACAAAGCATTGACGTTGTAAGGCCAGGAAAACAGTAATCATATCTTCCTTTGTAGTATCTGGGCTGTTAAGTGCGTCTTCAATCCGCCGCATCTTAAACTGTTGCTCCATCGTCAACTCGATAATCGGCGGAGGGGGTCCAAAGGATGGGCTGTTTTTTGTCGAAGTCATAATCGGATACTGTAAGGATCTTCGCGAGTCTTGCATTTTCAAGTGCAACTTCTTCCGAAAGATCTTTGTCAGCAAATGCTTCAACAACAGTCTTCCAGGAATACCCCTTTTCCTCAAAGAGAGTGATTGCACGTTTAACACCAATACCAGGTACACCGGAGTAACCATCTGTCTGATCCCCCGCTAATGTTTGTACTAGGTGCCACTTCTCCCCTTCACCGTCTTCCACATTCATCATTTGTGACATGTCAAAGAGGCGGCCTGGGATTTGGCGCATGTCCTTGTCCGGTGAGCAGATACAGCACCTGCCTTGATTCTGTGTAGCATAAATACCCAAGGCATCATCAGCTTCAAGTGTTGGCATGATTACAACCTTGTACTCAGTCTTGAGTTGGTTGATCACACGTTTGTAACCGCAAGGTTTCTTACGATTGCGATGCCCTTTGTATGCGGGCTGGATAGATTTACGAAAGTTTACACTATCACTAAAGAACAGAATTAGTTCAGGTACATCCCAAAGAAAGTTGTTAATAATTTTAAGAAGCTCACGCTTGACAGCAGCATAGGCTTCGCTAAATTTACTTGTGACTAGAATTACATCATCACCCCAATCAATTTCTGTTTCGGTAGCGGCACAGCATTTGTAGACCACGTAATCGGCGTCTACAAGTAACTTCACCTACCTTGTCCTCGATATGCTTTTCTATCACCCTTGGGTTTGGAGTTGCGTCCTTGTCCTTGGCGGGTTTTCTTTGCGACTGACTTAATTTCAGACTTGTTCTTTTTGTTGTACATTAGTGGGTTTCACTCCAGTTGTTTCCGTGTGTTGCTTCCGCGTCGATGCGGATGCGCATGTTGTAGTATTCCCCAGCTGCTGTAGCGCTATATACCAGGGATGTAGATAAGTCTCCGATGTGCTCTGCGGCACACTCAAATTGTAGCTCGTCATGAATAAATCCTAATTGAGACGCACATATCTGTGCTTCTCTTATTGTCTCTTGGTTGATCACCAGCCAACGTTTTGCGATCACACCGGCACCTGACTGCAAGCAGTAATTCAGGGCTTTGTGAGGCGAGTCAACGTTAACTTTTCGTCCGTCGATAGACTTGATGAACCCTCTTTCTGCAGCTTGTTTAATAGCTTTGAGTAGGTCATCCAATCCATCAACCGCATCCACATACGCGGCACGAATCTCTTTGCCTTTCTTTTTTGCAGCGCTGGTTGATAGCTGTTGGTCATAAGAGTGTCCGATTTTTTCGTCACCTGCACCGTACAGGAAAGCGTACGTTACGGTTTTTACTTGTCGTCTTGAGATTCCGATTTTGTCAGCGTTGATCTGATGGATGTCATCCTCAAGTAATAGCTTTGCGTATCTTCCTCCGTCATACGGTGCAAGATAATGAGCGAGCATCCGAAGCTCAATGCCACTAAGATCAGCGCCGACCATACATAAACCCGGACTTGGTATAAATAGTCTTCTAAATCTTTCATCTGATGGGACTTGCCCGAGGTTGGGATTACGGTGGGCGCAGCGGAATGTATTAGTCGCTACACTGCAATGGTGGTGGATTCTTTTAGCACTCGTACTCAACTTCAGCCAGGCGTTCGCGCCTTCGCTGATCATTCCAAGCATCTTCGTTATCGTCAAAATCCGGAGGAACATCGTCGCTACTTCCGAATTCATCTCCTTCAGGATCACCTCGTCGATAACAGGTTTCCCAGTAGTCGTCTTCTGGCTTGGAATCCAGCCATAGAATTGTTGCAAGATCCATGATATATGATCGCGGGATGATGTGTTGAGTTCTTTTAGTCGAGTAAAGGATGCACCCTTGACATATCCTTGCGTGCGGTTATCTCGTTTAGGAGTGAATTCCGATCCTCGGACGAAAGGGTGCCGGTTGCGTAGTAGTTCTTCAGTTTCTCGTAGTTCTCTGGTGAGAGAAGATGCAAGTTCCCATGCAGCGTTCTCATCAAAAGCCCATCCATGAATTTCTTGTTCGGTGAGGATTTGTTGTACTTCGTGTTCTAGCGAGACCCATTCAGGTAAGGCTGGAAATGATGCCATAGTTTGGTGGTAACGTTAACGTCTTGTATGCAATAATCCTCCATTTCTTGTGACCAGTCCGACCAATCAGAAGTGGAGCCGTAATCACCTTTATGTTCATTTAGTCTGTAACCGTACGATTCTAATGAGTGTTTACCATACAACTTGAGAGGCATCCCTTCCCAGTTATGCTTCTTATCCAAGTTAATCATGTCGGGGTGATAGAGTCTGCTAAGTAGTAGAGTATCGACCAGAAAAGAAGGCTTATCAAACCAATGGTAAAGTTTGCGAATAACAGGCACATCGTAACCAATAATGTTATGCCCAATAATGCAGTCCGCGTCCTGTAATCTTTGCAAGCCTCTTGATATTGGCTCACTAGAACCAGTGTCGTTGTACGCAATCGTCTGACATGTTTCGAGATCGTGGATAGCAAGGCAGTGGATGGTACTAACATCATGAAGTAAACCGTTTGTTTCTATGTCAAAGATTAGACTCACTTCCCATTCCATCTGAACGTTTTATCTTTAAATTGAGCACGTTCAATAGCTTCGGGAGTAGGTGGGTTTGGAGGAGTTAAGATAGCTTGCTGATGCGGTGATTCAAAAATCTGTGGCCGCATTGAACTCTGGTTCTGGTTGAGTTTCATAGAATTTACAAGTAGGTAGATCGTAGCTCAGCTGACAGGCTACTCCAGTTTCGCCCGAATAACGATTTTTAAGGATTCTAACAGTCGTAGCACCTCCAGCTTTGTCGGATTGTTGATCTCGTTCCAATCCAATACACGCATCGCTGAGTTGAGCGATTGCAGCAGATCCGCGCAATTGTCCGAGCGTAACTCGTGCTCCTTCTTCATGATTTTGATCCGATGATGTACGTTTGAGGTGAGACACCAAGAACAACGATATACCAGTACGCTCCACGAGCGACCTAAGTTTAGTCATTGTAGTGTCGATCATTCGTCGTTCGTCTCCGTCAAGCCCAGAAAGGAGGATGGAGAGGTGATCCAAGAAAATGATTCTACAGTCGAGGCCTGATGCCAGGTACTCAATCCGATTATAAATAACATCAGGATCGTAGGAGCCGAAACCGTCAAACAAATAAAGGTTCCAATTAGCCATCGTAGAGTCGAACGCCTTAACAAGTTCTTCATGGGTGTGTTCTCCTAGGTGAAGGGATTTACCGACATGGGCACTCATTAATCCTAGAGCAGTACGGCGGTTGGATTCTTCAAGCGCCAAGTAACCGACCCGTTCTCCTTTTGAAAGAAGGTTAGTTGCAAGCTCACGACAGAAGCTGGACTTTCCGATGCCAGAGCCTGCAGTAATTGTGACAAGCTCTCCATACCTGATCCCGTGAAGCTTTGATTGTAATCCTTGAAATGGGTAGTCATGATCTGCAGCGGGGGATGGTGTAGTTACAAGATCTAGAAGAGTTTTGCCATCGACAATACCATCAGGACGGAAAGGTTTAGCGTCCCAAATAGCTCGACATACAGCGTCTGAGTCGTTAGCTTGGAGGGCATCTGATGCGTCCTTGTAATCGCCTTGAAGGTGGGCAATTTTGACCTTACCTGGCGGTAGTACGCTGGCACACTCTTCAGCTGCCTGACGACCTGGTAGGTCATTGTCATAGAAGATTACGATCTCATCGTAACCCTGCAGCAGAGGAAGTTGTTTTTGCACAGCCTTCTTAGCACCTGCAGCACCAGATGGTACAGAAACCATCGGCCATCCTGGCATACACTCAGACCCACTAGCTGCATCCATCTCACCTTCAAAGATGACAATACGTTTGCCAGTAGTAGGGTAGAGATGTTGTCCGAAGAATGTACCAGGTACCTCACCCTCATACGAGAATGATTTACCCTTTGTTTTTACCTTGGCACCTTTGACGATGCCTGATTCGTCATGATAGTAAAAGCGGAGCTTATCACCATCACGGTAGATTTTATACTTCTCACAAACTTTCTGTGAGAGGTTACGCTTCTGCAGCCTTTGAGCTGAGCCTGTTATGTTCACACGTTTAGTTCCGTGAATGTGTAAAGAAGGTTCACCATCACCGTGCGTATAGTGATGGCAAACGAAGCAATATGTGTGTCCGTCGTCATAAACACTCTTGGCATCTGACGACCCACACTCCTCACAAGGCTCATGGAATAAGAATTCAGAGGAGCCAGTCGAGGGGGATGTTTTGGAATGATGTCCAAGGGATGTCATGCTTATCGCACCACTTAGCGTATGTAGTTTTAGATTTCTTACTGATCTTATTGAACGGTGCCTGAAAGACCATACGCAAGTCAAGGTTAGGATTTAACTCCTTTACAGCCCTGATCTTGCGACGATCTGCAGGATCCCAATAACCCTTACATTCCAACACGACACCATTTGGTAACACGAAGTCTGGTGTATATACGTGCTGGATGATGTAACGGACTTTAGTCGTTTCGTACTCGTACTTGACACCAAGATCGACAAGCAGATCAGCAACCTTCTCTTCGAGCTTGGATCTGAATGCCATATTAGAAGTCGTCGTCGGAACCAGGTAGAACAGTAACAGCAGGATCGTTAGCTTTGAAGCCATCAGTCTTGCCAAACAGGGCGGCTACATCTTCAGCAGCCATATCGCCAGTGTCTACACCAGCTCCTGAATTGAGAGACACCAGTTGTACACCAACCAGTTTAAGGCTTGTCCCATAAGTGACACCATCCTTGAGGATGTACGGTTTCTGATAGAACGCCAGCTTAACTGTGCTACCAGAATACATGGGCGTATTCTCGTCTGTGACAGGTGTACCTTCGGTGTCAACGACAGGCGGTCGGTTGTCTTCATTCCAGCTAAATTTAACTTTGAATTGACCTTCAGCAACCTCTTCCCAGGGCTCAGGCTTGAGCACAGAACGCTTAGGATTCTTGAGCTTACCTTGTGCCCATTCGAGAGACTCAGTACGGTCTTCCTCCAGGGCGTCAATCATCTCGCTATCGACAATAGCAGAGAGGGAATAGCCAAACTTACTCGGCTTCAGTACAGCTTGATAACCTTCGAGGATCACAGGCTGTTCAGTTTTGTGGATAGTACGTGGCATTAACAGAAAAAATAAGTGGATTCAATCACGGATTCTGGTTGTAGATCTCCGATGATCGGTGGTTCAGTCTCCGCTCCTATTTGGTGAGCGAAGTCTCGCAAGTAATCATGCTCTGCGAAGAGGTGCATATATGTCTCTCGTACAATGTTACTGAGAGAAGACATGTCGGTAGCACGACACAATACAGAATCATGAATGAGAGCGATCGGTGCGTCGAAACGAAGCGCACTAAAGTGGAGTAAAGATGCATCGAGTGAGTGGATCAGATTCGGCGCTGTTGCATTCTTGTGGTGTTGCTTGTCAACATCATTTTTGTCCCCAACAGCCACCTCAATTTCACAACGACCTAAAAGTTGCAGTTTAACTGTTTTAATGTTTTTCTTCATGAGCCTTTGAGTCACGACAAATCCCGATGGAGTTGTCCAGGATAGCTCTTTTTCTCCTCTGTCGATTGCCTTGGCAACTTCAGATTCAATCCAGCTCATGACAGCCATGGGACCAGGTACGACCTCATCCATAGCATCTCTAACAGCGACCACAGTCTTTGTCAAGTCGTCTTTATCGATCTCAACACCTTTCTCTTTGAGTGCGTCCCTGATGTACCCACGGTTGCTAAAGGGTTTAGCATTGTAAGGTACCGTCATCACTACTCGCTTCACAGTTTTCCTGTCCATGTAAGGACGGATAGATTTAGGGCAGTGCGGGCTTGCTTGTTCAGCAACTACTTTGTATGCATCTTGAGGGCAATCTGAGGGTAGAACATTGACAAGTTTGGCGGTGTTTTTGTCTCTGGCGAGTCCTGCCAGGATCTGTAATCCTGAACAGGTGGCGTCTGTAGCTACAGGTAAAGACGTAAAGTGACGATCACGCTTGAGTACACAATGATAATACTCGTCACATGCAGCCAAGAATTGCCATGGCTCATCAGCTTTTTCCCATTCGTGAATGTGTGAGATAGGATCACAAGCGACACAAGTAATTAGATGTGTGTTGTTAGCAGGCCATTCTAGCCGTTTTCCCATAGGTTCTTTAGAAAGACCATAAGTAGTGGCAACTTGAAACGCCAACCATTCCTCTGCTTTAGGTGTTATGCACGACCCATCAGCAAATGTCAATAAACTTTTTCCAAAGTCTGTATCTTGTGGTGTGAGGAATGAAGGGATTGGGTAAGCTCTACCTCTGTAATCAAACGACCACGGAATATAGAACTTATCACGATCCTTGAACCTAGCAACAGCTTCCATCGTCATTCGTGTTCTACATGACTTTCTGAACTCCTGCGCTTGTAGGTTATGAACTTCAGTAGAAGCTCTTCTATACGCTTTGCGAGACTCTTCGTTCTCTGCAATATCTACTGGTTTAGGAGGCAGTTCATGATGGATAATAGGGAGAAACTTACCAACAGCTCGTTCCAATCTATCTAGCTCTTCCGCTACCCCTACAATAAAGGGATTTAGTCGGTAAGCAACCTTCTGGATTTTGTTCAAAAAAGCCAGTGGTTTATCTCCCTGTATAGGTCCGCCACCGCGCCGAACCATGTCATGACCACACATCACTTCGTTTAGAATGTAACCACCTTTCCTTCCTATCTCCCAATCATTAGGTTCAATAAGCATCGGCCATGCAAGCGGGCTAAATAGCTCTGCATCTCTCATGACCTGATCTTTGATTTCAAGAAATTCAGGTGTTGGTACTATGTAGTTAACTGTTTTACGTCCATTACGTTGTGTGTCTTTGTCAAACCAGTTACTACTTTCCATGATGCAGCCAAGCAACCAACCTCCCAAGCGGGCACGGTTTCGACTACCCCAGGATTCCCATTTTGCAACACCATAACGGTTCATCAACGTTCGGATGTCTACAAGTTTTTGCTGTGTCCCTGAAGATTTATGCCAGTAATTTTCTTTAAGTTTGTGTAGCAAACCAGGTGCGTGTTTTTCATAATGTCGCATTTGACACTCTTGTTCAACAGCAAGCCCGATAGACTCACACACTTTGGTAGCTTGGTTGCTTTTCTCTTTATGTGAAAACACCTTATCGAAGGTTAGCTTGACAGCAATAGCCGCAGCAGCAAGAGGTTCAACATCAGCAAGATATTGTTGTATTTCTTTAAATGCTGCGCCAGTCTTACCCTCTTTTATGCGATTGGTAGTTGCTTCAATACGTGCCACCACAAGAGGCAGCAAGGTATCAATAGAAGCAACTCCATACACAGTAGCAGACGCATACGCTTTGCCTTCTAAGTCGCGTGTGTTCTTGTGTAGTTTCTTTAACCCTTGAGCAATAGCATCACGCTCAAGTTGTATCTGTTCGTCAATCTGGGCTGGTGTAGGCAATAGGCTCTCCTGCGTCCGTGGTGAATGTGGAATCGAGATCGTAACACTGAGCTAACTCAGGGTAGAGTTCAGTCAGTTCTTCAAATTGTTCAGTCGAGATGATGCTCATCGGTAATAGGTACAATGTGTCTAATTTGGTCATCAGTTGCAACAGTAAATTCTACACCATCATCAATAAGTGTTCGGATGCGTTCTTCTGCTGCGTGTGGTTTTTGGTAGACATACTCTTTAACTTTGCCTTTGTTGGTGTTAGCGCGGATGATACAACAGACAGAACTAGGTATCTCCCAGCCGCGCAGTTTCCAGTCTTCAAACTCCTCCCATGTGGGAGTTACTAGGAAGTCTTCAGGCATCTCATGCCATGCTTCCCAATTGTTGGGGTAATACTTACCACTCATCACATAATCTCACATCAAGGACATTTTGACTGCCACCGGACAACTCAGCAGCAGCCCATGCAGCGTGCTCTGAATCGGGTGCTAAAAGATAGCGCACCTGACTGTCAGTCGTTGTTTTGTACTCGTACTCTTTTAGTTGTTGTTTTTGTAGCACGGCGTGGTGTTGGTTTGGTGGTGTACGTATCGCGAGATGCTAACTCTTTATAGATGTCATCCCACCTGTGTCCTGTGTCGCCGTAATGATGCAGCCAACACAGCACAGCATTCTTGATGAAATAGTCATCATCCAGTGATTTAGCGTTTGCCATAGTATTTAGAAGTAATTCTGTTTGAGCGCTGCCAAATGATAGCAGTGCTGAACAATCCTACCATACCGACAATGGCAAGGATGATGGTTGATTCAGTCCAGATCATTTGTTGTTCTCCTTGTTTTTGTAGTGTGCGCGGGTGTTGTTGAGACGTTCGAGTGATACTTCTTCAGTGATGATCTCTTGACACTCAATGGTAACAGACTCATCCTCATCGAAAGAGTTATGTAGATCCATTATTTCAAGACGGTTCATTGCACCGCGTAGTGTAGAGTATACCGACACTATGTCAGTACCTTCGTACGGCAAAGAATAGCGGAGAACGTAAACAGTGGACATGTAGCTGCGTCCTTGGTGAATGTGTTATGAATGTGGGCACAAAAGAGAGGCGACAATAATGCCGCCTATTTGTTACTTAGACGTTACGATTGAAGAAATAATACTCATAATTAAAGTAAATTTCGAAGTAATCGTATTGCAAACTCTGGTGCCATACCATCTCGTAGTCAACAGCTGACTGCAAAAAGATTGGCAGGTTGTCGAGTTCGTGTCCGTAACAATCTTCGACTAGATTCTCACTGAATGCCTCCACACTTGGGAAGCAACCGCTATACGCATTCTCTAGATCGTCTGCATCATCCAACCCATAACCGCGCAACTCATTGATAAACATATCGATGAGATGTTCAGCATCAGTCTCAATAATGTTGGATACAATTTCCTGGAGAGGTGACAACGTAGTTTGAGTCATGATGTTGTGAATGTGTTGTTTGATGAGTGACAATAATCAGGCAGCAATCGGGAAGCAAGATACATCATCAGCATTCTTGCAGTGCTCGTTAACCCACTTGCCAAATGACTTGACATTGTAGAAGATAACGTCGAACAATGCATCCTCAGCAATGTTGCTGTAGAGATACTGATTACCTCCCTTAAATGTTACCAATGCTTGGTTAGTTGCAGGAGAGATCTCAAGTTGCTCAACAGAAGACGACTTGATGGAGTTACGAGCAGCAGGAATAAAGAACATGTGAATGTAAAATAAGGTGAATAACGTAGACGTGAAGTCTACATTGAAGGCACGAATGCCCTCAAGGTAAACATCAGCAACCGGCAGGCAATGCGTCGTAAGTTTGTGTGTACTCAACCCGCTTGCTATCAACCAAGTTAGCGTTAATCCAGAAACCGAGGGAGATGTTAGGATTAAGCATTAGGTTAGCAATAGCACGACGTGACACGTTGGTGTAGTTGTACACAGCACCGTTGGTGTAAAGAACTGAAGCAGTGCCAGTAAGCAAGTCAACAGCAACACCGTCGCAGCAGGAAGAATTACGGATGATGAACATTGTGTATGTGAAATGAAGTGAATAGAGTAGCAATGATAGCTACAGAGAACGCTAGTAAGCGCTCAGTGTAACGATCAGCAGAGCAACGCGATGCGTTAGAGATAGCGTGACATGAAGTCGTCTAGAGTAAACTCGTCATCAGTAGCAGTGTCAGCGATGAGATCGTCAAGCGACAATGACTGCAGATAGCTGAGATGCTCGTCAGGTGACATGTCGGTGTCAGGATCGTAGTCGTCATGACATAGATACTCATACTCGGCAACTAATGCGGTGATGAGTTGATCGCGTGTGTAAGTCATGAACTAAGTATGGCAGAGAATGAGTGAGAAGTCAAGCGATAGTAGACAGTTTACCAGTTGACTAACCAGGTGGATTCTTGCGCACCGGCAGCATGAGCAGCACGACTAGCAGCAACAGCAGCACGCTCGGCAGCCAAGCACTCAGCAGCAATGCTAGCAAGGCGAGAATCAGAAGCGTACACACCTTGGGAGTTGAAGCGGATGGTTTGTGTTTTGTTCATGCTTTTAGTATGGCACGGATTTGGTGGAAAGTCAAGCG
>MDSV01117179.1_pt1 | contig 11317 bp, 11 predicted proteins | sample 810851 | NCBI WGS metagenome assembly MDSV01 (sample SAMN05326640, study PRJNA326480) | marine metagenome | isolation source: seawater | place: Atlantic Ocean: North East | collected 2012 | reverse complement strand
GCATGCCGCTCATCAAGCGATTCATCTCGTTTGATTGATTTCTCCGCGCGAGGCGACGAGTGACGCGCGCGCGACGACGAGGAGGAGAGTTTCATCGCGCGGTCGAACGAGGGAAAGCGAAACACACAGTAAACATGGATCCGATCGGTCGAGGTAAAGACGAAAACACACGGTGAAACGCGGATTCAGCGTCACGCCGCGGAACCGGGCGCGGGACGCGCGAGTTGCGACGGGTTCTTGCGAAACGTGTCGGGATGGACGTCGTACGTGTCGTAACGCCAACCGATTTTGCGGCTTCCCGGAAGCGCGATGCGAGAGAGACAATCAGTCGGGGTGATGACGCGGAGGGGCGAGCCTTCGAGATCGACGACGAAGACGTGGTGGACGGCTTCGTCTCGCATGCGTCGGAGGACGTCGATGAAATCGGAATCTTCGTGGACGACGACGAGAGGTCTGCGTTCGGCCGCGCGGCTGTTCAAGTACGCCTGCACGGTGTCGCAGAGCGCCTCGGGATCGAAGACGGCGTCCATGAGATCGGACACGCTCAAAACGTCCACGAGACAGCCTCTCGGCTCGTCGACGACGCCGAGACACGAGCGGCCGCTGATGTGCATCGTGGCGAACGCGTCCAGTAAACGCGTCGTCGGAAAGATGGAGAGAACGTCCGAGTCTGGAAACACGCGATGATAAATCGCTTTGCCGAGACCTAGTGATCGTAAATTCTGGCGCTTGAGCGTCTCGTCGAATCGGTCGCTGTTATCGAGGAGGTAGTCGATGATGTCCGTTTGCGACATGAGCGCTTCGACGACCATTTTCGGTTTCATGTCGTCGCTCTCGTCCGGGCGCAGCGAGTACGTGCACACTCTGTGACACTCGTGACATCTTCGAGGCGAGATGGCGTCTCCGGCGGTGATGACGTTTCTCAAAAATCCTGAACGAACCAACTCGAGTAGATCGGCGTCCTCCGCCGAGACGCGGGACACCATGCGTCCGTCCTCTTCGCTGTGCGTCATCCTTCGCGGTATAAAATCCATTGATGTTAGTCAAGACGTCCCCAAAGTACCGAAAATCACAACAACGCACCTTCGAGCTTGTTTCAACGTCAATTTGCACACGTCGTCGACCGCCGCGCGCACGTCGCTCTCGTCGATCGAACTCAACCATTTTCGTCTCGCGTTGTCCAAATCGACTTCGCTCTTCTCGACGGAATCGGCGTCACCGAGACGCTCGGACGACGTCACCTTTCGAACCGCGCGACGAAGCACTCCCCACGCGGAGTGCACGTGTGGCTTCCCGCTCACGGTCGACGTGAGGCGCACGAGCTCTTCATCCGGCGGTACGATTCGCTCGACGGTGCCGAGAAGCATCGCGAGCACGTCCGTCCCGGAGAGCCAACCGAGAAAAGTCTTCGCGTCACCGGTCAAGACTGGGCACGACGACACCGCAAAGGCGCGCATCAATTCCACGCACTCACCCACGTCGAGGGCGTCGGCGACCATGAGCGGAGGCTCGCGATCTTCGGCGTACGCTTCGAGATACTCTCGCAGAGAACAACCGGACAAGACGCGGCGCGCCGACGCGAAGGCTTCGAACGTGCGTCGTCGAAACGTCTCGTCCGAGCGCGCGAGATCGTCGTCGACAAGAGCGTGCAGTGGACGACCGAGTTCGTCCTCGAGTATGTGTCGCTGTCGCTCGCGTTCACCCATGTCGAGAGTCGAAATGTGACGTCGGAGCGCGAGGCGTCGAGACGAAACTCGCGTCTCGGTGGTCAAATACATCTTGATCAAATCTTGATGACAAATAAGCGGCTGAATCAGCCCTAGGTTAAAATCCACCGACTTGCGCGCACAAGCCGCTGGCTAGCTTGGATTCCTCGATCGCCTTGTCTCGCTCGGTTTTCATGAGCTCGTACAGTTTCGTCTTGAGCTCGAGCTCCTGTTGCAACACCTGCACGGTTTGATCACTCTTTTGAAGCTCGTTCTCCGTACCCTCGAGCTCCAGCTCCTTAATCTCCAATTCCGAGCGTAAATCTTGCAGCTCTCGCATGCGACCGCGCCGATCGGTCTTCTTCCCCTCCTCCGCCTTTTGCTCCTCCTTGGGCGGCGGGGCGACGCTCGGCGCCGCCGTCGCCGCCGCCGCCGTCGTCGTCGTCGCCTCCTCCACCACCGGCGCCCCGCGCGCGTCGTCGACACCGTCCACCGCGTCCGCGTCGTCCGCGAGCGCGCACCCCACACCACCGCCCACCGTCGCCGCGCACACCGCGCCCACCGCGAGCGCCCCGACCAACGACCGACGCCACGCGCGCCCGAACGCGCGCCCCGACGCCTCCCCGTCCTCGATCGCGCGCGATCGACGCTCAAAAATTTCACCCGCATCGCCCTCGACCCTCTCCACCGCGCGCGCGCCACCGCGCGCGCGTCCACCGCGCGCCGATCGTCCGCGCGCGCGTTCGCGCGCGCGCGACGTCGACGTTCCCGCGCGTCCCGGCGTCGCGCGCGACCCGCTCTCGAGCCTCGCGCGCGTCGCGATCGACGCCTCATAAATCACCGCCATGATCCCCGCGCGCGTCCTCCTTGTCCGCGTCCTCCTCGCGCGCGCGCGTGTGCGGATTCGTCGACGCGCGCGAACGCGTTTGAACGTCACCTCGAGCGCGAGAACGTCACCTCGAGGGCGGCGTCATCTCGCGACGCTCGACGCTCGACGACTCGACGACTCGCGAGAGATGCGACGACGGGCGACGCACGAACCCGGGTTCGCGTACGCCGCGCCCGGACCGGCGCCGGGGGCGTTCGCACCGCGCGGGGACGTCGGCGCGAACGCGACCGCGGGGAGACCGGGGCCGGGACTCATGCCGTTCGACGACGGGCGCGGGAATAAGCGTCGACGGGGCGGCGTGGTGGCGAGCGCGATGGCGAGGTGTAACCCGTGGTATCTCGTGGCGGTGTTCGGGACGATGTTTCTCTACCTGACGTATTACAGTCGAAAGGAGGTGGTGAGCAAGAGACGCGTGCGCATGACGAGGGACGGGTTGGCCGGGGACTTGCGAGAGGCGCGCGCGAGAGTGCACACGCTGGAGAATGATTTGTTTTTAAAGAACAAGGCGTGGGAAGAAGTGGTGAGAGAGAAGGACTCGCTGAGCGCGGATCTGGAGGCGTCCAAGCACGAACTGGAACAGTTGAAGCTGCGATCGGCGGAGCACTCGGAAAGTTTGAAAAAGAAGACGGAGGAGGAGGATAAACGACGCAAGGAGAGGGCTTGGGGGTCGAGGGATGGATGCTCGAAAGAACTCGAGGTGACGCAGCGAGAGATGGAGATTTGTCGACACAATCTCAAGCTCAAGGAACTGGAGTTCGAGAAGATGAAACACGAGGCGGAGTTCGAGAAGATGCACATCAAGGAGGAAGTCGTCAGCGAGGACATCAAAGCCTTGGAGGAACAAATCGCGCAGGACGAGGCGGCCGAAGCGCAAGCGCAGGGCGATGCGCAAACGACGACGAGCGCGAGCGTGGATGGCAACAAGTGATTGTTTCCCGATTTCTCGGTATTTGTAGCTAACATTTGATGCGACCTTCGAAATATTTTCTACGTCAAATCGACGACGCCTTTTTGGTCGTCGCCGTCGGTGTCCGCCTGCTTCGAACCTCGAAGCGTCAAGAGCAAGCCAAAGTGATCGCTCGGTACGACAGGAAGCTCGATGATCTCCGCTTTGCCGCGATTACTCACGGTTTTGTGGTACGTCACGCCCGGGATGGGTTGCGTGCCCACCATTTCGATCGACTTCACGTCAAAGTGTTTGAGCTTGACGAACGCGCGGTCGAGTCTCTTTCGCAAGTACCCGCGCAACATGGCGTTTTTCCGAGCGTCGTACGTGTACCCAGGGTCATTCGGATGCATCTCGAGCCACGCGTCTCGCCATTCCGGCGGCAACGGCACGTCGCCGTCTTTATCGTCCCAATTCGTGTCCCCCATAAAAATCGCATTTTCATGTTTATTGAGCCACGAGAAACACTCGGCGATCTGCACGCGCCTCTCTTTGGCGCTCGTGCGATTGGCGTTGATGTATGACTCGAGGTGAGAGCTCCCGACCGCGAACGTGCGCAGACTGCTCGGACACCGCATGTAACTCACGACGTCGAGGTACCGACCCATTTGTGAATTTCTAAACGGATACTGATCGCGCTTCAACGCCTCGCTTCGCACCGTGCGCTTGAAGAGCATCATGCTAAAGTATTCCTGCAGCGGAGGCTTCGGCCCGACGACGTATCGCTCCCACCACGCCTGCGACCGCAACACAAACATCGCCTGCGGCGTCACCTCTTGCAGACACAACGCGTGCGGGTCGCACTCTTCGATCACCTTTCCGAGCGCCTCCAGGCGCTCCACCGTCGCCACGTCACCAAACCACACGTTATACGTCAACAATCGAATGTCCCCACTCTTCTCTCTCACGCGAGGCGCGGTCGCATCCGCCTCGCCCGCGCGTTCCCGCGTCGCGCGTAGCGTCTCCGAGAGCGACGCCGACGGTGGCGCCCTCCCGCCCGTCGCCGCCGACGCGATGGCGCTCGCGCGCTCGTTCGCGCGCGCGCGCTCCGCGTCTCGCTCCGACATCACCGGCGCCAGTCCGCGCCGCTTCAAACGCTCGGCGTGCAGCGCGGCGAGCCAACCGTTATCGGCGGGCGCCTCGGCTGTCCCGGGGACGTTCGAATCGCCCGCGCGCGTCGACGTCGTCGTCTTGGCGCGTTTCGCCTCGGGCGAGGACATCGGTCGCGCCCGACGACGAGGTCGCGCGAGGGCGAGACGCGCGCGGCAGAGGAGCGCGGACGTGGTCGACGAGGTCGCGCGAGGGAGTCGCGCTCTGCGGGCTCGGGACGACGCCGACGGTTCGGGAAAGAAACGTACAGGTAAAGAATACACGCGAGGACGATCGTGCGTCGTCACTCGTTCGAATCGGAATCGTCGCCGAGAAGAGGTGCGGTCGTCTGCGTGCGTTGGAAATCGCCGGTGCGATCGCGTCGCTCGCTCGCCTCGTCGTACGCGTCTAAACACTCCTCGTCCGTGGCGCGCCAATACGCGGGAAAGCACCAACACCACACCATCTCGCAAAAGCTTCCCTCGCGCTCCCAACACGGTTCGACGAATCCCTCGACCCAGCCTCGTCCGAGGGCGTACACGTACGCGCTCCCGCACGCGGCGTAGGTCAGGATCGAGACGAGGACGACGGTCAACGCCGCGCGAGCGCGTCGTCGTCCCGCGCCTCCCGGCGAAAACGTTCCCGGCGGTGGCGGCGGCATCGGCGGCGTCGGCGGCGTCGGTGGCGCGCGAGGCGGTTCCGGCGGCATCGGCGGCGACGGCGCGCTCGGTCCGACGACGCCTAAGAAATCAATCTCCGCCGCGGCGCGCGCCCCCGTGCACGGCAAAATCTTATTCCTACACTTCATCGTCACCGTGAACTCCGTCCATCTCCCATCTTTCGGCGCGCCCTTGAACGCGCACCGTTCGCTCGTCTCCTTCACCTCGCACCAATCTCCATCGTACCGCCGCGTGTACTCGGCGTTTTGAGCCGTCAATCGCGTCGCGTACGCGTCGCATCCGACCGCCGTGCACGACGCGTCGCCCCCGAACGTCGTCGGTCCGAGTTCGAGCGCGTCCGCGGACGCGTTAAACGCCACCGTCGTACCATCCGGCACGCCGGCGACGCCGGCGCGAATCGTGAACGTCTCGGCGCACGACGCCCCCGGAGAACAGACGATTCCGCACGACCAACTCGCGTGGCATCGCGTCGCGTCCCCGAGCGTGGGCGCGCCTCCCGCGCACGTGAACGTCGGCGCCGCGCACGAGGACGTCGCGAACGCGCTCGCGCGCGCGTCCGCGCCGACGCTCGACGCCAGAAGCGCGGTGACGACGACGATCGCGCGCGACATTGGCGTTCGAGACAATGCGTCGCGCTCTGACGATGACGACGATGCGCGCGACGACGACGCGCGACGCGTCGATGCGTCCACCGCGGACGACGAGGAGACATCTCCCGCGACCGATCGCGCGCGTTCCGTCGTCGGCGACGTCGACCTCGGCGTCGGGGCGCGACGACGGGACCGCGCTCGATGACGACGAGACGTTTTACGCGTACGATGAAGACGCGTGGCGCGCGTTCGAGCGCGCGTTCGGGACGACGCCGCGCGAACCGTGGTTCGGACCTCTTCAACTCGCGCTCGCGGTCGTCCTCGCGGGAACGGTGGACGCCGGGTGGAGCGGGGATTGGTCGAGGGTGGGCGCGTTGACGAAGGCGCGAGAGGCGGACGCGCGCGCGTTCGTCGAGTGTGTGTGCGTCGCGAACGCTTCGATGGCGCTCGTGGCGAGGGATGTGGCGAAACGGCGAGGGATGGACGGGACGCGGGCGTTCGCGAAGACGCTCGTCGTCGGGTTCGTGGGCGTCGTGGACGCGTGTTTCGGCGGCGCGGACGCGCGAGAGCGACGCGCGAGAGACGCGACGACGCGCGGGGGGGGGAAGACGTAGGAGAGAGTTCGCGACGCGCGATGTAATGTATGTATTCGTGTATTTCCGTCTTCACGCGCGGTCCATCGTTCGTCCGATGGCGTCTCGTCGTCGCGTCCCGCGCGAGCTCGAGCTCGAGCTCGAACCGCGCCGTTCCGCAGACCTCGTCGCGCGCCAGACATGTCCGGCGAACCCGGTCCGTCCTCCGCGCCGTCGACCGCGCCCGAAACCGCGTCGCCGAACGCGCCGCCGACGGTGGTGACGACGGAACTGATTCAAAAGTACTTGGATGAGAATCAACAACTGATCCTCGCCATCCTGGAGAACCAAAACGTGGGCAAGCTCGCCGAGTGCGCCAAGTATCAGACGAAACTGCAGGAGAACTTGATGTATCTCGCCGCGATCGCGGACGCGCAACCGGCCAAGGCTGGGGAGAGCGAATAGAGTGCGCGCGCGGAGGCGACGCGAGTTGTAATTGAAAAGGGTAGAGATAGACGGATTGTAATCGTCGACGGCGTCGAGCGCGAGACTAGAAACGGAACGTTACAAGGTGTTTTAAAGCATCGAGGCGGTCAATCCGCGCGTTTTGAGCATCTTGCCGAGAGCATTGTAGAGCTCGATGGCGTGCTCGTCGCTGACGAGCTCAATCTTGGTGAGGAGCATGCCGAGCGTCAGCGAGCCGCCCACGTGCTTGACGAAGTTGGACAGGTAGAGCGAGGAAAAGCACGAATTGATGACTTGGCAATCCATGCGATCCGTGATGCCACCGTGACCGGGAATCGTCGCCGCGAAGTCTTTGATCTTGAACGCGCGCTTGAATCCAGAGGCGAAGAAGCCGCCGAACGGGGCCACCGCGCTGGCGAAGGTGGCGAAGGCGAGCGAGTGCACCATGAACATCGAACACCGCACGGTGGAGATGCCGGTGACGGTCGTGAAGATGGGACCGGCGACGTTGCCGAGGAACATCGAGATCGGTTTGTTGGACACGATGAACGGCTCGCCGGGGTCGCAGACCTGACGCGAGAAGACGCCTCGGAAGTACACCTCTCCGCTCGGGGGACACGTAAAGTAACTAAACTGCTGCAGATACGCGGCGAAGAGCGGTGCCACGATGAGCGTGGAGAGGAAGGCTCCGATGAACCCTTCCCACGTTTTGTTGGGTGAGATCTTGATCAACTGCGTCTTACCGAAGAGCTTTCCGCAAATGTACGCCATGATGTCGTTGACGACGACCATGAAGAGCGGAAACACGAACCAAATCATACCCTCGAGTACGTTGGACACGTTAAAGTATCCGGTCGTCGTCGACGCGGCGATGATCATGTGCGTCCACGCGAACTGTGCGAACTGATACGCGTACCTACCCTTGCGAAGCGTCAACACGAAATACACGATGCCCCCGAGATAGGCGCAATAGCTCAAAAACGTGTGATGCATCAACAACCACGACGCCGGGCTCACCTCTGCCCCGTTCAACAGCAACTCGTTCCACTCCTTGGCGCTCATGAACCCGAGCCACATATACTTGACGATTCTCCCGTACACCGCGAACGACAGCGTCCAAAACCAGTACCACCGCAGCGTCATCGTCTTTCTTCGCAGCGCCGCCGTCTCTTCCCCCGGCACGCTCTCCTCCTCGTGCGAGTTCGCCACGAACTCAAACAACTCCTTCGCCATCAAAAACTGCACGCACAGACACAACAAAATAGCGAACGCGTGTCCACACAGCATGATTCCGATCACGCTCCCGATCATCAACACCGTCGATTGCGTCCGCGTGCGCAAGCTCCGCCATCGCGCCTTCCCCTTGGCGATCACGCGCTTGGCGTTATCGAACGACACCCGTCGCTTCGGCGCTCGAGGCGACGTCGGCGACGGAGGTCCTTCATCGTTCGCCTGTTCGCGCGAATTCGAGCGCATCGATCGCGTCAGTCGCGGGTCCGGCGTCGCGCGTCGAGACGGCGCGAAGGGGCCGAAATATCCATTCCATCGCATCGCATCGCGCGTCTCCGCGCGCGCGTCGTCGCGCGTCGTCGCGCGCACCTCCACGCGCGGTCGCGTCACCGCGAGCGGCGTCTTCGGACGCCGTCGGAGCTCCACCATGACGACGAGGACGGTGAAGACGCGCGCGAAGTGACGATTCGGCGCGAAAGTCTCGCGCGAACGTCTCGCGCGTCACTCGCGCGCGCGGGCGGAGGAAGCGGGCGGAGGGAGCGAAAAAAACGCGCGATGGACGTCTCGCGGGAGGAGGAGGACGCGGACGAGGACGCGGGCGCGCTCGCGCGCGTCAGGCGGGCGAGACACGAGGTGGACGAGACGTTGGATTTCTTGGGCCTGGGCGCGAAACGGTCGACGCGGGCGAGCGCGATGGAGGCGGACGACGACGCCGGTGGACGACGAGAGAAGCGGGCGAGAGGGGCGAGCGAGGTGATGGACGCGATGGGTCGGTTGAGCCTGGCGTTCGAGGTGGGAGGCTCGGGAGGACGGAGGACGCCGACCAAACCGACGACGCGCGCGTCGACGACGAGACGGACGACGCTGGATCTGGGAGGAGACGCCGTGCGAGCGTTGGACGGGGCAAACGAGATGGCGGAGTCGTTTGTTGAGGACGCGGCGCGAGGACGGTCGTTGGAGCTCGAGGTGAGACGGCCGAGGGATGAGACGGCGTGGTTGCTCGGACGCGCGCTGCGAGGCGTCGCGGGCGGGACGTCGAGCGCGGCGCGTTTGACGTCGCTGACGCTTCGGGGCGGGAAAGGGTTGAACGGTGAGGGGTTCACGAGACTTGTGAGCGCGCTCACGGAGGCGCGAGCGTTGAGAAAGGTGGATCTGTCGTCGTGCGGTCTGGGGACGGCGGCGGGCTCGGCGTTGGCGGCGGTCCTCGACGAAAACGGATGTCCGCTCGAACGATTAAATTTGAGAGGGAACGCGCTCGGCGCCGAGGGTGCGATCGCGATGTCTGACGCGCTAAAACATTCGAAGACGTTGACGACGCTCAATTTCGCGCACAACTTGATCGGCGCCGACGGCGTGCGCGCGTTAGCCTCGGCGCTCTCCGGCGATACGAGCGTTCGCGAATTGGATGTTCAGCACAACGGATGCGGCGACGAGGGATGCGCGGCGCTCGAGACGCACGGTCTCGGCAATCTCGAGCGCCTCCTTCTCGGTTTCAACGGTATCGGTGCCGATGGCGCGCGATCGATCTCCGAGGCGCTGCGCAAGCGCCGTCGCGAGGACGGACGCGACGACATGGAGCGAGACGACGACGGCGGCGCTCGAGTCTCGAAGTCAATGCGCAGACTGGACATGAAGTGTAATGTCCTCGGCGCCGAGGGCGCACAGGCGATCGCCGACGTCTTGAAGAACGTCGAGGAATTGGATTTGTCGAATAATTCCGTGCGCGAAGGCGCAAAGTGGTTGGCGCAAGCGCTCAAGCGCGACGCGGGCAACCTCAGGGAGCTCAATCTTCAGGCGAACGAGATGACAGACGACGACGCGTGGTGGCTCGCCGATGCTCTCGGTGAGAACAAGTCCCTGAAGACGCTGAATCTCGGTTCGAACACGTTCGGCGATCCCGGCGCCATCGATATCGCCGCCGATTTGCGAGACAACACGTCGTTGGAGACGCTCGATCTCACGAGAAACGCCATCGGACGCGACGGCGCGACCGAACTCATGAACGCGTTGGATGAAAATTCAACGCTCTCCCGTCTCGGTCTCGAGAGTAATCTCATCCCCGCCGAGACGACGATGGAATTGAAACGTCGCGTCGGATTGCGCGCGCAGTGCGATTGGCAACGCGCGGGATTCAGCGACGCCACCGCGTCCAACGCGCCGATGAAATTCACGGGATGAATGCACGCAGACACGCCTCCTCCTCCTCCTCCTCCTCCTCCTCATAGATTTGATTCATTCTTTCATGACACATTACAACTTAGCCGCCGCCGTTCGTTCTCCGTCTCGTCTCGTCTCGTCTCGTCTCCTCGTCGTCGTCGTCTCTTCTCTCACCACATCCCCCACGCCGCACGCATCGTCGCTTTACCCGACCACACCCACGCGAGAACCACCGCCCGTCGAGTCATCGGATTCATCACCACGCGCGCGACGATTCGGCCGCACCGCGCCGCCTCGACGAATCGTCTCCATCGGCGTCTCCATCGTCTCGCGCGTCTCGCGCCGCCGCCCTCCGCGCGCCTTCGTCTCGCCAACTCCCGACTCGCGCGCGCGAACGCGGCGAACACGCGCTCGGGCGATGCCTCACCGTCGATCTCCACCGCCGACGCGAACGCGACGTCGTAACACGCGAGCGCGTGCGCGCGAATCGCCGACGCCGCCTCCTCGGCGCGCACGACGACGTAATCGGCGTCGAGCGTCGTCGGCATCGTCGCGTCCTCGACGCGCTCCACCATCGCGACGACCGGCGCAGAGAAACGCGCGCGCGTCGTTTTCGTCGTCGTCGTCGTCGTCGTCGTCGTCGTCGTCGTCCTCGCGCGCGCGCCCGAGTCTCCCGCGTCCTCGGTCGTTCGTCGATTCGTTTTCTTCCCCATTCCACGAGTCATGACTCGTCGGTCACGGGGGGACTCGAGTTGTACGGGTCACACCCGGACCACGCACACCCGCGGGCGACCGGCGCATCCCGTCGTCGCGCGCGACGTCGCCGCATCCGCCTCTTTGCGACGCGAGTGAAGACGGAACCCTCCCGAACTCGCACGAGATGCAAATTTTTGTCAAGACGTGTACGTGACGCGCGATGATGGGTGACGAACGCGCGCGGAGGAGGAGGAGGACGCGGTGGATGCGGATGCCGCGGTTTTTAGGGTTTTCGTG
>MDSV01075287.1_pt1 | contig 11317 bp, 10 predicted proteins | sample 810851 | NCBI WGS metagenome assembly MDSV01 (sample SAMN05326640, study PRJNA326480) | marine metagenome | isolation source: seawater | place: Atlantic Ocean: North East | collected 2012 | reverse complement strand
GAAGAAGCTCCGGCTGCTGAAGAAGCTCCGGCTACTGAAGAAGCTCCGGCTACTGAAGAAGCTCCAGCTACTGAAGAAGCTCCGGCTACTGAAGAAGCTCCGGCTACTGAAGAAGCTCCAGCTGCTGAAGAAACTGCGGCTACTGAAGAAGCTCCGGCTACTGAAGAAGCTCCAGCTGCTGAAGAAACACCGGCTACTGAAGAAGCTCCGGCTGCTGAAGAAAAAGACAAAAAGGATAGTTAAAATCTAATGAAACCTAAAGAAGAACACTTCTTTCTAGGAAAAATTTTTAAGCTACACGGTTACAAAGGAGAAATCAACCTTTACCATCAAAATAATTTTGAATTAAACCTATCTAAGATTAATTATCTATTAATTGATATTAATAAAACTATTATACCTTTTTTTATTGAAAGAATAAGAAAAAAAAAAGAGAATATCCTATTAATTAAATTTGAAAATATCAATTCTGATAAAGAAGCTTTTGATATTTTAAAAAAATCTGTTTTTGTTGATAAAAAGTTTATTATGAATTTTTTAAAAGAAAAAGAAAAAGAGTTAACTAATTATAAAGTTTATGATATAAATAAAGGATATTTAGGAACTGTTCAAATGATCAACAATCAGACTCCTCAAAAATTAATTTTTGTAAAAGGAAGTGAATATGATTTTTGCTTCCCAATGCATGAGAATTTCATTAAAAAAATTAAAGAGAAAGAAAAATGCATAACGGTAAATATACCTGAAGAATTATTAACTTTAAATTAATTCTTCAATAAAATTAATACCATGTTCTTTTAATTCTTTTAAAATAGGAATATAAAATTCTTTTTTTGTTGGAATTTGAACTCCTTTTAAACTAACATCTCCATTTAAAATAAGCTTCACAGCAATAGCAACAGGTAAACCGACTGTTTTGGCCATAGCTGTAGAAATAGCATCATCTCCATAAACTACTAATGAGGAATTTCTTTTTACTAATAAATTATTTTTATAATATTGAAATTGATGTTGCATAACTACCATATCTTTATCATATTTTGAAAGGTTCCATTTTTTCTCTAATATAGATTGTAATATTTGTGCGGGAGTTGCGCCTTCAAACTTGATCTTTTCATTATTAAAAAGACCGATCCATTCTAATTTTTTAAATATATTTGAATCTCTTGAAATTGATAGATATTGACATAAATTATCTTCTAAAGAATTTTTACTGTGTGGTAAAAATAAATTTGTAAAATCCCTATTAGTCATTTTATTAATATTTTTAATAAAATAACTATCATCTGTCATCCCTAATTCTATAAAAGCATTCCAAGCCAGGCAATAACCTTCTCTTCTTAATGTTCCTCTTAACATTGTTTGAATATCTTCAATTCCATATAACTTTCTGTAACTCAAAGAGTCTCTATTAGCATAACCTTCAAATAATCCTGCATCTAACACAGGAACTAAATCGATTCTCTGAAATAATTTATGATATGGAATATATTTATATTGTTTATTCTCAATATATTGTGCAGTACCTTGACCAGCTAAAACAACATTTCTAGGGTTCCATGTAAATTTATAATTCCATAGATTGTTATCGCTATCAGGATGAATTAACCCACCACAATATGATTTAAATGAAACTAATTTCCCTCCATTATCTTTGATTTCATCTATTACATGCATGGCTGACATATGATCAATACCAGGATCTAAACCTATCTCATTTAATAATATAATACCTTTTTCTTTTGCATGTTGATCTAAAGAATTAATTTCATCAGAAACATAAGAAGCTGTAACTAAATCCTTTGAATATTTTACACAATCTTTAGCAACAAGAAAATGCATTCTGGCAGGCAACATAGATATAACTATATGATGACTTGTTATTTCCTTTTTTCTTTGCAAGTCATCATTAATATCAAAAAAAATAGATTGTGCTGAATGATGATTATTTATCGATTTATCAGCTAATTCCTTAGAAAAATCACCTACAGTAATAAACCAATTATTTTCTAAAGCATTGTCTAATAAATATTTAATCAATGTTACAGCTGATCTACCAGCTCCTAAAACCAAAATTTTCTTCATTAACTCTATTGATTTAATTTGGCTAAAATATTATTTATTTAATAATTTAATTAAAAAATACCATAAAAGAAACGCCAATCAAAGGCTACTAATAAATTTTTATATTTAACTTTGTCTCTTTATTTTTAAAAAATATAACATGACTGAAACAGGAAAGCGAGCACAAAATGCTAGTATATCTGATTTAGGAATTAAAAACGCAACTGCATACTGGAATCTAAGCCCAAATGAACTTGCTAATATAGCAATCGAAAAAGAAGGAGCAGTTTTAACATCTTCTGGAGCAATTAATATTAACACAGGTGAATTCACTGGAAGATCTCCTATGGACAGATTTATTGTAAAGGATGATATCACAGAAAACAATATTTGGTGGGGAAATATCAATATTCCATTTGATAAAGAAAAATTTAATTCAATACATGAAAAAATTATTAACTATTTATCAGGAAAAGAACTTTATGTAAGAGATGCTTATGCTTGTGCAGATCAAAAGTATCGAATGAATATCCGTATAGTTAATGAATATTCATGGAGCAACCTATTTGCTCACAATATGTTTTTAAGACCAACTGAAGAAGAAATATATAATTTCAAAGCTGAATGGACAATTTTAAATGCACCTGGATTTATGGCAGATGCAGAAACAGATGGAACAAGACAACATAATTTTGCAATTTTAAATTTTACCAAAAAAATAATATTAATTGGAGGAACAGCATATACTGGAGAAATCAAAAAAGGTATCTTCTCTGCACTTAACTTTATTTTACCATTCAATAAAAATGTTCTAGCAATGCACTGTAGTGCTAATTTAGGTAAAAATGGGGATACTGCGATTTTCTTTGGATTATCTGGAACTGGAAAAACAACTTTATCTGCTGATCCTAATAGATTTCTAATTGGTGATGATGAACATGGTTGGGATGGAAATACTGTATTTAATTTTGAAGGAGGGTGTTATGCGAAATGTATTGATTTATCTAAAGAAAAAGAACCAGATATTTTTGCTGCAGTAAAAGAAGGAGCTCTTTTAGAAAACATCTCATTCTTCGAAAATACAAATAAACCCAACTATGAAGATGACACTATAACTCAAAATACTAGAGTCAGCTATCCAATATACCATATAAACAATATAGCAAAACCTTCACTAGGTGAGAACCCTCAAAATATTTTCTTTTTAACAGCTGATGCTTTCGGAGTATTGCCTCCTGTTTCAAAATTAACAAGAGGACAAGCAATGTATCATTTTATATCTGGCTACACTGCAAAAGTTGCTGGTACCGAAGCAGGGGTAAATGAACCTCAAACAACATTTTCCGCATGCTTTGGAGCACCATTTATGCCATTACATCCAACTAAATATGCCGAAATGCTTGGTGAAAAAATAGATGAAAGTAATGCTACTGTGTGGTTAATTAATACTGGATGGTCGGCAGGACCTTATGGGATAGGTGAAAGAATATCATTAAAATATACTAGAGCTATGATTACTGCAATTTTAAATAATCAACTTACTAACGTTGAATATACTAAACATCAAGTTTTTGGTTTATATATGCCTAAATCATGTCCAAATGTTGATTCTAAAATATTAAATCCAAAAAATACTTGGAAAAATGCAGAAGAATACGATAAAAAAGCAAATGAACTAGCTTTAGCTTTTAACAATAATTTCAAACAGTTTGCTGACAATGCAAATAATGAAATTCTATCTGCAGCACCAAAAGCAACTCAAAAGATTTAATTTCCATTTACGAATAAAAGCTTTTATTTAATATATGCAATTATTCTACCTTAATCAAAAAACAGATAAAATAATTCTTAATAAAGAAGAGAGTAGACATATTATTAGAGTATTAAGAAAACAAGAAGACGATATTATTTTTTTTACAAATGGTGAAGGAATACAATATAATGCACAGATAAAGATTGCTGATAGTAAAAAATGTGAATTGAATATTATAGAGAAATTAGACAAAAAAAAACAGCATAAATATGAATTGCATATTGCTATAGCACCAACTAAAAATATAGATAGATTTGAATGGTTTTTAGAAAAATCTACAGAAATCGGAATTGATGAAATTACACCTATAATTTGTGATTACTCAGAAAAGAAAACAATAAAATATGATAGATGCAAGAAAATCATTATTTCAGCTATGAAACAATCATTAAAATATCATCTTCCAAAGATAAATCATCCAATAAGTTTTACTGATTTAATAAATCATAATAATAGTTATGAAAAATATATTGCTCACTGTCAAAAAACAAATAAAATTGACTTAAAAAATATTTTATCAAATAAAAAATATTTAATTGCAATTGGACCTGAGGGAGATTTTTCTTCTAAAGAAATTGATCAAGCCATAAATAAAAAATTTAGCCCTATTAGTTTAGGAAATAGTAGATTAAGAACAGAAACAGCAGGATTAGTAGCTACTAACACTATTAATTTAATAAACTCATGAGAACCTTTTTTATCTTTTTTATTATAATTCCTTTTTTATCTTTATCACAAAATACTTATGAAATAGCTGTTTTAAAATACAATGGAGGAGGTGATTGGTATGCTAATCCAACTGCACTACCAAATCTAATTGAATTTACAAATAAAAATCTTGGAACAACAATAAAAAAACAACCTATTACTGTTGAGGCAGGCAGTAAGGAAATTTTTAACTATCCTTTTATACATATGACAGGACATGGAAATGTTGTTTTTAATAACAATGAAATAGAAAACTTACGAACCTATCTTTTATCGGGTGGTTTTCTACACATAGATGACAACTATGGGATGGACCCATTTATAAGAATAGAAATAAAAAAACTATTTCCTGAAGTTGAACTTAAGCAATTAGCTAACAATCACCCTATTTTCTCTACAAAATATAACTTTATAAATGGGTTACCTAAAATACATGAACATGATGGGAAAACTGCCCAAGCATTTGGTATTGTATTGAATGGAAGATTAGTATGTTTATATACATATGAGACAGATCTGGGGGATGGATGGGAAGATCCTGAAATACACAACAATACTAAAGAAACAAGAGAAAGAGCACTAAAGATGGGAGCTAATATTATTAAATATGCTTTTACAAACTAAAGAAGTTCCTGATCTATATCTAAGTTTTGTAAAAAACAAATAGATTTTTCAATATCTTTATACAACAATCTGTCTTCTATTAAGAAATCTACCTCTGCACGATAAATATCCAAAATATTTTCAATAAAATCAGAAGACCTTTTATGTCTAAAAGCAAGAGCTTGAGTTGCATTCATTAGTTCTATTGCAAGAACACGTTCTGTGTTTTCTATAATCTTATAAAGCTTGGTTGCTGCATTTGAACCCATGCTTACATGATCCTCTTGACCATTTGAAGAAACAATAGAATCAATAGAAGCTGGAGTACATAGTTGTTTATTTTGACTTACTATACTAGCAGCTGTATATTGGGGTATCATCATACCTGAATTTAATCCGGGTTTAGGAACAAGAAATTCTGGAAGACCTCTTTTACCTGAAATTAATTGAAAAATTCTTCTCTCAGAAATTGATCCAAGCTCAGCGATAGCTATAGATAAATAATCCATGGCCATGGCAAGTGGTTGACCATGAAAATTACCACCTGAAATTATTTTTTGATGTTTAACAAAAATTGTAGGGTTATCTGTAACAGAATTTATTTCAATAAATAAAATATCTTCAACATGTGAAACCACATCTTTTGTAGCTCCATGCACTTGAGGCATACACCTAAATGAATAAGGATCCTGTACATGTTGCTTTTTTGATTTCTGTATATCACTTTTAAAAAGAAAATCAAGAATATTTTCTGCTGATTTAATCTGACCTTTATGTGGCCTTACCTTATGTACTAATTTATCAAAACACTCACTTCTACCATCAAATGATTCTAATGATATACTGCCAATCAAATCTGAAAAATATGATAATCTTTTAGATTTTATTAAACTCCAAATCGCATACGCACTCATAAATTGAGTTCCATTTAGTAATGCTAATCCTTCTTTTGATTTTAACTTAATTTTTTCCCATTTCTTTTCTTTTAAAATCTTAGAAGATTTTTGAATTATGTATTCATTATTATTACGTCTATTAAGAACATACACCTCGCCCATTCCAATTAATGGTAATGACATATGTGCTAGAGGAGCCAGATCTCCTGATGCTCCTAAACTTCCCTGCTGGTATATTACAGGCAATATATTATTATTAAACATATCCACAAGACGTTGTACCGTTTTTATCTGTACTCCTGAATGACCATATGAGAGAGACTGGATTTTTAATAATATCATTATTTTTACAACAATTGGAGGTACTTTTTCACCTGTACCACATGCATGAGAAAGAACTAAATTTTCTTGTAATTTATTGAGTTTCTTGTTATCAATTTTATGATTATATAATGAACCAAAACCAGTATTTATACCATAAATAGGTTTTTCCGAAGACGCAATATCTTTATCTAAAAATTTTCTACAATCACTAATTTTTTTCTTAGCATTTTTATCTAGCATTAATCTTTTATTACAATCAATAATATCTGATATAACAGATATATCTAGTGAAGAATCTCCTATTTTATATATCTTAGACATCTTGTATATTTTGTTTAATAAAATCTTCTATACTTAAAGTAAATTGATTTCCCGTCTGCATATTTTTAACAGATAATAAAGATGAATCCATTTCATTTTCTCCAATTAAGACAACAAATTTCACTCCTTTATTGTTAGCGTAATTCATTTGTTTCTTCATTTTATCAGCTTTAGGGTATAGCTCGGCACTTATTCCGTTATCTCTTAATTTCTTCAGAAGAGATAAACAAAACTGTGATTCCTTATTTCCGAAATTTACAAACATAACTTTTGTAATGGTTTCTATATTATCTGGAAATAACTTTAATTCTTCCATTACTATATATATTCTATCTATTCCAAACGAAATTCCAACTCCAGAAATATCAGGCATACCAAAGATAGTTGTTAAATCATCATATCTTCCTCCTCCTCCTAATGAACCGATCTTCACATCTTTATTTTTCACCTCTATTATACATCCTGTATAATAATCTAAACCTCTAGCTAAAGTAATATCAAATTTCAAATCAGCTGATTTTAAACCAACATTATTAACGCTATTCATGACAAATAATAATTCTTCAACACCCTTCATTCCTACTGAAGAATTTTTTAACAAATCTGATAAATCCTTAATTTTTTTGACTTTCAAGAAATTTTGAAGAATTATTATTGATTGATCACTCAAACCTTTTTCTTTCATTTGAATAATAAGTTTCTCTATACCTATATTGTTTAACTTATCTAGAATAATAACTATATCATCAAACCGGTCACTCTCCCCCATCAATTCAATCATTCCACTTAAAATTTTTCTATTATTAAGACATATCTCTATGTTGGGAACTTTTAAATCTGTAAACACTTCATCATAAAGCTGTATCAATTCAACTTCGCACAACAAAGAATCTGTACCAACAACATCGGCATCACATTGAAAAAACTCTCTATACCTTCCTTTCTGAGGCTTATCTGCTCTCCACACATTTTGCATCTGGTATCTTTTAAAAGGAAAGATAATATTATTTCTGTTTTGCACGACAAAACGAGCAAATGGAACCGTTAGATCATATCTTAATGCCTTTTCAGATATCTGTTTAGTCAAAGATTTAGAATCAATAGATTCAGAATATGTAGATTTAGATAAATAGTCACCAGAATTCAGAATCTTAAAAATTAATCTATCACCTTCATCTCCATACTTACCACTTAATGTAGAAAGATTCTCCATAGCAGGGGTTTCAATTGGAGCATAACCATACTTCTCGAAGATCTTTCGTGTGACTTCAAAAATGTAATTTCTCCTGAACATTATATCAGAAGTAAAATCACGCATTCCTTTTGGTATTGTTGGTTTATTTTTACTCATAATTATTTTGCAAATATGGTAAATATAATATATAAAATTCACTAGTTTTGATGCAAAAAGCATGAAATACATACTTGCCATAAGCCTTATTTTTATCATATCATGTAATTTAGGTAGAGATACTAACACAAATAATATGAAACAAGATCCTCTAGAAATAAATAAAATAAAAAAGGTTCTTGAACAACAAAAAAAATGTTGGAATAACGGTGATATAAATGGTTTTATGCAAGGGTATTGGAAATCAAAAGATTTGGTATTCACCACTCTTAAATATAAAACATCTTATGGATGGGAAGAAACATTAAGAAGATATCATGAAAGTTATCCTACAAAATCTAGCATGGGTGAATTAGAATTTGAAATAATAGAAGTTAATTTAACATCCAAAAACACAGCAAAAGTAGAGGGAAAATGGAAATTAATTAAAGAAAAAAATCCTAATGGCATCTTTTGGTTAGATCTTAAAAAATTTAATGAAAATTGGTTGATAATAAAAGATTCTACTATATCCTATGAAATATGAAAAAATATTTATCACTAATAAAATTTAGCCATACAATATTTGCTATGCCATTTGCATTCATTGGTTTCTTTTTAGCTCAAACCAATCAATTTGAATGGAAAATTCTTTTTTATATAGTACTATGTATGGTTTTTGCTAGATCAGCAGCTATGGCTTTCAATAGATATATTGATAGAAATATCGATAAAAAAAATCCTAGAACAGCAACTATAAGAGAAATTCCAAGTGGAAAAATAAGCCCAAAGAATGCTTTATTATTTACAATCATCAATGTATTATTATTTATTACAACTACCTACTTTATCAATCCGCTATGTTTTATACTTTCACCTGTCGCATTAATTATAATTCTTGGATATAGTCTAACTAAAAGAGTTACGTACCTATGTCATCTTATTTTAGGACTAGGACTATCTCTAGCTCCAGTTGGATCCTACATAGCTGTCACTGGTAAATTTGATATTTTACCTATTTTATTTTCTGTATCTGTACTTTTTTGGGTTAGCGGTTTCGATATTATTTACGCTTTGCAAGATGAAGAATTTGATAAAGCAGAAAATCTCTATTCTATTCCAGTAAAAATTGGCATTAAAAATTCAATGATAATATCTAAATTTTTACATTTTATTACATTAATCACGCTTCTATTCACAGGATTAATATATGATTTTAGAATATACTACTTCATAGGGCTAGTAATATTTAGTTTTTTGCTAATATATCAACACCTTATAATTAAGCCTAATGATCTTAGCAAGGTTAATCTAGCTTTCTTTACAACTAATGGCATAGCTTCAATTATTTTTGGAATATTTGTAATAATTGATGTGTTAATTAAATGATTAAAAAATTTTAGAAGGGTTTAAGATTTTGTTTGGATCAAATAGGGCCTTAATCCCTTTTTGTATTTCTATATTTTTTGAGGAAAGAACAATATCCATATAGTCCTTCTGCACTAATCCGATACCATGTTCTCCACTAATTGTTCCTCCTAACTTTTTTGTTAATTTAAATATATCTTTAATAGCAATTGAAAGTTGATTTTTCCACTTTTCATCACTCATATCACCTTTAATAATATTAATGTGTAAATTACCATCTCCTGCATGGCCATAACATACAGATTGAAATCCAAATTCAGCACCTATTTTCTTTACTCCTTTTAATAGATTTGGCAATTCAGCTCTTGGAACTACTGTATCTTCTTCTTTATAAATTGAATTTGATTTTACCGCCTCACCTATTGACCTTCTTAATTTCCATAGTTGCTCTTTTTGTCTTTCACTATCAGCAATTAAAATTTCTCCACATTCATATCTTTCCATAACCTTAGAAATCGCTTCACAATCTTTAAAAAGTAAATCCATATTATTACCATCAACTTCTATTAAAAGATGAGCTTTAACATTATCTGATATATTCATTTCTAAATCTGAATATTTAAGAGTCCAATCAATAGCATCCCTTTCAATAAACTCTAAAGCAGATGGAGTAATACCCTGCCTAAAGACTTCCGATACAGACTCACATGCCTTTTCAATAGAATAAAATGGAACTAGCATAGTTATATCTTTATTAGGTTTTGGAATTAATTTAAATACAATTTTAGTTATAATACCTAATGTTCCCTCACTACCTATCATCAATTGAGTTAAATTATATCCTGTAGAGTTTTTTAAAACATTAGCTCCAGTCCAAATTATCTCTCCAGTTGCCAATACAACTTCTAAATTTAATACATAATCTTTAGTTACTCCATATTTTAAAGCTTTTGGACCCCCAGCATTTTCAGCAAGATTTCCTCCTAAATGACAACTTCCTTTACTTGCAGGGTCTGGAGGATAAAATAAACCCTTCTCCTCTACTGCATCTCTAAAAACTTGATTTATAACACCAGGCTCTACAGTTGCTTGTAAATTTCGTGTGTCAATATCTATAATACTATTAAAACGTTCCATGCTAAGAGCCACTCCAGCATGTACAGGTAAACTTCCACCACTTAATCCTGTACGCCCTCCACTAGCTGTTACTGGAATATACTGACTATTACAATAATGTAGAATTTTAGCAATATCTTCAGTTTTATTTGGTCTTAAAACTACATCAGGTAAAAAAGAAAGATCTTCAGTTTCATCGTGACTATATGTGAATAATTTTTCCTTGCTAGTTAAAACACAATCATCTTCTAGAAATGATCTGAAAAAAGATAAATCATCAATATTTATTTTCTTATATTCCACTTGTACAAATTTAGTTAAATTCGCAACTGACCAAATTTATAACAATGAGAAAATTACTAACAATATTGATTTTTATTAATATCCCTCTACTTATCCTCTCTCAAGAAAGGAAAATTACTCTTGAGGATTTATGGAAAGATTATGTTTTCTCTCCCAAAAGTATTACTGGTTTCAAATCAATGAATGATGGAGAACATTATTCTACAATTGAAAAAATTGATAATCATCAACAAATAATAAAATATAAATTTGTTAATGGAAAAAAAGCACTTACTATATTTAATAGTAAAGATTTTGAATTACCAAAAATCAATGAATATGAGTTTAGTCAAAATGAAAAAAAAATACTATTAAAAACAGAAAAAGAAAAAATATATAGACATTCAAGCAAAGCGATTTACTACATTTATAATGTTTTTACTGATAAAATAAAAAAACTATCTGATAAAAAAGTCATGCATGCTACATTTT
>MDSV01060370.1_pt1 | contig 11317 bp, 4 predicted proteins | sample 810851 | NCBI WGS metagenome assembly MDSV01 (sample SAMN05326640, study PRJNA326480) | marine metagenome | isolation source: seawater | place: Atlantic Ocean: North East | collected 2012 | reverse complement strand
TCCATGCTGTTGTACCTACTGCACGAATTCTAAAACGGTATTGATCTACCATACAGTTAGCGTCATTCATATTATCCCAAACTATAGTTGCTCTATCGTGAATAATATCTGTAGCAGACAAGCCTGATGGAGCATACTCATCACAAACTACATGGTTACATGAAACGTACTCACAAGAGCCATCATCACAGGTAGCAAAAGTATCATAATTACAAGCTGTAACATCTGTACAACCAGAAATACCAATAGTTAAATTAAGTATTGCTGTACTATCACACCCATTAGTATTAGTTAAGCCGCAAGATTGAGACGGAACATTAGTATCATAAGTAGCTCCATTTATTGTTCCATTGTTTCCATTACCTGAAAGATCTAAAACTGTTGTTCCTGTTGGGCCTTCTTCAAATTCCCAGTTAACAAGTAATCCATTTTCTATATCTTTAGGATTACAAATCATACAGTCAAATATTTGCTGTTGAGTTAAGGCAATATCCCAAATATTAAACTGATCTATTTTACCTGTAAAAGGATCTCCTGGAGAAAGATGATCTCCTAATAGAAGGCTGAAATTTGGAGGTATTGCTAAAGCTATAAATATTTGCGCATCTAGAACGCCATTAATATATAATTTTAAATTATAATTTTCATAAACTAATGATACGTGAATCCATGTATTTGGATTAATAGAGCTATTTGATGTTAAAAGATTCATACCAGCCCCTGCATAATTATTGCAAATAATACGATTAATATTCTCATCATACCACAAATAAAGATTAGTTATACCATTAGCATCTTGTAAATAGAATAATTTAGAGTGTGAAGTAATTTGAGATGATTCTGGATTAAACCATCCTTGAATTGTAAACCCATTTATTAAGGAAATAGCTTGATCTGCTTGAACAGTACTATTATTAAAACTCATAGAGTAATTATTGCTTGCTCCACTATAAGAATATGTTCCGCTACTATCATAAGTATTTCCATTCCAAACTAAACTATCACATGCTGTAATTGTTGTAGTACTTGTAGTGTTATAAGCACAACTACCATCATCTTGAATAACTAAAGAATTATAGTTACAAGCTAAAGGATCGGTACAGCCATAAATATCATAGTTACAAGAACTATTATCAATAGTAGCAAGTGGATCGTAATTTAATGCTAGAGAATCGGTGCATCCGAAACAAGATGCGTTCCAATTTGGATTATTTGCTATATCTGCAGATGAGCCTGCTAGAATAAGTATTTCAGTTGCCCCTAAAACTAATCCTGTAGTATCATTTATATAAGTTGGAATATGAGTTACAACATCATAGATAAATGTTTGATGACAGTCTCCACAATCATCCATAGCTGCTAATCCATTCGGAATACCATTACAATCAAAATTATAAATACACGTATCTGCTATACTTGCGGCAGAATTATAATTTGAAGCAGTTGAGTCAGTACATCCAGAAATACCAGCACTAATCAGAATACTATCTGAAAACAGACATCCTAAAGCATCAGTAACTATAAGCGTATAATATCCAGCACAAAGATTCTGGATATAAGGATTTGTAGCCCCATTATTCCACAGGTAAGTTAATGGATTAGCATTTGTTGTAGCATAAACTGCAGCTGTACCATCACATGAATTTATTGATGAATTAGGAATTGCAACCATTGAAACATCTAAAGAACAATACAAACAACTTCCATCATCAATAGTAGCAGTGGCATCATAATTCTCTGCCAAGCTATCTGTACAGCCAAATACAACACCATTTTGTACTATTGCAAATGTATCAGCAGCAGTACAACCTACGCTATCTGTAACTTGAATAACATAAGTTCCTTCGCAAATTCCAGTTAAGAAATAATTATTACCAGCTCCCCAACTCCAATTATAATCTATATCTCCTATATTACCATTTACAATTGCAAAAGCAGAACCATCACAATTATATGCACTTGAAGGATCAATACTAATTGCAGTTACATCAATAGCACAATACTGACAGCTACTATCATCAGTTACCGAAAGTGGATCATAATTATAAGCTAAAGAATCTGTACATCCTATTGTTGGAAATAATGTGAAGCAAGTGCTAGGTTCGCCAAATTTAGCCCAGTATCCAGTAAAAGCACCAACAATATTATATGTTAGAGTCATATTCAAGAGACTACCAAAATAATCTCCATCATAAGCTTCTATAGATAATTCATCACCACAAATTTCCCAATTAAAGTAACTTGTATATAGTCCATCACTGCTGTCAATTATATAACCTGAGCTATCATTATTAAATACTACTTCATCCATATACAAAGTGTCTCTAGAAGGATGACAATCATATACAGAAAACATATTCCAAGTTAACTGAGTAATATCAATAACTGGAAGCGTATAACAACAACTACTATCATCTATATCTGCATTAGCATCATAGTTAAATGCTAAAGAATCCACACATCCTTGTACTGGTGGCTCAAGAATATTAATAGTATAATCAACTATAATATCATCTTGAGTTATTGCTCCTATAAAAGGAAAATTACTTACATTAAGTGTTGTTTCAAATAATAAAGGATAAGAACCAACATCTATAGAGGTTGGATCTTGAGTAGAATAAATACTGACACAGCTAATACTTCCTGCTGGAAAAGAACAAGTAGGTGGATCACAAGCATATGAGAAGCCATTTGGTAAACCTATAACATTAGTTAAATCAATATTATCAAAAGTTACTGCTATGAGAGGAAGTCCTGGAAGATTAGCTAATGTATCTGTGTTAATAATTACAGTCATTACCTCATTATAAGACTCTCCAACATAAGCATCAGCTAAACCAGTTACATTATCAGGATAAATACCTGGAACAGTATATTGAGAATCTGACATACAAGATGTACCATATTGACATGAACCATCATCTACAGTAGCTGTAGGGTCATAATTCCATGCTGGTGAATCCGTGCAACCATAAGTGATAGAATTATTACAATTACAATTATGATAACCTAAATTAGAATAGGTGCCAAGAGGTAAAGAGTCCCATTCTAAAGAAGGATTAAATAAATCTAACCCATTAGCATCTCCAAATAAAACATTACTCTTTCTAATTAACGTATGATCCTTTGTCCACGGAACTCCAAGTGTAAATCCTGAAATTGTATCATCTGTCCAGGCACCTGAAGGTGGATTTTCACCTAATCTCCCTATAACGTCAATTACTTCGCCTAATTTAATTAGTACTATTACATCATTCCCATTAAAGTGTAAAGGTGTTGGGTAAGAACCACTTGGTTCTGCAAAATCTGCCATATTAAAAAGAACTGGGTCGCAAATTCCATATGAACTAGCTGTATCTGTCTCACCACTAGTTATAACAAAAACATCACCTGGAGCTAATAGAATTGGGGGGAGGTTAGTATTACCTCCTGAGGTATTATAAGTATATCCATTTGCATATCTCTCAATAGCATAATCATGTAAACTAATTGAATCTTGTGTTGGATTATATATTTCTAAAGCCTTACTTTGATCATCACCTTCAATATATTCAGAAAAGAATAAGTCTGAACAAGATTGCATATAAGGGTCTACACCAATACCTGTAATAATTTCTTGCGAGTCCGGACCATCTTCTGAAACAAAGACAACTAATTCTACATTTGATAAATCAACAGGAACACCATTATAATCATTTGGGATTGTATAAGTAAAGGAGGTGTCAAAATACACACCTTGTGATATTGAATATATATCAATACCCCCCAGCCCATTAATTAAATGCCTAAGCATAAACATATGATTGTAGTCTCCACTTGGTAATATTTGATCTGGATTATTTGATGCACCACTTTGAGGACCTGCAATATTATTCTGAATAAGAGCTATATTTAATCTATTTGTTGATTCAATACTACTTCCAGTATAATATAATTCTATATCAATTATCATCTCCCTAGTATCATTGTTAATACTTGCCTCTGACCATATATTAACTGGAGATGAAATATTTAATATCGATTCTGCAGCTGGCCAGTAATCATTTCTATCAATAGAAGTGCCACCTTGAGACCAGTTAGCAAAATAATGTCTATTCACAGTTCCAGCTGGATATCCATTAATAGATGCATTTTGATCAATATTAGATCCAAATGGAGTTTCATAGTTTTCACCATAAACAGTAGAATTAAAGTTACTATGTATCTCTATAGGGAGAACTCTATCTTCTCCTAAAGAATCTCTAATTTCCTCTACTATTTTATGTCCATCTGGGCAGTGGATGCAAGCCACACCACCAAATTGCTCCAAAACAACATTTCTATTAGTTGGAGTAGTGCTTACATTATAATTATTTGAAGAAGTTACCTCAAAAGCATTATTAAGCATTATCCAATTTTCACTGATTTTATCATAAACCTCTAAATCATACCAACCAGTATTCTGAGTAGAGGATATAGTTACATCTCCATAAAGTTCATTGCCACTTTCACCTGTTGATGTTCCGTAGAACATATTACTACTACTCCACTGACTAAATCTAAAATAAGAAAGCGCATTACTCCACTGAGAACTCCAACCATAATCCATATTATTTCCGCTAATGGATACCGATAAAGTTTCACCTTGTTCTCCACTGTTTGGTGAGATAGAGTTTACTTGTGGATTACTAGTTACTGCAATCTCAATAACTTCAAAAGCCTCACTATTTGTAATCCATTGTTGGGTTGCCTGATCGTAAACCTCTAAATTATACCAACCAGGATTCTGACCACTTGGTATAATCACCTCTCCATGCAATGTCCTTGCATACTCACCCATCATTTCATCACCTGGATATGAATATGTTGGTATTCCAAGGAAAATATTTGTTGAAGAATACTGACTAAATCTAAAGTTAGATAAAGTACCTGACCACTGGCTATCACCAGAAAAATCAATTCCTCTTCCTGAAATATAAACAGATAAGGTCTGTCCTATATTACCCTCATTTGGACTAATATCCATAATCTCTCCTGTTCTTACTTCAAAAGAATCACTACTTGTAATCCATTGATTTGTTCCAATATCCCAAATTGCAAGCTCATATACACCAGGAAATTGATCCCAAGGAATATCAATATTATAAGACCTAAAATATTGACAAGAAGAAATACTATTACTCTCCTCTTCACATGAATACCAGTTATCTATATCTGCATAAAAAATATTGGTATTAGAATATTGACTAAAACGTAAATTATTAGTCGTACCACTAAAACTACCTATATCTATGTTTCCTCCTGAAATAGAAACACTTAATGCTTCTCCAGGATAACCTTCTCCCCTATTTATCTCTCCTAAGTAAGGGTAAGTAGGTTCGGTAACTACAAAAACATTAGATCCTATTTTAGTAGTCTCATACTCCCACCACCAAGAATTATTCTCTGTACTCATAAATAAATCATAATTACCTAGCATTGAACCCCCTTCATCACTAGTATTAGGTATAGTAATGGTACTATAAAAACCATAAGAACCAATAGCATGATTCCATTGCCAGGCATTAGCTGAATTATTTGGAACTTCAAAAGAACTCCAATCATCATTACGTAGATAAAGAAAACCAGCAGATGAAGGAGAAAAAGTCTCAAAATCAGAAGGAGAATTACCAGAAATAAATACATCCAATGTCTCTCCTAAACTAGCAGTGTTAGGAGTAATGATTACTGTTGGTATTTGTGCAAAAACACCACAAATAATACTGGTAATTAGTGAAAATAATAGTAACAGTTTTCTCATATTTCGTAAAAATAAAAACCCTTGTTTAATTGTGGTAAAAATAAGAAAATAAGAGGACAAAACCATACACAAAAAACCTGAAATATTTTTGACCCAGATTTCTACTTCTTGTCGTTATTTTTCTTCTTACGCTCTTGCTCAAATAGCATTAAAACGTTTAGGTAATCAACATCTTCTTTTTGTCGAATCTCAAAGATAGCTTTTGCTGTTAATCCTGCTTTCTTTGGATATTTATCAAAAGTTAATCTCAAAGCATCTAATGCCTTCTTTTCTTTATTATTTGCATTAATATAAACTGAATTTATCCAACTATCTACAATAGTTTTTAGATATAAATCATAATTATCATTATTCTTCTTTCTTTTCCAATATGCATCTACCTTGCTTTGTAAGATTACATCTAGTGCTTCAACATATCTCTTTTCATTATAAAGTATAGCAGCCAAATTTACTCTTGCTTCCTTAAAAGTTGGATTCACTTTAAATACATCACGATAGAATTTCTTTGCCTTTTTGCTATCACCTTTCATCTGCCAAGTGGTTGCTAAATTATTTAACACATGCACATGATAAGGATTTACTTTATAAGCATCCTTAAAATTATTAAGTGCTAAATCATATTTTTGCTGATTAAAATAAGCCACTCCTCTATACCACAATAGTGGCGTTGAAGTATTTTCCATTTCATAATAGGTTGGATTATATGCCTTTTCAATAGCTTTTATAACATAGTTCCAATTCCCTTTTGATTTATAATGTATAGCATTTGCAGCATGTATCTCTCCTTGATATCTTATAGATGCAACATACACGACAAAAAAACTAATAATAATAAGCAGTAACTTAAACCAAGTTGGCATCTTAGTCTTTACCTCTTTTATTCTACCAACAATAACAAATGAGGCCAACACAAAAAAGATAATATTATGACTAAATCTTTCCATTGGAAAATCAACCAAACTAATAAATCCAAAACCTAAAAAGCAAGAAAATAATAAGGAATAAAAGATTCCATCTTCTTCTTTTCTGTTTTTATGTAAATAATAGGAATCCCTTAAAAGAATAATAAATAGTAATAGATAAGCAATGCCTGCAATAAATCCACCCTCAGAAAATACCCATAAAAAATCGTTATGGGGTCTTTGAGCAAAAGATTTACCCCAGGTGCCGATATACAGACCATACTCCCAAACATCTATTTTCCAGTTACCAGGTCCAACACCAAATAAAGGATTCTCAGAAATTAGCTGAAGCGAGCTATCATATAATTTATATCTAGAAGATGAAGTGAAATCTAAAGTTTTGTTTATTTCTCCGAGAAAAGCATCATACCTATTAGTGTATTTCATTATAGCATACCCACCACCTAAGAACAGTACAGCTCCTACTAAAAGAGCTGTAAAATGCTTTTTCTGCAAACTTGTATAGTTCAGCAAGACTAATGAACTGCTAAAAATTCCTACAGCAAATAAAACTGCTCTTGATTGAGTTTGAAAAACAGTTATTAAAATTAATAGTATAGCGAAACTACTTAATATCTTTAAAAATCGCTTACCAATAGTTAGTATATATATTAATATTGGCAACATCAAAAACTGTATTGATGAAAGTAGGTTTTTATGCCCCATTGTTGCTGCTATATCATCAATCTCATGCTTTATCACAAAATCTGATTTCATTGATCCATCTGACCATAAATATGAATAGCTTTGTATTTGAAATAAATAAATAGCTGACAAAAAAAGTGAGAAGTAGATGAATGAATTTAGTAATGATTTATACCCTTCTTGTAGCACAAATTGTATTACAATAATTGCAAAAACATAGGATAAAACTGATTTAAGAATTATATAAATAGACTCTGAGCCAAAACCATTATAAAAGGCTGAAAATATATAAGCTATTATTACTACTGCAAAAGCTAACATCGCAGGATGTGTAACTACTTCTTTATAAATTGATTTATTTGCAAGAAAATAATAAAGTAACACACCACTAATTACACATGATATTGCTAAGAAACGAATAGCTAATGTGGGATCAGAAGTTGAGAAAGAAACAATCAAAGGTATAATTGCAATAAATATCTGAAGTACTCTTCTCACAAAGCAAACTTATAGAAAATTATGGGAAATATGAAGAGATAATTAATACAAGAAGGAAATTTTAGCATTAGCAAAGAAATATAAGAGTTTTCACTATAAAGTTGTCTTATCTAGAAAAGAATTAAATGGATATAAAGGCTATGTACACCCGCTATATTAGTAAATATTTTATGGATAAAAGCAAGGATATTTCTTTTTCTGAGGGAGAAGAATATGATTTTAGAGGGAAGATATTGGTTATTAGGAAAAGGATATGAAAGAAAGTACATTGAGTATGAACTATATGGCTAATTAAATAAAATAAACTACCAAAAAAGAAAATACTACAGCATAATATTTTTTAAATATGTAAGTCAAAGAGACTTGATTTATTCAGGCTTTTTTATTTTTACAAAATGAAAAAGATACTTCTTCTACTACTAATTCCATTCATTAGTTTCAGCCAAAATATTGATAAACTATTTGGTGAAAAAGGAGAGATCTATTTTTCTTTTAAATACAACAACAAGAGCCAACTAGATGAAATATCTAATATTATTTCATTAGACCATAAAACTAACTCTGAGATGGCTTATGCTTATGCAAATAGATCTGAATTTCAGAATTTCTTAAAAATAGGTATTGACTATAAATTAATAAATAAGAAACCTATAAATTTTATCAACAATTCTTCAGGTAATTGGGATTATTATCCTACTTATACTGAGTATACTGATATGATGCAAACATTTGCTAATTCTTTCCCGGATATATGTAAACTTCATAATTTAGGAACTTTAAATTCAGGAAGAGAAATACTAATTGTACAAATTTCTGACAATGTTGGGCAAAAAGAAAATGAACCTTCCTTTTTATATACCTCATCAATGCATGGAGATGAATTAGCAGGATATATCTTAAGTTTAAGACTAATTGATCATATTTTAAACGGATATGGAAATAATCCACGATTAACAGGTCTAGTAGATAATATTGATATTTGGATTAATCCACTAGCCAATCCAGATGGAGCCTATGATCATACACCTCCCTCATGGCCCCCTAACTTACCTGCAGGAAATACAAACGAAATTGACTATCCTAAAAGATATAATGCAAATAATATTGACCTAAATAGAAATTATCCCGATCCCCAAGACGGACCTCATCCTGATGGGAATTCTTATCAAACAGAAACAAATATCTTCTTAGGGCTTGCTGATACAGTAAATTTTACAATTTCTGCCAACATGCATAGCGGTGTTGAAGTATGTAATTACCCGTGGGATACTTGGAGTACTTTAACAGCAGATGATATTTGGTGGCAGTATGTTTGCACAGAATATGCTGATAGTTGTCAAGAAAATAGTTCCTCAGGATATTTTAACTCTCAGAATAATGGAATTACAAATGGGAATGATTGGTATGAAGTTAATGGAGGTAGACAAGATTATATGAATTATTTCAGATATTGCCGAGAATTTACTTTAGAGCTTTCAAATGAAAAAACGCCAGCCCCTATAGATCTGCCAACGCTTTGGGATGCAAATTATCCTTCGTTATTAAACTATATAGAACAATCTTTATTTGGACTTAGAGGTATTATAAAAGATAGTATTACAGGAAATCCATTAAAAGCAAGAATTGAAATCAATAATCATGATATAGATAGCTCTCATATATATTCTACTTTACCAATTGGTAATTATCATAGATATTTATATCAAGGAAATTATAATGTAACTTTTAGTAAAAGTGGATACTATCCGAAAACAATTAATACGTCTATATTCAATAATTCTTCTACTATTAAAGATGTTCAATTAGCACCCATAAATTTAACACCTACTTATATCTCTGAAGAAATAACAAACAATAAATATAATTTACTAATAGATGTTTTAGGAAGAAAAAAAAACCCAACAAAAAACACTCCTATACTTTATATCTATAATGATGAAACAGTAGAGAAAATAATAATAATAGAATAAATGAAAATAGCTATAGTGTTATTTGATGGAGAGTGCCAATTTTGTAATAAGTGGATATGCTTTGTAAAGAGTAAACTACAAAGAAATGAAATATCATTGCTTCCATTTAATTCAAGTCAAGCAATAGAAATACTTAAGGATTACAAAATGACAAATCAAAACTCTGTCGTTTACATAAAAGATGATCTAGTCTGTTTAAGATCAAGAGCAGTTTTAAAAATTTGCAGACAATTAAAATTTCCATATAATCTACTTCAAATCCTAACTATTTTACCTACTTTTCTTCTTGATTTCTGCTATGAATTTATAGCAAAAAGAAGGCTTATTTTTAATTCAAGAAAAGAATGTTGTAATGGCTAATAATATTTTTGGAGAATCATTAATTACTTGCGGTAACAAAGCTATAACTGGCTACTTTCGTGACGGCTGCTGTAATACTTACCAAAATGATGCATTACATACCAAATACATTGTAGCTGCTGAATACTTCTTACAATTCTCTTATGATGTAGTAAATGACTTATATACAACTTTAACACAGTTTGGTCTGCCTGCAGTCAAGCGAGGTGAAAGATGGTGCTTATGTGCTTTCAGTTTGAAAGAAGCTCTACAAAATAATTGCGCGCAAAATAAGGTAATCCAATTAACTAATCTAATAAAATACGCTTACAGATAAAACTATGTATGATGTTGTTATTCTTACTGAAAATCGTTATATCAATCCAACTAAAACTAATTGGTATATAGATCAGGTCTTACTAGAAGATCAATTACTACAAAATGCATTAGAAAATAATGGGTTAAAAGTTTGCAAAAAAGACTGGACAGACCCAATCTTTGATTGGCAAAAAACCAAATATGCGATCTTCAGAACTACTTGGGATTACTTTGAAAAATTTAAGGAGTTTTTCTTTTGGCTTGATCAAACAAAACACAAAACTACTTTTATCAATTCTGCAGAAATAATTAATTGGAATATTGATAAACAATATCTGAAATATCTAGTAAAAAGCGGCATAAATATTGCACCTACACTCTTTATTGAAAAAGGAGATAGAATAACACTATCTCAACTATTTAAGAGAACCAACTGGCCTGAAGCGGTCATTAAACCATCAATCTCAGGTGCAGCACGTCACACTTACCGAATTAATTCTAGGAATTGTTCTGAATTTGAAAGTATATTTCAAAAACTTATAAAGAATGAATGTCTGCTTTTTCAAGAGTTTCTAAATAATATTATAACGCAAGGAGAAATATCGATAATACTGATTGCTGGAAAACATACACATGCAGTAAGAAAGATGGCTAAAAAAGGAGATTTTAGAGTTCAAGACGATCATGGAGGAACTGTAGAAAAATATATCGCAACTAAGGAAGAAATCATATTTGCTGAAAAATGCCTAAAAGCAATCCCTTTCAAACCAATATATGCTAGAGTTGATCTAGTTTATGATAATAAC
>MDSV01041498.1_pt1 | contig 11318 bp, 8 predicted proteins | sample 810851 | NCBI WGS metagenome assembly MDSV01 (sample SAMN05326640, study PRJNA326480) | marine metagenome | isolation source: seawater | place: Atlantic Ocean: North East | collected 2012 | reverse complement strand
CTGACCCAGGGTGAAGTTACGGCTGGTGTTGCCGTCGGAATAGGGCATGATCCGGGCCGGGCCTTCCTGGGGCACATTGGCCGGGGCCACCCAGGCTTCCAGCGAGTAGGCGCCACTGGACTTGATATGGGTGGATAGTTTGCGACTGGCGGTGGTGGTGGCCTGCGCCTTGCCCGTGGGCAGGAACTGAATGCCATTGCCTCCCACCCAGTTGTAGTCACCGTAAAGGTCCAGGTTCATCTGCGGCTCCACGCCACTCTTGTCCAGCACCAGGGCACCATCGCCTTCATCAAATTCCCACATGGCAATGGCGCCGGTATCAATACGGCCACCGCCGCTGGCGATAATGCCGTCCCGCTCCAGAATCAGCGCCCGGCTGGTGATCCAGGTATCCGGCACTTCCACCGGTGCAGGAATGGCCGCCTCGAACTGCTTGATGGCGTCCAGCATTTCCTGGGCGTTGGCCATGCAGGTCTCACCGCAGTTATGGAACTCACTGCGCTGACGCACCACGAACCGCGACAACGCCTCCGCCAGGGAGCGATCCTGCACGCTGTCCTCGATATCAATCCGGCTGCGGGAAGCCTCGTAGGCTTCGTCCATATCGGCACTGGCAAAATACGGCTGTTGTGCGTTGACGCCGGCATCGGAACGGTGGCAGGTATCGCAACTGTATTGGGCGAACAGCGGGTAAATATAAGTGCTGAAGGCGGAGCGTGCGGTGAGGTAATCGTCGCCACCGGTCACCGGGATCTGTTTGGTGACGGTAATGTCATGCTCGGTGGGTGCCGAGAGTTGGATCTCGGTGCTGCTGGAGCTGACGCCATTGAGCCAGCGCTCAATATAATCCGTCATCTCCGAGCCGCAGGCGGCGTCGCTGCCGTTGATCCAGCAGTGATGGCCACCGGCCACCTTGGCCACGAACTCGGAGGAGCCGGGGTTGGTGCGGTTGATGTAACTGCGGGCCACGTTGTAGGCCTGATCCACATCGCCGGGGGCCAGAAACACCGGGGACTGATCACCATTGTGACAGCCGCCACAGGTTTTCACCCGCAACTCGTCATAGAAGTATTGCTTGAAGCGGCACACTTCCGCCGCAGTGGTGGGGTCACCGCTGTAACTGTGACCACAAACCGGGCCGGTGTAGGGACTGGTGTCCACGCTGACCTGCTCGCTGTCACCGCCAAAGCCATTATTGTACTGGGCATTGGTCTCGTTGGAGGCGCCGCCGCCGCAGCCGGTCAGTATCAGAGTGACCAGCAGGCCCAGGGCCGCCAGCCAGGTTCGCTTGTTTGTACGTTTCAATGCGTTCATGTCAAATCTCCACGGTATCCTGTTGGGCCAGCGCAATGGGGTCAATCGCCCCGGCAGTACACTGCGGCATCGGTGAACGCCGTCTGCAGGTTATAGTTGCTGGCTTCAAAGTTGGTCACCATGGACGACACCTGCGCGTGATCCGCACTGGTGGTGGGCGGATGCAGGCAAACGGTTTGGAATACTTTCTTTACCTGGCACTGGGCAAAGGCATCGGTGTGGGCCAGCTCGGCGCCCATGGATTTGGCACCGCTGCCCATGCCGGCATCACCGGTATAGGGATTGCTGTTCCAACCCAGGGCCGAGTTGGGGCCGGCGCGCCAGTAGTTCTCCCAGCTGTCATCGGGGGTGGCGTAACCGTAGCGGAAATTGTCGGCGTTGATATGGTACTTGGCCTGCACTTGGTTGGGGGTATAGATTAACTGGCCCTCATCGGTGCCTTCCTCCCCACTCCACTCATAGTAGGCGTAGGCCTGGGCCAGGGGATCCATGCCCGCATGGCAACCCACGCAGCGGTTGAGGAAAATGCGGCTGTCGCCACCGGGGCTGCGGGATACATCCTGGCGAATGCGGTCCGGGGCCCGGCTGGTATCCTTCACCTGCTCCAGATCCCGACACAGGAAATTAAGCATGGTAAAGCGGAACATGGCGCGGTTGGTGCCGGCCACAAAGAAGGCCTTGGCCGCAGCGCGGGTGGTCATCACCCCGGCGGTGGCGGAAGACGCCAGGCCGGTAACCCCGGACTGAGTGCGACGCTCCAGCACGCCAGGGTCGCCCAGGTTGGCGCCGCTGGCTTCCAGCGCCACATAGTGATCGTTATCACTGTTTGAATAAGCCGGCAGGCTGCCGTTGGTGCCCACATAAAGCAGATCCCCGTACAGCACCTGGCGGAAATCCAGACCGTCCCGCACCACCCCGATCACCGTGGCGGTGAAATCGTTGAGGTCGGCAAACATGGTCTGCTCTTCGTTGGTCCAGGGGGTGGCCATGTTCTTCAGGGTGACGTTGTAGAACCCCTGGCTGTCCAGGGCCAGCTGTGCAGCGGCCTGGGCGGCGGCTTCACTGTCCGTGATCCCGTCGTTATTGACATCCATCACCGATAGCATGGTGCTGAGTTCGGCTTCCGTGGGGGGGACACCGGCGATCCGGTCGTACATGCGTTTGGCCTGCTCCCGCGCCCCGGCTTCAGCGGGGGGCGCCGATACCACCAACATCAGCCCCAAGAGGGCGGCACCGGCCAGCGCGGAGGGCGCGCGTTTGTTTTGTTTTATCATCACTCTACACCTATCATTCCTGGCTCATCCAACACTGCGACAGTGGTTACAGACCCATCAACTACAGCGTAATTGTTCTTATTTTGTTCTGTTTAAAATATAGACAGACGGACCTTTTGCGGGAATCAACGTGGTTGTGGCCCGGTCTGTCATCCACCATTCTTAGAATCGTTGACGCAGATTTCGGATTCTCGGGAATCAGTTTAAGCAGCAATTGGCTGAACAATGCGTGACCGGCATCCCATTATTCCTCACCGTTACAATGGGAAACGCAAAGCTGTGATGCAGTCCAAATTTCACTCAACGAATAACGTGCCACACTTTGCTTATTGAAGAAATCGCTCAGGAAGCCAGGGCTGGCGGGCATCGTGGCAACCCGCCCTTGATGGAATAAGAAAATGAAAGACTATCGCTTTTTGAACAGAATGTGGTCAGCCGAAATGAACAAAACAATAAAAACCTTACTGTTTATAACCGTTGCACTGAGCCTGGGCGCCTGCGGCAGCGATGACAAACTGCCGGGCGGCACCAACCCCGGCGATCAGGACCCCCTGGCTGAAGGCACGCCGCTGTTCTATATCGAGCGCCAGGTCACCAGCGAGGAAGATGAGCTCAATGACCCGCTGCACTTTGTGGGCGGGGCCCGGCTGGTGATGAAGGCCCGGGCGGATCGGGCGGCGCCGGAAACAGTGTTGTCAGACCGTCTCTGCGCCAGCAATTGCGATTTTCGGGATCTGGATGTGTCCTACGACGGACTCTATGTACTGTTCGCCATGCGCGAGGAGGATCCGGACGAGAATGACAATGAGCAGTACACCTGGGACCTGTACGAATACGATATCGAAAACGACAGCATCCGCGCCCTGCTGCCCAATGATGACGCCTCCAAATTCAATCACGAAATCACCCCCCGCTATTTGCCCTCCGGGGATATTGTGTTCGCCTCCACCCGTCAGACCTACACCCGGGCCATCAATCAGGACACCGGCAAACCCGGCTATTCCGGCCTGGAGGAGGACCGCCAGGAACGGGCCCTGAATCTGCACGTCATGTCCGCCGACGGTCAGAATATCCGCCAGATCACCTTCAATATGAGTCACGATCTGTACCCGGTGGTATTGCCGGACGGCAGTATCCTGTACTCCCGCTGGGACAATTTCACCCGCGATGCCATGAACCTGTACCGGGTCAACCCTGACGGCACCCGTAACCATATCGTCTACGGCATGCACAGCCATGATACCGGCCCCGGGGACACCGAATTCCAGTTTGTGAAAGCCAATCTGCTGCCGGACGGCCGGGTGTTCGTGCTGGCCCGGCCCATGGACAGCCAGTTCTACGGCGGGGATTTTCTCACCATTGATATTACCGATTATGTGGACAACACCACTCCCACGGCCCTTACCAACGGCAGTGGCCCGGCCCAGCAGAGCATTACCGATACCAGCGTGAATACTGGTGCCCAGTATTCCACCGGTGGTTACTACGCCGACTTCCACCCGCTGTGGGATGGCACCAACCGGGCCCTGGCCAGCTGGAGCCTGTGCCGGGAGCAGGACGGCCAGACCATTCTGCCCTGCAACGACAACACCATGGGCGATGCCGGCAACCAGCCCGCCACCCCCGCCTATGGCATCTGGATGCTGAACTACGAGGACGACACCCAGGTACCGGTGATCCCCGGCCAGACCGGCGTGGTCATTACCGATGTGGTCCTGGGTTACGTCCGCACCGCGCCGCTCACCTTCGCTGACGATTTTCCCTTCGAGGAGAACAACTGCCTCAATGCGAACTTCAAACTGGATGCCGGTACCCAGACCGAGCTGTGCTCCAGTCAGGAAGGGGTGCTGCATATCCGCAATGTGTACGAAACTGACGGCGCCCTGAACTTTGGCGGCACCGATGTCAGCGCCAGCTATAACCAGTGGGCGGATCCCTCCCAGACCACGGTGGCCAACCGGCCGGCGCGCTTTCTGCGGGTGATCAAGGGTTATCCAGAGCCGGATCGGGATATCCAGGATCCGGACGGCGAGGCTTTCGGCCGGGCCGGGGCCCAGCGCATGAAACAGATCCTGGGTTATGCCCCCATTGAGCCGGACGGCTCAGTGAAGGTCCGGGTCCCCGCCAATGTGCCGCTGATGATCAGCATCACCGATGACAGCGGCAAGCGGCTCACCGCCCGCCACCAGAACTGGCTTAGCGTGCGCCCCGGCGAAGTGCTGGAATGCAAGGGCTGCCATACCCGTGGCAGCACCGAGCCCCATGGCCGCTTTAACGCCCAGCCCGACTCCACCAACCCCGGCGCGGTGAGCGGCAGCAGTTACCCGGGGGCCACTCCGGAAATCCTGTCCCCCTTCTCCTACACCGTGAGCGGGGAAATCCTCAACGCCACCATGGCGGAGGCCAAGTTCAGCTATATCGAAACCAATCTCAACGCCACCGCCGGCCAGATGTTGAAACTGAACCGGGATCCGCGCTTCAGTTTTTCCTGGCTGGACAACGACCCCATGGCGGACCTCACCGCCGCGGACCTGGAGTCGGAAGACCCCCTGGATCCCCAGCTGCCCTGGTACGACAATATTCCCCTGCTGGCGGATACCGCCTATGAGTTACCCACCAATAATTTCTGTGGCAACTGGAGCTATCGCTGCCGCATCGACATCAATTATCCGGACCACATTCAACCCCTGTGGGAATACAATCGCACCGGCCTGCTGACCCTGGCCCACGGCGGCGATGGGGTAACCCCCACCCAGTTCGCCTGTGTGGACTGCCATACCCGCACCGATGCCATGAATCTGGCCCAGGTGCCCGCCGGCCAGCTGGAACTCACCAGCCAGGTGGATACCGGTATCCGCATGCGCTCCTATAATGAGCTGTTTATCGCGGATATCGAGCAGGAGCTGGTGGAAGGGGCGCTGCAGGATATCGTCTGTACCGAACTTCAGGAGCAGCCAGTGCTGGATCAGGACGGCAACCCCACCTTCGACCAGAACGGGGATCCCATCACCCAACTGGTGGAAGTGATTGTGCAGTGCCCCGCCACCGAAGGCCCCTACGTTTCCCCCGCCGGGGCCCGTTCCGGCGCCAGTAACAGCTTCTTCGCCCTGTTCCAGGCCGGCGCCAGTCATGAGAACTATCTCACACCGGCGGAACTGCGTCTGATCACGGAGTGGCTGGACATCGGTGGCCAGTACTACAATGACTTATTCGCAGCCCCCGAACGCAACTGACAAATCCACCGCGGTGGGTGGCTGCGCCCACCGCTATGCTATAGAATGAAGTAAAACAACATCTTATACGCTCAATTTTCTCCAACAAGAAAGAAGGCGCCCCACCCACAACATGACAGTCCGGATTCTGCTTTGCATTCTTATCCTGTGTTGCGCGGGCACCGGCCGGGTACAGGCCGCCGACTACCCTTCCGTGCGGGTGGCGGAGCCCTATCTGGATCTGCGCACCGGGCCGGGGCGGGGCTATCCGGTCACTCAGATTGTGGAACGGGGGGACTGGGTGGAGGTCATGTTGCGCCGCACCGACTGGATCAAGGTGCGCACGGAAAAAGGCTTCGAAGGCTGGGCCCACCAGAATGCCATGGCGCAAACCCTGGACCCGGATGGTCAGCCCACGGAAATCCCCACGGTGGGCGAAGGGGATTTTGTGCACCGGCGTTGGGAAACCGGTTTTAAAATCGGCACCTTTGCCGGCGCCCGCACCAGCGATGCCTACCTGGGCTACTACTTCACCAGCAACCTCTCCATTGAAGCCACCCTGGGGGAGGCCTTCGGCTCCACTGTGGATTTTCAGTTCCTCAACCTGAGCCTGACCCACCAACCCTGGCCCCAGTGGCGTTATTCGCCCTACCTCACCCTGGGAGGCGGTGCCAAAACCACCCGTTACGGCGACACCGAAGTACAACTGAGCGACCGCACCGATCAGACCGTGCATGCCGGGCTGGGTATCCGCATTTATTTGACCCGACAACTGATGGCCCGGGGGGAATACCGCAATACGGTGATTCTCACCGACCAGGAACAGAACGAAGAGAGTGACGAATGGACAATCGGTTTATCCGCGTTTTTCTGAGCACCCTCGCCCTGGCACTGCTCACCACCACCGGCGCCCGGGCCGAGGAATCCGGCGCGGACACCGCGCTGCAGGAACCCCCGGTCATCGACCCCAAGGTGGTGCGCCTGGGGTTGAAGGAGTCGGAAATTGACGACGAAAACTTCGAGCTGGGGCTGTTTGCCGGTTATATGAGTGTGGAGCACTTCGGCACCCACGAAGTGTATGGTGTACGCGCCGCCTGGCATGTGAACGAGGACCTGTTCTTCGAAGCCAATTACGGTCAGGCCACCGTGGGGGACACCCCCGCCGAATATGTGAGCGGGGAAATCCAGCTCACCACGGACGATAACCGGGATTTCGTTTACTACAATTTAACCATGGGCTTCAACGTCCTGCCCGGAGAGGCGTTTGTTACCAGCGACTGGGCCTTCAACACCAATATCTATCTGCTGGCCGGCGGCGGCACCGTGGACTTTTTTGGTGACAAGGAGTTTGCCCTGAACCTGGGAATGGGACTGCGGATGATCCTGACCGACTCCCTGGCAATACACGCCACCTTCCAGGACATCATGACCGACAAACTACAAGAACTGAGCGACGGCGATGACGGTTCCGCCCATAACATGCAGTATACCGCCAGCCTGACCTACTTTTTCTGAGGGGGGTTCCATTGACCCGAAAGAGGCATGATCCGATGACACTGACAAACCTGAAGCAATTGCTGGCCACGGCCCTGCTGATCCCCACACTGCTGCTGGGCAACGCGGCGCTTGCCAAAAGCGAACCCCTGTCCGGGCCGGCCCCGGACTTCGCCCTGCCCCTGGAGGGCGGCAAGAAACTGAAGCTGTCCCAGCTCAAGGGCAACGTGGTGATGATCAACTTCTGGGCCTCCTGGTGCGCCCCCTGTCGGGAAGAGATGCCACTGATCGAGGACCTGTTCCAGAACTACAAAAAGCTGGGGTTCGTGGTATACGGAGTCAATGTGGATTTCAACCCCGCCGATGCCAAGCCGCTGTTAAAGGAAACCGGCGTCAGCTTCCCGGTGGGCTACGACAGCAAAAACCGGGTCAGTGAACTGTACGGGGTGGATTCCATGCCCAGCACCGTCATGGTGGACCGCAAGGGCAATATGCGGTTTCTGCACCGGGGCTACAAACCCGGCTATGAAGACGACTATGAACAACAGATTCGCAAATTGATACGGGAATGATCATGAGGTCGTATTGCGTATTGTTACGTTGTTTGGGGTTACGCTGCTCAGGATTGCGTTGCGCCCCCAACCGGCCCCTGCTTTTGGTCAGTCTGCTGTCGGGGCTGTTGCTGACTGCCGGCTGCAGCAGCATTCAGCCCTGGGTAAAGCCCTATGAACGTAATAATCTGGCGGATCCCATTATGAGCTTCAGCCCGGATCCGGTGGAAGCCGGCTATCTGCATCACGTGTTCCAGTCCCGGGAAGGGGCCCGGGGCGCCGAGGGTGGCGGCGGAGGTGGCTGTGGCTGCAACTGATCACGCCCTTGCCCGCCCTCTTAATGGCCAACCGGGACGCCTCCGGGGCGGCCTTTGGCTGTTGTTGGTCGCCCTGTTCAGCCTGCCGGCCAGTGCCGCAGTGCTGCCCGCTGATCGGGCCGATGTGCTGTACCACAGCTACGAAGGGGGCGGGGTTAAGATCGATGGCCCGGCGGTGCTGGTGCGCAAGAGCGTCACCGATGATGTCTCCCTCAGCGCACAGTACTATGTGGATGAAATCTCCGGCGCCTCCATCGATGTGCAGGTGCTGGCCAGCGAGTATGCCGAGGAGCGCACCCAGTATGACCTGGGGGCGGACTACCTGCTGAGCAAAACCATTATCAGCCTGGGCTACTCCAACAGCAGCGAAAACGATTACGAGGCGGACACTTACTCCATCGGCATCAGCCAGGATTTCTTCGGCGATCTCAGCACCCTTAGCCTGAGCTACGCCCAGGGCAGCGACACCGTGGGCAAGAGTACTGACCCGACTTTCAGCGAGGAAAAGACCACCCGTTCCTATCAATTCGGCTGGACCCAGGTGATTACCAAGAATCTGCTGATGAACTTTATTTACCACGTAATCACGGATGAGGGTTATCTCAACAACCCTTACCGGGCGTTTCGCTATCTGGACAACGCCAATGACCCCAGCGCCGGCTACACCTGGCTGACCGAGAAATATCCGGAAACCCGCACCAGCCACGCCGCCGCTGTGCGGGGCCGCTACTACCTGCCCTACCGGGCCGCGTTCGGGTTTGAATACCGCCGCTATAACGACACCTGGAATATCAACGCCTACAATCTGGACCTGAGCTATACCCACCCCCTGGGGCAGCACTGGATTCTGGATCTGCGCTACCGCTTCTACTCCCAAAGCGATGCGGACTTTTACGCCGACCTGTTCCCCGCGGAAAACTTTCAAACCTACATGGGAAGGGACAAAGAACTCAGCGAATTCACCACCCATACCTTCGGCGTCAAAGTCTCCTACGAACTGGACACCGGCTGGAGCCGCAACTGGCTGGAGAAAGCCTCGGTGAGTCTGGCCTGGGATCTGATCCAACTGGATTACGACAATTTCCGCGACGCCCGCCGGGATGACCTGACCCCGGGCACCGAGCCACTGTACGAATTTGACGCCGATGTAATCCGATTTTTTATATCTGCCTGGTTCTAGAGAATATTCCGCAATAAGCCCCCCCATGGGCGGCCTCCGGCCCTGACACCCGCCGTTATTGGCTCTACACTGATGCCTACAAGGACTGTAACTGGCGGTGCACCGCCCTCCGGGCTGGTGTCAGAGGTGTATCATGGAACGGACCCTCCTACTCTGCGATGCAGACACGCAACTGGCAACGATATACGGCGAAGCCCTGAAAGGGGACCGGATTCAGGTGTTCGGTTGCGGGGACCCCCACAAGCTTCCGGCCCTGGCTCTCAGCGCCCAGCCGGATATGATTCTGATCAGCGTGGAGCCGGATCAAACCGATGCCATCCAGGTCTGCCGGCAACTCAAGCGCCATCCCCAGACCCTGGCGGTGCCGGTGCTGATGCTGGCGGACGCCCCGGACCACCATGCCCGGCGTAAGGCCATCCGGGCCGGCGCCATGGATCTGCTGCCCCGGATCAGTTCTCACTTCTTCGTGCGCGAGCGAATTCTGGCGTGCCTTAATGAAAGCGAGCGTTTTGCCCTGGCCAGCCGCATGACCGAGCGCAGCTTCCAGGTGTTGATTGCGGAGGACAGCCCCTCACTGCAACAGTTTTACAGTGCCGTGCTGCAGGAACTGAACTGCGCGGTGGTGCAGTGCGATAACGGCCGTGATGCCTGGCATCAGCTCAAATCCAACGGCGAGTTCGACCTGGTGATCACCGATCTGTTTATGCCGGTGATGGACGGCCGGGAACTCTGCAACCTGATTCGCTCTCATCACGAATTCGACCAGATCCCCCTGCTGGTGATTACCACCGAGCAGGAAAAGCCGGTGCTGTACGATCTGCTGGATATGGGGGTCAACGACTTTATTCAAAAACCGTTTCGGGAACCGGAGTTGCGGGGCCGGGTGCAGGCCCACCTGCGTAACCGGCTGTTGCTGCAGGAGCAGTTTCATCTCACCCAGCAACTGATCGAGTCCAGCGCCCTGCTGGAACAAAGAATCGCCGAGCGCACTCAGGAAATCGCCGATGCCAATGTGGAAACCATCTATAAACTGGCCACCGCCTGCGACCTGAAGGACACCAACACCGCCAACCATATCGCCCGGGTGCGGGAGTATGTGGAGCGCTTCGCCCTGCACCTGGGGATCGACCGCCGCACCGCCCGGGAATTCGGCTATTCCAGCATGATGCACGATGTGGGCAAGCTGGGCATTCCCGATGCCATACTGGGTAAGCCGGGCCCCCTGAATGACGCGGAGTGGGAAATCATGCGCACCCATCCGATCAAAGGCCGGGAACTGCTGGGTTCGCAACCGTTTTTCAAACACGCGGCGGACATTGCCGTGGCCCACCATGAACGTTTTGATGGTACTGGCTACCCCTATGGTCTGCGGGGCAAACGCATTCCCCTCAGCGCCCGCATCACCGCCATCGTCGATATCTACGATGCCCTCACCAGCCGCCGACCCTACAAGGAACCCTGGCCGGTGGCGGCGGCCTATCGGGAGCTGCGCCAATTGGCGGGCCACCATCTGGACCCCACCCTCACCGCAGAATTTCTCAAACTGGGCCGCAATGGCGATCTGAGCCGCATTCGCGAGCGTTACGCCGAAGCCTGTTGAAGCGCCTGCCCGCAGCCAACATGGCCTGCCCCCCGCCCCGCCCCTTGCATAGCCGGGGCAGGGGAAACCCGGTATAATCCCGCCTTTAACAGCCACCCATTGCACACAGGTTTAACACTTGATGGATGTAACCGCCTACATGGCCGGCCTGGGTCAACAGGCCCGGGCCGCCGCGCGGCAGATGGCCAAGGCCAATACCGGGGCCAAGAACGCCGCCCTTGTCGCCATTGCCCAGGCCATCAGCCAGCAGCGTGAGCGGCTGCTGGCCGCCAACCAACAGGATCTGGAACAGGGTCGCAACAACGGCCTGGACGCCGCGTTACTGGATCGGCTGGAGCTGACGCCGGCGCGTCTTGACAATATGGTTGAGGGCCTG
>MDSV01036231.1_pt1 | contig 11318 bp, 13 predicted proteins | sample 810851 | NCBI WGS metagenome assembly MDSV01 (sample SAMN05326640, study PRJNA326480) | marine metagenome | isolation source: seawater | place: Atlantic Ocean: North East | collected 2012 | reverse complement strand
TCATTTGATAGCAGTTGTGTTATTGGTTTGTTGTGGTATTCCGAAGATAAATATCGCAGTTGTTTCCTATACCAACCAACTGACCTTGGTTCGCTACCTGCTCGTTCTTTAATTGTCTCGAATAAAGTTTCAGACATTTAAGTCTTTCTCCGTGAGTACGACAAATGATAAACCTCTTGCTTTGCACCATTTTTTAGCATATTTCCATTTTGCTTGGTTAACAAGATATGTTAGACATTCTGCTTTATACCTAGCAGTCTTTCTTTTTGGTTCCTTTGGTGGAGAGCATTGCTTTAATGGTTTTATTTCTATGATACTTTCCTTACCACCAGTTTTCATATAGAAATCTGGGTAATATCTATGAATTTTACCATCTTTAGGTGATCTGTATGGTATAAATATCTCTTCACTTGCCCATTTAGTAACAGATGGTTTGGTATCACAGAAATTCATAAATTTTCGTTCCCACAGTGATCGATATATGATCTTTGTTGGATCACCTTTATATTTTTTGGGATTGCGTGGTTTATACTTCCCAGAATAAGCCATATATAATATAGGAATTCTCTAATTATTTAGATCAAGATGATCTCAGAATACGTTTCACAAATGGCGAAAAGGGGTGGAATGGCAAAATCCACTGGATTTGCCGTCCGTTTTGAATTGCCTGATGCGTTAAAATCCCATTTAAAAACATGTGGTATTGAGGTGGAAAATAAACCTTTATGGCAAGAGTTTTGTGATGAAGCAGCTCTACCACCATCTCAGGCACAGACTGGACAAATAAATGGTAAGTATCAAGGAGAGGGATCTGTATCATACGCACATACTAAGATGTATACAGATCTGTCCTTATCATGGATGGCTGATGCTAATATGGAACCATATAAGTTTGTACAAGCATGGTGGCAGTTCATCTTTGGTGAATTTGATGGAGAAGGAAGTTTATATGATGCTGATGGATATTACAATCAAACAAACGTCAAATCCAGAAATAGACCTACTAGACTAAGGTTTCCTAAAGATTACACTACAAAGATTGAAATTTTTAAAGCAGAGAGGGGTCCTACTAGTGAAATAGGTAGAGTGTCTCAAGCACATATCATACAAGAAGCATATCCTTATTCAGTGGATTCTGTTCCTCTATCATTTGGTATGGATCAGTTAGTTAAAGTTACTGCTAACTTCCACTATACCAAGCATTTCGTCAAGTATAACGACCTAAAAGTAGCATAAATAAAAGAAAATCATATTATGGCTTTACCACAGGTTACCGCACCAACCTATGAATTGGAACTACCATCAAGCGGTAAAAAGATTAAATACCGTCCATTTCTAGTTAAGGAAGAGAAGATACTCCTTATTGCACTAGATTCCAAGGATGAAAAGCAAATAACACAGGCACTTATAGACGTGTTAAATGCTTGTGTTACCACTCGTATAAAGATTGAAGATTTACCTAGTTTTGATTTAGAGTATGTTTTCTTAAAAATTCGTGCTGCCTCTGTTGGTGAAGAGATTACTTTGAATGTTACATGTTCGGATGATGGTAAGACTAAGGTTTCTCATACTATTAATATCAATGATGTTCAGGTTCATAAACCAAAGGGTCATACTGAAAAGATTATGATCAATAAGACAGTTGGTGTTATTATGAAATATCCTAGTCTTACTCATTTTATAGACGTTGGGTTTTTGGGTGATAAAGAACTTGATGGTATGGAGATTATATTAAACTCTATAGACCAAATATTTGATGGCGAAGAGGTTACTGAATCTACAGAGTGTAGTAAGAAAGAACTTACATCCTTTGTAGAGAGTCTAACTCAGACTCAATTTAAAAAAATATCCAAATTCTTTGAAACCATGCCTAAATTAAAGCATGATTTCGTTGTTACTAATCCCAACACCAAGAAGAAAAATAAGTATTCTCTGGAGGGATTAGCGAGTTTTTTCGGATAGCACTCTTCCACACATCATTGGAGGAGTACTTTCAAACAAACTTTGCTCTGTTGCAACACCATAAATACAGTTTGACAGAGCTAGATAATATGATTCCTTGGGAACGGATTGTGTACCTTGCACTCCTTACTCAACATCTTGAAGAACTTAAGAAAAAAAATCAGAAGGTATAATGGCTTCAGGAACTCAATCATATGCATCTACGTCTGGATCGTTAATAGATCCAGCAAAGAGGGTTCGTGACAAGGTTAAGGATAAATCGAAGGATGAGAAGGTAGAAGGTTTTAAAAGAAAACTGATAACTATCTTCGATACTTATACAAGTGATATAGAAGCAACTGCTGGAATGTTTACAGGTGTTTCTAATAGTTTATTAGAACCTGGTGGTAATGCTTTACCAAGTGCTGATGATATTAGTCCTGATAGTCCACAAGACGGTGTTATAAAAGCATTAACTGGAATATCAGATGATATAAAGGCACAGAATCAAATATTAGTTCTTCAGACAAAGATGCTTGCTGCATCGATGGAACTACAGAACAAGTTAAATGCTGATACAAAGAGATTAAGAAGAGAGGAAAGAGCAGAGAAAACTGAAGATCTATCTGGTACACAGGGTGTAGTAAAAAGTGTTGCTAAAGCAGCTGGTGGTGGCGGTGGACTAATCGGTGGTATAGCAGATACCTTACAGATAGTCCAAGCACTTGCAGGTCTTAATAAGATTAAAAAAATTGCAAATCTGTTCAAAGGGTTTAAGATGCCCAACTTCAGCAGAGCTGCTAATGCTGCTGATCTTACTAAAGTAATACCAAAAACTCCTTTATTATCTGCTGTTCCAGGTAGTACCAGTACTATTCTCAACAAGGCTGATGTTACACCTAAAATCAACTCTAGTAATTTATTTAATGCATCTGATGAAATTTTTGATATAACAAAAACAACAACCTCTACTGGTTACGTTGATGAGGTTGTTGAAGCAGCAACTAATACAAATAAGGTTGTTAATAATGTAAATGATATCAGTAATGTTGCAGAAAATGTAACTTCTACTAGTAAGATAGTTGATACAGTTGATACAATTGGTGATACATCGAAAACTACCAGTGCCTTGTCCAAGGTTGATGATGTTATTCCATCTACCAATATCCTTGGTAAGGGCGTGGATATGCTCGGTGCTATTCCAGGAGCAAAATATGTTTTACCTGGTGCTAGTATTGTATCTGGTGGTGCAAACTTGATGTCTGGTAATTTTGCAGAAGCTGGTTTAGATCTTGCTGATGGTGCTTTAGATGTAGGTATGATGACTGGTGCTGTAACTGGTGGTAGTACTATTGCATCAACAATGGGTCCAGCGATAGCAGTTACTAGTGCTGGTCTATTATCTGGATATCTTGGTGAGTTAACTCGTGGTACTGATGAGTGGATACGAGGAGATGGTAAGAATAGTGCAATGAATGCTGTTGCTGATACTACTGCAGGATTGTCTGCTGCCTTAGAGACTGTGGGTGCTCCATTTACTGCATTGTTCTCAGGTGTTGACTCTCTTATTAAGACTGGTGGTTTTGAAGAATCAAATAAGAAAATGGCTGAGGTTGATACTAACATACGTGAAGGACTTAGAAAATTTACTAACATGTTTGACTTCATGGACGTTGTTAGTGATGATGTTGGTGGGTTTGGAACACTTAGGTTGTATGGTGAGGAGAACCAAAAGAATGCTAAAGAACAACTATTAAAGGATAAGGGAATAGTTAATGAAGGTGATACTAACACTACTAATATAGAAAGTACAGCAAAAGCAATTGAAAAGACTACTGATATTGAAAGTTCTATAATAAATACTGTTCTTTCAGGTGGTACTAGTGGAAATGATACTTTAGATCAGAAAATATTTAATGAGTATAAGATGATGGATCTAAGAGAACGAATAGCAGAATTACCTGAAGGAGAGTCTAAAGAATTAGATTCTCTTTATGCAGAGTTAAAAGGTCTTGAGTCAGGAGAAATTAAAGCTGAGAGACCAACTATTACTACAGATGCATCTGTTACCAGTGGTGATACTACTACTGTTACTAACGATAGTAATGTTTCTTCTGGTGATACTACTACTTCTTCTGTTACTGGTGATAGTAGCAATATAACAAAACCAGAAACTACAATTAGTTCTGTTATGAATAACAATGTTAAGGATGATCCAGGATCAAATGTAATTGTAATACAACAACCAATACAGACAGCAAAAACTGAGTCTAATGAGCAAAAGACACCTGATGTATCTTTCCAGATAGGATTGACTGATACAAATGCTGATGCATTTAAAGACCTTACCCTCTTGAGTGCTTTATCATGACAGTAACAGCACCAGCAGCTACCAGTTTTTCATTTGAAAGTATTATCTTAACAACACCTGCAGGTGAATCTTATGATATTACTGAACTTGTTTTTGGATTCACATACTATGAGGACATCAATAAAGGTTTTGTGAGTGGTAATCTAAGGATTATTGATTCTGGTAGTAACCTTAGATCAAATGCTCCTATAAGTGGGTATGATAGAGTAGAAATAAAAGTCAATGGTGCTGATGAGGAGTCTTATACTTACAACTTCTTTACCTATAGTATAAGAGATGTTGTTATTGCTAAGGGTAAACAGACATACAATTTAGGTCTTATCACAAAAGAAGCATTGTTAAATGAAGGGGCAAAGGTAAGTAAGAAATTCAATGGTATGCCTCATACTATAGTAAAGAATATATTAAAAGAATATCTTGAGGTTGATGAGAAAGATATCTTTGTAGATGAAACAAAAAATGATACTATCATTGTACCTAACAATAGAAATCCATTTACTATATGCTCACAATTAGCAAATAGGTCAATTACTGATGATTTGAACTCAGCAGGTTGTTTCTTCTTTAAAAATGCTAATGGATTTAACTTCAGATCGATTAACACACTTTGCAATACTGCTAAGGATGCTAAAGGTGATGGTCGAGAGATTAGATCTTTTGTGGAAAGTATGAATGGAGAACAGATAATGCAATACAATAACATACTCAACGTTGCATTTACAAGTGAAGTCAACGTTATGGAAGGTCTGAGGATGGGTGCATACTCCAGTGAGTTGCAAACCTTCAATATTGATACAGGTGAGTTTAATTCTACAAAATTCTCATTAGATAAAGACTTTGATACCCAAAAACATTTGGGTAGTAATATAGAGTTAACTTCAGCACAGAAGATATCAGCAAAGAAACCTAGTAGGATAACTTCTGCTATCATTTCTAATGAGGTAACTTATAGTGGTAAGAAGGATGCTAAGAAGGATGCTACCTATAAAGATTGGACTGATAAGTTGATGCTACAAACTTTCTCTCGCAACTACATACTAAATACACAAGGGTTACGTATAGAAGTACCTGGAAATCTTGACTTAGTTGTTGGGGATCGGGTTAACGTAACACTCTTTAATTCTGTTGCACAGGATCAAAGAGAAGAGGATGATGTGGACATTAACAATAGTGGGTTTTATCTGATAACGAAATTATCTCGAATGTTTGATAAAACACGATATAATGTCACCACTGTGCTAAAATTACAACGTGACACTTTTGGTTATGAACCACCATCAGCTAACGAAGTTCTATTAAACTAAAACTATGAAATCAATAGAAGACCATATAAAAAAAGATAAAGAGATCATTGATGATCCAACAGCAAATCCTGCTGCTCGCAGACATGCTAAAGAGGAGTTGCATGACCTCATAGAATATGAAGAGCATCATCATGACGAGATTGTAGCAGGTGATCACCACGATCCAAATGCACTTGAATTATTTTGTGACCAACATCCAGATGAGCCAGAATGCTTAGTATATGACGATTGATTTATGGTTCCCAACCGCAATATATCATGAAGATTTAAACCCCTCAGAGAATACTCAAAAGCATATGATTGAGTATTTCGAGGGGATTTATTCTGATAATTTACCTGTCATACAGGAAAATTACATCTACTCAGGTGACAACTATGGGAACTATAGTTTGTTTAATGATATAAGATTCTCTTGGTTAAACATGCAGGTTGCTTTTCATTGTGAGCAATTTCTGCAAAAGTTTGCAGTTGATACAGATAAAATTAAATTATATGCATCAAAGGCATGGCCTGTTATACTAGAGAAAGGTGGTAAGGTTAATAGACATACTCATCCTAATTCAGTGTTGAGTGTAGTATATTATCCTAAGACAGGTAATGTAATGACTGGTGGACATCTTAAATTTCATTCACCACACGCTAATAATCTACCTATACATGTAGAAGAATATAATGATCTGAATTATATGGATACAAAGTATGTCCCAATGGAGAATAGAGTATTCATATTCCCTTCCCCATTAGAGCATGAAGTTGAAACATATCATGGTAGTACTTCACGCTATTCTGTATCTTATGATATAATGGTGACATCAGATCCTGATAAGAGTAACAATGAATTTGCTCTTATAGACCCATCTAATTGGAAATCTATTGGTTATGCTGTTTAACGAAGTAGTAGGACATTACAGAAATAGAGATCAAGCATTCTCTAATCCTTCTACGTGGCCTCAAATTGATATAAGAATAACTGAACCTAGTTATGGTGTAATATTAGCAAAGTCTTGGTACAAGTATAAGGGTGAAGCTGATCCGTATAATTATATTCAATACGATTGGGCAAGGATGGATGAAAATATTGTCTATACTAAAACTACTAATGTTATCACTAATACTCCTTCCTGTCCTTTCATTTGGCACTGGGATGGATCTTGGTGGAATGGGACTCTTGATGGAGAATGTATCCAAGGTAACACGAGGATGGTCTCAAAGATAAGATTTAATGGTGCAGAGTATCGTGCTATTGATACTGGATATGATTTAGAGACTGGTGAGTTTAGATGGGGTAAAGAAGAAAAGGAAGGTGAATTTCGTTTTAAATTATTATGAATCTTGTACAAGTAAAAGGACCAGTAAAGGTAGTAGATGGTTTATTAGATCCATATGAATATAATCTACTAAAGAAAATGATTCTTGATGACCATGATTTCCCATGGTACTGGAGAAACCAAGTCCTCTTTGAAAGTTATGAGGAAGGTGATAGTTATATGTGTAGAGATCTGGAAAATTGGCAGCTATGTCATTGGTTTTATAAAGATGGTGCACCTAGGAGTGATCACTTTGATAATATAGTACCTATACTTGATAAGTTAAACATAGGTGCTCTCATAAAGATCAAAGCAAACTTAAATCCTATGAGTCCAGAGATTGTAGAGCATGGGTTTCATTACGATCAGGATTGGAAGAATACTAAGACATGTGTATACTATGTAAATGATAATAATGGATTCACATTATTTGAGGATGGTACTAAAGTATACAGTAAAGCTAATAGGGCAGTAATATTTGATGGTAAGACATCTCATTGTGGATCTACATGCACTGATGAGAAGAGAAGAATAGTCATCAACTTAAATTACTATCCAATAGAGAGATAAATAAAAGAAAACTATAACGATGGCAGTACGTACTGATTATCTCGGTAGAGATGGATATACTTGGTGGGTAGGAGAGGTCGAGGACATTAAAGACCCCTCTGAAATTGGTCGTGTCAAGGTACGTATACTTGGTTGGTATACTGGTAACTCAGAAGGTAATGCATATCTAAAGGAAGTCCCAACAGAAGTACTTCCTTGGGCTACAGTGCTACTACCAACTGACCAACCCCAGATTAAATCAGCAGGTACAAAGACACAACTACAATGTGGAGCATGGGTGTTAGGTTTCTTCCTTGATGGTGAAGAAGCACAGTTACCTTGTGTACTTGGAGCATTCAGAGGATTTCAACAACAGGATCCTAAAGCAACAACAACTCTTGCTGATCCAACTGTCGCTAAAGAATTAGCCACTGAGACTCCACAACAACAGACACTTGCTGGTACAGAGGCAAGGGATGGCAACCCAATGCCATCAACACCATTGACACCTGCTACACCTGATGGTGCTACTGAAGAAGCTAGAGGTGGTGGTGTTAATATTGCTGAAGTAACTGTTGATGGTAACGCAGTAACTAACCCTATTAAACCAGGTATTCAAGCACAATCTATTGCTGATGGTGTTGCTGGTCCTGCTGGTAATGGATTTGAAAAAGATCTAACTAGGATGCTTACTGAGTTAGGACAGATGGCATCATCTATGGCTTCTGGACCTGGTGGATTTGTTTCTGTTATCACTGGTAATAAGATGGCAGGAGACAAGGTGAGAGAGCACCTTGGTAAGGTAATGAACTTCCTGTCTAGTGGTATTGCAGGTATTCTTGCACCTCTGAAAGAGATGTTAGCGAAGTTAATCGCTGAGGTTGTAGGAATGTTGGTTAAGATTATATCTTCATTCGTACCACTTATAGTTGTTAACCTATTGATGACATTCTTAGAGCAGATCTTTGCTCTCTTCTGTGCTAAGACACCAATGTGGTTAGGACTGGTGAAAGGAGCACTGAGTGACACGGCAAACTTTGCTAACCAAATGGCGAGCCTTGCTGTAGATAAGATAGCTACGTCTAAAATAGGTAAGACTATTGATTCTGCTGTTAAAGGTTTAAGCAACCGTATCCTTAAAGGTATTACCTCTGCAATGCAAAGAGTTAAGAGTGTTGCTGGTGATGTGATTTCTGCTGTTAGCACTGCTAAGGGTATGCTTAGTAAGGCAAAGGCATTAGGTGATACAGTACAACAAATATTTGAGTTTGACTTTACCTCACTAGACTGGGGTAGTTTGATGCAGATTCTTCTTGCTATTCTTGGAGCATTATTTAAGAAGAGTTGTAACAGGAAGATAAAACGTCCGAAGTCTAAATCGTGGTTCCCTCTGATAGGTACCACGGAATGTGAAAACATAGAGGATGCTATTAAAGGCACACCATACGAGAATGTAGATGATCTTTATAATAAAGGTACATCAACCATGAATATGGCAGTGGATAAGGAGGCAGTTGGTAGTTATATTGACCAGTCATTTGTTGATATTAATCCCTATCTACTACAAAACTACAGTGGATTAAATGGCACAAGAATTATAGATGATGCTACGCCAGGTAAAGAGAAGAGAATGGTTACTGGACCTGGTGGTGTCAGTAGTTTTGAAGATAAGTTTGGTAACATACACTATAACATACCAAATAATCAGACTAAGATCATTGCTAAGGACAAGTGTGAAACTATTAAAGGTAACTATGCTATAACTGTTGAGGGTGACTTAACTCTTAAGGTTATGAAGAACATGCACTTTGAGGTAGGTGGATCATGGAATACACACGTATCTCAAGGACCACAGTCAGAGGCAGAAGGATCGTCATCCACACCTGATACTACTGGTGAGGGTGGAGCAATGAAAAATGTAGATACTAATGTTACTCAAGATAGGGTATCTGCTGATGTTATTAGTCAGTCACAGAATTTAGATAGTGTTACTGATTCTAGTGAATCATATGTTGCTGCTGCTGAACAATCATTATATAAGAGAATAGACAGAAGGATGAAGAAGTTGGAGGATGAAAACATCGGTGGTTTCTATCCTGTATCTGAAATACCTTACGCACCAGGATCTGATCACATGGGTAGGACTGCATTTGGTCCTCAGTTAACAGGAACTTTACAAGATACAACAGAGCAGAAATCATCTGCTAGATTTGAGGGTGACCGTGATGTTGCTATTGCAGGTGAATATAAATTCCAGTCAGCAAAAGCAAGTTTTGCTGGTATTGAGTCGATGCAGATCAACGCTCAGAATGTTAAGATAGAAGGTAATACTATTGAAAACATTGCTGACGGTGAAATAATCAACCAGGCCAACTGGATATCATCATTCTTAAACTCAGGTAGATTTGAGTTTATTGCTTTGTTTAATATGGCAGCGACATCCTTAACAGGTCAGTTTACTATGTGTAAGGGTGCTATTGTTGATATCACCACAGACTTACCATTCCCAGGCGTTGCACCACCTACACAGGTTAGAATATCAGTAGGTCAGCAGATGCCTAGTAGTATGGCAGACATACTAGCAGGTTCACAGAACTCATTCCATGCTACCTTTATTTCAGCACCCACTGGTGTTATTGCTGAGTTTGTGCCACAAGGTGCCATCATTAACCAATGTAACAATGGTCTAGGAGCATACGTGGTCAACAACGGTTACATGGCAGTCGGTTGTGCAGCTGGACCTTGTCAGGTCTTTGGGTTGCCAGTTTTGCTGAACTAGTGTATAATATATCCAGTGACCCATCCGATATGGCAGACGTAACAGGAGACACAGGCACATACCTAGAGCATATCTGGGTTGATGTAAAGAAAAGAGAAGTAAAGATCATGGACAATGAAGGATATGATGAGATAGTGACGTGGGAGTTTAGTAGTGACGGTGTGGATGGGTTCACTGAAACTTTACAGCACTTCAAGAGACTGGTACCAGATGACATGATTACATACTTATGAATATCATTCAACTATCACAGGCAGAGTTACAAGATAACCTGCCTTTCTCGCTAAGTCTGGTAGAGAAAGGACACACCTTAAAAGTAACAACTGATAAGGGTATTGTCTGTATTATCTCACCAGTAGCATCAGTTGCTGAGGATCCACAAAAACCTGAGCTAAATATTCCAAACCCTGATGAGTTCGTTCCAGATCCAGTGGGAACACGAGCATTTGTAGACGGAGCTATGAGGGAAATGACTAACGGTTTCTGACATGAAAGGACGCATCACAAGAAATTACTGTTACCTTGATGGTAAGATAGTTGATATGTGGTATATTCAAGGGATCCCTTTCACGTTTGAGGAGTTACCTCAAGCAATGCAAGAGGTTGAAGATGTTGAGCAAGAGGCAGAAGATGCCATTGGATATTCTATGTCGGATATGATGAGATGGTCTGAGTATTTGATAGCAGAAGAATGTCACCCACTACTGTTTACAGTAGATGAATTTATTGAAAACTACGAGGAAGTTCCTGAATGAAGATTTTTTTAGATACTGCTGATGTCCCAACCATTCTCAAACACTTTGAGACTGGATTGATCGATGGTATCACAACTAATCCATCTCTTATTAAGAAGAGTGGTAGAGATCCGTTGGATGTCTATCGTGAGTTAATGATTGCTGGTGTCCCTGACATTAGTATGGAAGTCGTAGAAGACATGGAGTTTGAAGCAAGGAGACTTGCTGCTGAGTTTGGTGAGGTATGTACTATTAAGGTACCATGCACACCTGAAGGACTCAAAGTTTGTAAACAATTATCAGATGATGGAGTTAGAGTAAATGTTACGCTTA
>MDSV01000108.1_pt1 | contig 11318 bp, 13 predicted proteins | sample 810851 | NCBI WGS metagenome assembly MDSV01 (sample SAMN05326640, study PRJNA326480) | marine metagenome | isolation source: seawater | place: Atlantic Ocean: North East | collected 2012 | reverse complement strand
TTTTTTGGACATATATTTCACAAAAGAACTTTTGAAAAAATACATTTTTTTAAAAATACATCTATTTTTTTACTAATTGAGTTAATTGATCTTTCAAAAAATAAATTAAGCCAAGAAAAAATATTACCTTTGTTTTTTTCATATAATAAATTTAATTTGATGTCATGGCATGCAAAAGATCATGGTGATAGATTAGAAAATTCTACCGCAGAAGATTTAATAATATTTGTAAAGAAATTTAATAAAAAATCATTTGATAAAATATTTTTATTCTGTTTACCAAGAATTTTTGGATTTGGTTTTAACCCTCTTTCAATATATTTTTGCTATAAAGACAATCAATTAACACAATCAATTTTTGAAGTTAAAAATACATTTGGAGATATTCACCATTATGTACTTAATCAAATCAATATAAAGGGTCATATGCAAAAAGCAAGAAAACTTCTTTTTGTTTCTCCCTTTTTTAAAAATAAAGGATACTATCACTTAGATTCAAAAATTATTAAAAATAAAGTAAAAGTAGATATAAAATATTTTTCAAATAAAAAACTTCTTTTGTATGCAAATGTAAATGCAAAAAAAATAGATTTTTCAAGTCTTGAAATTTTAAAAAACTTAATTAAATTTATAATTTTCCCTGGTAAAATTTGGATAAATATTCATTTTGAAGCACTAAGATTGTGGATAAAAAAAGCAAAACTTAGAAAGATACCTAAAGAACAAACGACAAAATATTCTAATGCAAAGAAAATAAATATTAATTTTATAAAATGACACTCTGGACTTCACTATTTTTATCTACTTTAAAGAGCTTGCCATACGGCAGTCTTAAGTTAAAATTACCTAATAATCAGTCATATAATTTTTATGGCTCGAAAAAAGGACCTGCCGCATTCTTAGAAATTAATGAAGAGAGTTCATTAAAAAAAATTATGACCGAAGGTTCGGTTGGCTTTGCTGAAGATTTTATTGATTCAAAAATTCAATCAACTAACTTAGTTGATTTAATGTATTATTTTGCACTCAATAATGACTTTATTGAAAAAAAAATTAAATATAGTTTAATTTTTAAATTAATAAATAATTTTAAACATATTTTAAGAAATAATTCAAAATTTAGAGCAAAGAGAAATATTAAGTTCCATTATGACCTAGGTAATAATTTTTACAAAAAATGGTTAGATAAATCTATGACATATTCTTCAGCCATTTTTAATAATCAAAAAATGGATCTGTATAACGCACAAAAGAATAAATACAAAAAAATTTCTCAGCTTTCAAACATTAAAAATAAAGATAAGGTTTTAGAGATTGGCTGTGGTTGGGGTGGTTTTATGGAATATATCTTAAATCAATCTAATTGTAAAATTACTGGAACCACAATTTCAAATGCCCAATATGAATTCGCTCAAAAAAGATTAAATAAATTAAAATTTAAAGAGAAAGCTAACTTAATAAAAAAAGATTATAGAGATTTAAAAGGTAAATTTGATAAAATTATATCCATTGAAATGTTCGAAGCTGTTGGAAAAGATTATTGGGATGCCTACTTCAAAAAAATAAGGGAATTAATAAAAGAAAATGGTATAATAATTTTACAATTAATAACTATAAAAGACGCAAATTTTAAATATTATTCTAAAAATCCTGATTTTATTCAAAAGTATATTTTTCCTGGTGGGATGTTAATAAGTATAGAACTTCTAGAAAAAATCATTAACAAAAACTCCTTAACTATAAAAACTATTAATAGTTATTCTGAAGATTATGCTAAAACCTTAAATCTATGGCAGAAAAAATTTAATTTTAAAAATCAAGAAATTAAAAATATAGGATTTGATGACAAATTCATTAGATTATGGAATTATTATCTAGCTTATTGTGAAAGTGGATTTAAATCAAAAAATATAGATCTAAAACATATCAAAATTATACCAAATTAAATTTTAGTTTCGATAAAATTAGATATTATTTTTAGTATTTTACCTAAAACAGGTATTTTTAAATAAAATTGCTTGAAACTATCCCAATAGTCAAAATGATATTTGATTTTACCTTTTTCATTTAAAACTATTTCAGATAAGCCCGTGATTTTTTGTGTTTTTCCAAATGCAATATAAGTCATTTCCCATTTTACAAAAACAAGATTTGTTTTGGATAAAATTTTTTCAACTTTAAACTTTGGATTTTCAGTTTTAGTAAGAGTATTTTTAAATATGTTTTTAAAAGCATTCTTCCCTTTAACATTGTTAAATGGATCTATAAAAATAATATTTTTATCAATCAGTTTATCAAATTTTCTTAAATTTGTTAAACTTAAGTTTTCGAACAAATTTAAGTATTCTTTTATATATTTATTTATCATTTTTCATTGTTATTTTTTTAATAACATTAAAGGAAATAGTATCAGGTAAAATACTTAAAAATTTCATTATAAAACTAAATAAAAATGGAAATGAAATTTCAAACTTCTTAGAATTAATATGCTTAATTATAATTTTTGCAGCAACGTCAGCTTCTAATAAACCTGGCATATGAAATTTATTTCTAGAGGTGGCAGGTGTGTTTACAAAACCAGGAGAGCACAATTTTATTGAAATTCTATATTTATTTAAATCATATCTTGCAGATTGAGCAAAAGATCTCAGGGCAGATTTAGTTGGTCCATAAGCCGCTGCTTTAGGAAGACCGATCCAGCCTGAGATGCTAGACATTATAATAATAGTGCCATCTTTTTTTATTAACATTTTTTTTAAAAAAGCAATATAAGTATTTATAACTCCAAGATAATTTACATCAATATGTTTTTTAAAAACATCAATTTTAGGTTTATCACTCTCTACAGGAGAATATATTCCAGCATTTAAAACTAATAAATCGGGAGCATCAAATCTCTTTGCAATAAGTTTAAGATCTTTTAAGTTTCTAACATCAGCACAAATAGCAATAAACTGTTCACCAAAATGAAGCAGGTCTTTCTTGACTTTTAAAACTTTATTTTTGTTACTACTAATACCTATTACCTTATATCCAACTTGTATTAACTCACAGGATATTGCAAAGCCCAACCCTTCACTTGCACCTGTTACTACTGCTAGTCGTTTTCTATTGATTTTCATAGAACTTTAACTTCGACATACCTTATAGTTTACTAAAACACTTCCTCTTAATGACGACTTAATAATATTTAATTTAATAGAAAATTTATTAGCTATTATTTCCTTTTTAATTGGAAGTTTTTTTTCAATATTCTCTTTTCCCCCAAAAAACATTAAAGTTACTAAAAGTGGTTTATTTTGATCAAAAAAAGGTTTGTCTATTGTTTTATTTCTTGTAAAGCCTTGAGCTTTTATTCTTAAGCTACCTCCTAACAATGTTAATGTACTGTTTGGAGGCACAAAACTTTCAGTTGAAACTGGCAGTTCATTTGTTTCTTGATTTTGACAAACTTTATTATTTGTTAAAATCCTCAAATGATTTATGATTTTCTCTTCAGATACACCTTTGGCTAAGGCAATAGAAAGGATTTTTTTGGAATCAAGACCATATTCCGAAGAACCTTCTCTGATATTTTTAGCTTCTAATGCAAGATTTGATTCTTTAAGTTTCATTTTTGTAGAGATCAATTTTTGTTCTAAATCAATTTTAATATTTTCAAGATCTTTTAAGATTTTTTCATTTTCTTGAATTAGTATATCATTATCTGATGCTCCAATTCTCCATCCTACAATTAAAACAAAAATTAATATAAAAATCTTCAAAAAAAACGAGCCGATTAATTTTATTCTTTTATTCCTATATTTTTTTTGAATTTCGAAATAATCCATGATTTACTTAATTTAAATTTAAAATTACAACTTTATATGACAAAAATATAAATTTAACTAGAATATTCTATAAAAAATTAAATCTGTTTTAACATAAATTATAGTTATAAAAATTGTTGTTTATAAGTTTTTTGAAATTTAATAAAAAACTTGCTTTACTCCAAATCACTTGTTAAATCTCATATGTAAATTTTGCGAGCGTGGCGGAATAGGTAGACGCACTGGACTTAAAATCCAGTGACCAAATTGGTCGTGGGGGTTCAAGTCCCCCCGCTCGTACCATTATTATGAAAGAATTAATATGATTATCGTCCAAACAAAAAAAGAAATGGATGAATATCTGAATTTATTAAGAAATAATTCTGAAAAAATTTCATTAGTTCCAACAATGGGTAATTTGCATGAAGGTCATTTATCTTTAATTGATCTTGCCAAAAAAAATTCTTCAAAAGTTATAGTTAGTATTTTTGTTAATCCTTTACAATTTGGAAAAAATGAAGATTTCAACAAATATCCAAGAACTCTAAAAGAGGATAAAATAAAATTAATTGAGAAAAAATGTGATCTGCTTTTCTGTCCTAAGACTGAAAAAGAAATTTTTTTAAATAAAAACAAAATAGAAATAATTAAGTCTGGTAAACTTGGAGAAATTTTGTGTGGATTAAAAAGACCTGGACATTTTGATGGTGTTTTAACTTTAGTTCATCAGTTGTTTTCTATAATTAAACCAGAAGTTGCTGTATTTGGAGCAAAAGATTACCAACAACAGTTTCTAATAAAAAAAATGTCTAATGAAATTTTTCCAAATCTAAAAATTATAATTGGTCCAATAATTAGAGATGAAAATGGATTAGCCTTATCATCAAGAAATTTTTATCTAAGTAAAAAAGAAAGAAAGATTGCACCATTTTTTTTTAAATCACTTAAAAGAGTTGTAGAAAAATTTAAAGATAAAAATGATTTAAAATCAATTCAAAAAGAGACAAAAATTTTATTAAGTAAAAAAGGTATAGAAGTTGAGTATCTTGAAATTCGAGACACTGAACTAAATTTATTAAATAATAATAATGAAGAAAATAAAAAAATACTCTTAGGTTCAATAAAATTAGGAACAACCAAATTAATAGATAATATTGAATTTTTTTAATGGCTTTAATACCTCTTTACGATAAAAACCCAACTAAAAAATCACCTGTCATAAACTGGATTTTAATCATTCTATGCATAATGATTTTTGTTTTGCAAAGTAGTTTAAGTTTTCATGAAAATAAAATATTTATTTTAAAATTTGGAATGATACCTTCTGTTTTATTAGGAGTTTCAGAATTATCTCCTGAAATTAGAGTAATACCATCTATTTTATCTTCTATTACCTATATTTTTTTACATGGTAGTTGGCTTCATCTTATAGGTAATATGATTTATTTATATATTTTTGGAGATAATATTGAGGACTGTTTAGGGAAAAAAAAATATTTGTTATTTTTTGTATTATGTGGTTGTTTCGCAGGTTTTTCTCAAGCTTTTATTAATATGAATTCAAATATACCTATGATTGGTGCTTCTGGATCAGTCTTTGGAATTCTAGGAGCATATTTTATTCTTTTTCCAAAGGCAAAAATAAAGGTCTTATTATTTATAATTCCATTTAATATTTCTTCTATGTACCTAATTGGAGGTTATGTTTTTTTACAGTTTTTATTATTAGATACAAAATCTTCTGATGAAAGTATTGCATATATTGCACATATTGGTGGTTTTTTTTCAGGTATTATTTTGATTAAAATTTTAATAAAAAGAAAAATTTTTAATAATCAAAAAACAAACAAAGGAACTTTACCATCTAGTAAGTAAATTTTCTTAATCTAGAATTACCATTCCTTTACCTCCATTCGTTTCTATTAATTTAATTAATTCAACTGATGCCAATTGTAAGATTTCTTTTTTTTCAGACCTAAGAACTAAAGATGTGCCAAATCCTTCTGGGTTGAAATAAGGATATGAACCTATTTTTAAATCAGCATATTTGTTTTCAATTTCTTCTAAAAATTTAGCTATTTTCCCTTCACCTAAGTTACATGAAACAGTCTTGTTAAAAACATATGTCCCTCCAGTCAATTGATGACTTATAAATTCAAACATGCTTTTCATTATTTCTGGAACTCCAGCAAAAACGTATATATTTTTTATCATAAAACCTGGTGCAGCGGATACTGGGTTATCAATTAATTTAGCCCCGAATGGAATTATTGCCATTTTTTGTCTTGCCTCATTAAAATCAATTTTTGAGTTTTTGTAATGTCTTTCTAGTCTTATCATAGCCTCTTCATTCTTTTCTAACTTTAAATCAAAAGCTTTCGCAATTGATTCTGTAGTTATATCATCATGTGTAGGTCCAATACCCCCACACGTAAAAACATAAGTGTATTTGTCTGAATATAATTTAACTAACTCTATTATTTTTGTTTTATTATCTGGTATAACATTTACCTCCATTAACCTTACACCTAACGAATCTAATTCTTTTGCTATCCAATTAGAATTCGTATCTTTAGTACGACCAGATAAAATCTCATCACCTATTATTATAATTCCTGCTGTAGAAGACATGTAATTCCAACCTTTAATAAAATTTCAACATAAACTTAAAAAAATAAAATTTACAAATTTTTTAAAAATTAGTACATAAATATTTATGTCTTCAATAACTTTACATAGAAAAAGAGATTTTATTCAAATGCATAAGGCAGGAAAATTGGCAGCTGAAGTTCTTGATTATATCACTGACTTTATAGCTCCTGACGTTTCAACAGAATATCTGGATAAACTTTGTCATGATTTTATTATCTCACATAATGCAATCCCTGCTCCTCTGAATTATAGAGGTTACCCTAAATCTACTTGCATTTCTGTGAACCACGTTGTTTGTCATGGTATTCCTGGAGCAAAACTTTTAAAAATTGGAGATATCCTTAATATTGATATAACTGTTATCCTAAATGGATGGTATGGTGATACCAGTAGAATGTATTTCGTAGGGGATCCTGCATTGAAGGCAAAAATTCTTACCAGAATTACATACGAAAGTCTGATGTTAGGTATTGAGCAAGTAAAACCTGGTAATACTACAGGTGATATTGGTAACGCCATTCAAACTCATGCTGAAAAAAATGGTTTTTCAGTAGTTAGAGATTTTACTGGACATGGTTTAGGACAAGTTTTTCATACATCGCCTACAATTTTACATTATGGGACTTCAAGTACAGGAGTGATTTTGGAAGAAGGAATGTTTTTTACAATTGAACCAATGATTAACTCTGGGAAACATGAAGTTAAAGTTTTGTCAGATGGTTGGACCGCTGTAACTAGGGATAAAAGCTTTTCTGCGCAATTTGAACATAGCATAGGAGTAACTTCGTCTGGATTTGAAATATTTACATTATCTCCAAAAGGTTATACTCAACCAATCTATGCCTAATTTTCATGTTCATTCATCTTTGTTTTGTAAATTTTTTTAAATTTTTTAGGGTTATCAATTGGTGAAACAACTTTAATAGTTTCCTTTAAAACTGATAAATTTTTTTTTATTTTTGGCTTAGCTTTCTTATACGTTTTTTCACCCAAATCAATAACTTCTCTTCTAACCCTAGGATTAGATAAAAGAGCCTTTAATGCAAATTTAAATATTCCAGAAACCATTTTATTGTTTTTTATTCTTTCAAAAAGTACTAGAAATAAAAAAGTTAAAAAAAATAAACTTATCATTTCTAAATTTTAATTTATATTTAAATAACAGAGGATACATATGATTAAAAGATATTCAAGAAAAGAAATGTGCGAAATATGGACCTCAGAACAAAAATATAAAATTTGGCTTGAGTTGGAGTGTTATGCTTGTGAAGCTATGTCAAAGTTAGGTATTATTCCAGAAAAATCTGCTAAAAATATCTGGAAGAATGCTAGATTTGATATTAAAGAAATTGATAAAATTGAAAAAATCACAAAACATGACGTCATAGCTTTTTTAACAAATATTTCTGATAATATTGGTGATGATGGAAGATTTCTTCATCAAGGAATGACTTCTTCAGACATTTTAGACACAACTTTATCAATTCAATTAAATAGAGCTAATAAAATTTTATTAGATGGTTTAGATAAACTTTTATTATCACTTAAGAAAAGGGCCTATGAACATAAAGATACTCTAACTATCGGAAGATCTCATGGCATTCATGCTGAGCCAATTACATTTGGTTTTAAATTAGCAACTTTTTATGCAGAGTTTGAAAGAAATAAAGCAAGATTGATAATGGCCAATAAAGAAATTTCAAAATGTGCCATTTCAGGAGCTGTAGGTACTTTTGCAAACATTAACCCGTATATTGAAAAATATGTCGCGAAAAAATTTAATCTAACGCCAGAAGAAATTTCGACACAAGTTATTCCAAGAGATAGACATGCAATGTATTTTTCAACATTGTCTGTAATTGCCTCTAGTATAGATAGGTTAGCAACTGAAATAAGACATTTGCAAAGAACAGAAGTAAGAGAAGTAGAAGAATTTTTTTCAAAAGGACAAAAAGGTTCTAGCGCTATGCCTCATAAAAGAAATCCTGTTCTAACAGAGAATTTATCTGGACTATCTAGAATTATACGTAGTTCTATAATACCAGCTCTTGAAAATGTATCTCTTTGGCATGAAAGAGATATTTCCCATTCGTCTGTAGAAAGGATGATAGCTCCTGATACAACAATAACTTTAGATTTTGCTATATCAAGATTAACTTTTGTTATTGAAAATTTAATAATTTATCCTGATAGAATGTTAGAAAATTTAAATAGTTTAGGAGGACTTGTTTTTTCTCAACAAATATTGTTAAGCCTTACACAAAATGGTTTTAGCAGAGAAAAAGCATATAAACTTGTTCAGAAAAATGCTATGAAGGTTTGGGAACAACCAGTTTCTGAAAGACATGACTTGTTTAAAAAGTTACTTTTAAATGACAAAGAAGTCAGAAAAGTTTTAAATGAAAAAGAAATAATTAAACAATTTAATTTTAATTATCATACAAAAAGGATAAATAATATTTTTAAACGTGTCTTTAAGGAATAAAAACTATGGAAGTTAAAGAACCATATAAAAATATAATTTATGAAGGTAAAGCAAAAATTTTATATTCCTGCACCACTCCAGATACCTTGATTCAATACTTTAAAGATGATGCCACTGCAAATAATGCTGAAAAACACTCTGTAATAAAAACAAAAGGGATTTTAAATAATTTTATTTCAGAGTATTTAATGAAAAAATTGGAAGATAAAGGCATTACAACCCACTTCATTAAACGTTTAAATAATAGAGAGCAACTAGTCAAGAAAGTTAGCATTATACCTGTAGAATTTGTAGTAAGAAATAAAGCCGCTGGGTCCATAGTTAAAAGATACAAAATAACTGAAAGCATTACCTTTTCTAAGCCATTATTAGAATTTTTTTACAAGAATGATAAATTAAATGACCCACTTTTAAATAAAGAACATATTATTGAATTTGGATTGGCCAATCATAAAGATATTGAACTAATCAAAAAACATGCTTTAAAGATAAATGAAATTTTAAAATCAATTTTTGAAAATGTGGGAATTGATCTAATTGACTTCAAAATTGAATTTGGTCATTTTATAAATACTAACAATGAAAGAGAACTTATTTTAGCAGACGAAATTAGTCCAGATAACTGCAGACTATGGGATAGAAAAACAAAGAAAATTCTTGATAAAGATATTTTTAGAAAGAATCTTGGTAACTTAATTCATGGTTATCAAGAAATTGCTGAAAGATTGGGAATTAAGGTAAATTGATTTAAATTATGAAAGTAAAAATAGAAATTTTTCCTAAGAAAGAAGTTCTTGACCCTGAAACCAAGATTGTTATGAAATCACTCAACGATTTAGGGTTTAATAAATTAAAAGATATTAAATTAGGTAAACAAATTTTGTTAAATATAGAAGGGCAAGATAAAAATAAAGTTTTTGATTATGCAAAAGAAATTTGCGAAAAGCTTTTAGTTAATACCGTTATTCAAGATTACAAAATATATATTGATGAGGATAAGTGATTAATGAGGGCGGGAGTAATTGTTTATCCTGGTTCTAATTGTGATAGAGATGTAATGACTGCATTACGTTTGCTATCAAGCTTTAAACCTAAAAAAATTTGGCATAAAGATACTGAAATACCAAACTTTGACTTAATAGTCATTCCAGGTGGATTTAGTTATGGGGATTACCTTAGATGTGGAGCTATTGCATCTAAGTCACCTATTATTAATTCTTTAAAAAATCATGCAAGTAGAGGGGGAGCTGTCTTAGGTATTTGTAATGGGTTTCAAGTACTTATTGAAAGCAAATTATTACCTGGTGCATTAATTTCAAACAAAAATTTAAATTTCATATGTAAAAACGTTACCTTAATTACACAAAAAACTTTGGCAAGTCCTTTTACTAATAATTTGATGCCTGGCAGAAAAATCAATTTGCCAATTGCTCATAATGAAGGCAATTATTATTGTGATGAAGAATTATCTAAAAAACTTGAGTATAACGGACAAATAGCATTCAAATATTTATCTTCAGAAAATCCAAATGGTTCAATAAATAATATTGCTGGTGTGTTATCAGAAAATGGACGTACATTAGGAATGATGCCTCATCCTGAAAGAGCCATTAAAAACTTTCATTCATCAAAAGATGGTAAAGCTTTCTTTGAGGGCTTATTTAATCACTTACTAGGATAAATTATGAAAGTTTCTGATGAAAGACAAGCAGAGTACAAAGCTTCTAAAGTCTGTACTTTAGATGAAGCCATTCAAATGGGCTTAAATAAAGAAGAGTTTGATTTAATTTGTAAAAATTTGAAAAGAATTCCTAATTTTACAGAAATAGGAATTTTTTCAGCAATGTACTCTGAACATTGCTCTTATAAAAGTACTAAAAAATGGCTAAAAACTCTTCCAACATCAGGAAAGCAAGTAATTCAAGGACCTGGGGAAAATGCAGGGGTAATTGATATTGGTAATAATAAAGCCCTTGTTTTCAAAATAGAATCACATAATCATCCATCTTTTATTGAGCCCTATCAAGGAGCAGCGACTGGAGTTGGAGGAATTTTAAGAGATATATTTACAATGGGAGCAAGACCAATTGCTTTAATGAATGTGCTAAGGTTTGGTGAAGAAAATAATTTTTTGACTAAACATCTTGTTAATGGTGTTGTAAAAGGTATTGGTGGTTATGGTAATTGTATTGGAATACCAACAATCGGAGGTGAAACTTACTTTCATAAATCTTATAATGAAAATATTCTTGTTAATGCCATGGCGATTGGCCTCGCAGAAAAAGATAAGATTTTTTACTCAGCCGCTACCGGCGAAGGTAATCCAGTAATATACGTAGGGGCTAAAACAGGTAAAGATGGCATACACGGTG
>MDSV01045387.1_pt1 | contig 11319 bp, 19 predicted proteins | sample 810851 | NCBI WGS metagenome assembly MDSV01 (sample SAMN05326640, study PRJNA326480) | marine metagenome | isolation source: seawater | place: Atlantic Ocean: North East | collected 2012 | reverse complement strand
TCACGGACCAAACTCCGTAGCGCGTGGAACTCCACCTGGTGCTAAGGTTGGAATTATTGCTCCAAGAAGAACCGGTAGAGGCCGAGGAAAGAAAATTTGAGGTGAGATGATATGGGACGAAAGAAGAAGAAGTCGTTTATGACCCCAAAAGCCAGTAGAAGAAAGGCAAGAAAGCGTTTGTCTACCACCACTGGCCGTGTTAAGAAAGAATTCACATACCGTGGATTTAGCATGGAAGAGTTATCTCAGATGGAATTATGGCCTAGTGAAAATTCAGAAACTGGGATCATTCAATTATTGCCATCAAGAGCAAGAAGATCGATTGGCCGAGGGATGTCAAATGAAAACGAGCATTTCCTTGCTAGAATGCGCAGAGGCAACTCAAAAACTGTTAGAACACACAGAAGAGATATGCCTATTTTGCCAGAATTTGTTGGTAGAAGAATCGCAATCTATAACGGACAGAATTTCGTAGAGATTGAAATCAAGCCAGAAATGATTGGACATTATCTTGGTGAGTTTGCCTTGACTAGAAAGGGCGTGGCACACAGTGGCCCAGGTGTAGGTGCTACCCGTTCATCAAAGCACGTTGCATTGAAGTGAGGTTGATAATATGGTAAAGCAAAGACAAATGGACAGAAGAACAAAGAGGCGACAATTGCCTCAAAAGGGATTCACCCAACTACTTCAAGGTAGCAGAATTGCCTCAGCGAGAGCTGTCAACGTAGATATGCATGCTAAGCACTGTTTCGAAGTCTGCCGTGCCGTCAAGAATATGACAGCAGGTAGCGCTATCGATTACTTGAATGAAGTCTTGAGAATTGATTCAGATCGTGCAGATATTAGAAGAAAAGCGGCAGCAGTTCCTTTCAGACTTGGTAGCGGTAACAAGAAGCGCAAGCGCAGTGGCCCATCCATGGTAGGTCATCGAAAAGGTGGAGTCGGACCTGGTAGATATCCAGTAAAGGCATCTCGTGCGATAATCAAATTGATTCAAAGTGCAATGGATAATGCAAGGCATCAGTATGAAGATATCGATGCTGAAGAGATGGAAATCACACACATCGCCGCTCATCGTGGACAAATTAGACGTGGTTGGATTCCTAGAGCAAGAGGAAGAGCGACGCCATCTAATCACTATCAAGTTAACTTGGAAATATTCCTTGAAGACTTTAACACAGTAGACGATGAATTGGAGGACGAATTCTGAGGTGGATATTATGAGTGGAAAACAAAGCGTACTTAGAACAATTGTCAACAGAAATGTTGAGAGACAACTCGTCAAGGAATTTTTGATGGAGAATACCAAAACCGCAGGTTTTGGTGGACTTACCATCAACAGAACTCCAAATGGAACCAGCGTCGAAATTAGAGCTGAGAAGCCAGGAAGAGTCATCGGTAAGCGTGGTAAAATCATTAATGACTTACAAAAGAGACTCAATGATGAATTTGAACTATTCAACCCACGGTTGTCTGTTGAAGAAGTCGAGAATCCAACTTTGAATGCTCAAGTAATGGCCCAAAAGATCGCCTCTGCACTAGAGCGTGGATGGTATTACAGAAGAGCAGGTGCCTCTGCTGCAGTCAACATCATGGATGCTGGCGCAAGAGGTGTAATTGTTACTGTGGCTGGTAAACTCACAGGTGCAAGAAATAGGACTCAGAAGTTTATTCTCGGACACGTAAAGTACTGTGGTGAAACTGCTTTACAATTCATGGACAAAGGATATGCAGTAGCAGTAAAGAAACTTGGAACCATTGGTGTCACCGTACAAATCATGCGCAAAGGAATCACTTTGCCACACGAAATTAGTGTTTTCTCTGAGGAAGAATTGAGAATTCGCTCCGAAGCTGAAACTACTGAAGTTGAAGTTGTTGAGGAGGCGAGCGAATGAGTTACGTTTCAAACAGAGAAATTGCTGCTATGAGTGCTGAAGCCCGAGAAGCAAGACTGCTTGAACTTCAAGAAGAACTACTTCAATTACGTGCTGAGAAGTCTCTTGGTGGTACTCCAGCAAGTATCGGTGCTTACAAAGCAACCAGAAGAAGTATTGCTAGACTGAAGACGCATATGAACAACGGATGAACAAGGAGAAGAGTATTCATGATGAGTGGAATTTGCAATGTTTGTGGACTACCAGGTGAATTATGTATATGTCAGGAGATTGCAAAAGAACAACAATGTGCGATTTTGTCAACCGATAGAAGAAGATATGGAAAAATAGTAACAAAAGTAGAGGGTTTGGAGGATTCAGCGATAGACATCAATCAATTAGCTAAACTACTCAAAAACAAATGTGCTGCAGGTGGAACGGTAAAAGGAAGAACAATTGAACTTCAAGGAGATCACAAAAAGAAAGCAGCCGGAGTACTCAGAAATAATGGATTTAACGTGGAGGTGAGATGAACATGAATATTTACAATAACAATTGGTTAGGTAAGACTCTGAATGTCATCCATTCCAATGATGAAACACTTGTTTCAAAACAAGGGCTCGTTATTGATGAGACCAAAAAGACCATCACCATACAAGAGGATGGCAGATTAGTCAAGTTAGGCAAATCTAGTATCAAATTCACAATTTCCGACAGCGATGTCGTAATTAATGGGGCGTTGGTGGGACAGCGTCCAGAGAATAGAACCCACCGAAAATATAGGATGGCTTGATACCATGCGAGATATAGGAATAGATGTAAAACCCCCTGCTGCTGAGTGGGATGGAGACGAAAATTGCCCATTTTATGGAAGCCTGCGCCTGAGAGGACAAGTGCTTGAAGGAACAGTATCCAAGGTTGGTATGCAAAAGACGATCACATTAGAAAGAAACAATGTTAGATACATGCAAAAATATGAGCGATTCGAAAAGAGAACTAGCGTTCTATCTGCTCATCTTCCATCATGTATCGGAGAAGTAAATGTTGGAGATGCAGTCAAAGTTATGGAATGCCGCCCACTTTCTAAGACAGTCTCTTTTTGTGTTGTTGAAATTAATGGAGGTGAGGCTTGATGCGTGGAATCGCAGGTAAGCAAACCAGAGGACTTCCAACCGCTGCAAGATTGCATGTTGCTGATAACACGGGGGCTAAGGTAGTTCAGATAGTTAACATTTTGAAACTTGGTGGTACTATGCGTAGGTACCCTGCAGGTGGCGTAGGCGATCTTGCTAAGGTTTCGGTCAAGAAAGGTACACCTGATACCCGGAGACAGATGTTCAATGCAGTAATTATTCGTCAAAAGAGACCATTTAGAAGAGTCGATGGCACATGGGTACAGTTTGAGGATAACGCATGTGTAATCACCAATGAAAAAGGCGATGTTCAAGGTTCAGATATCAAAGGACCAGTGTCAAGGGAAGCAGCTGAGCGCTGGCCACGTATTGCAGCGAATGCAAAGCAAATTGTTTGAGGTGATATTATGGTAAAAAGTATGAAACCAGGAAAGCAGAGAAAAGCGCATTTCAATGCAGCAATGCATGAAAAGAGAAAGAGGCTCTCAGCCCGATTACAACTAGAGAAGCCAGATTCTCGATTTGATGGTGTAAGAACCGTCACTGTGAGGGTTGGCGACACTGTTAAGGTTGTTCGTGGAGATTTAGCATATGGTGGTAAGCGACACGGTGGAACAAGAAATGCTGAAGCATTAACAGGTTCAGTCATTAGAGTAGATTCAAACAATGGCAGATTGTACATAGAAGGTGCAAAAGCCAGTAAGTCAGACAACAAAGAGGAAGCAGTACCGGTTAGCGCTTCGAACGTTGTCGTCGTTAAGTTGGATGAGACGGACAAGTATAGAGTCCAACAATTAACCGGAAACAGGAGTTGAATAAGATGGGAAGCAGTAATCACTTGAAGCGTTTAGCAATGCCAAGAAGTTGGCCTTTGCCTCGTAAGACCTCTATATGGGTGGCCAGAGCTAATGCAGGTGCGCATGCACTTGAACTCTGTATGCCGGTAAGAGTAGTTATTAGAGATGTAATTGGCTATGCTAAGTCAGCAAGAGAAGTACGTCACATCTTGCACAACAATCTCGTATCTATCGATGGCAGAGTCTGCAAGGATAGTCGAAGAGGTGTAGGTTTCATGGATGTACTAACTCTCGGAGAAGAAAACTACCGATGTATTATCGATCGCAAAGGTAGGCTACGATACAGACCTATCTCAAAGAAAGAAGCTGGGACAAAAGTTTGCCGTATCAATGGTAAGACTACGATTAAAGGTGGCAAAACCCAACTCAATCTTCACGATGGCAGGAATATCTTAGTCGATGATGCAGCGGAATACAGTACCGGAGATTCTCTAGTGATTTCACTACCATCCCAAGACATAAAGGAACACATTAGATTTGCAGAAGGAACCAAGTGTTACTTGACCGGTGGTGCTCACGTAGGTGAGTTTGCTGAAGTTTCTGGATATATTGTTAAGCGCTCAAGTATGCCTAATGAAGTCCAATTTGATGAATTTGGTACAATTATGGACAATGTTTTCGCCATTGGAGGCGAAAAATTACCATCAACAGAGGTGGTTGAATGAGTCAGGCAAACCCAATGATGGAGCCAAGAATCTCCAAAGTTTGTGTTAACATCGGTGTCGGTGAAGGTGGAGACCGTTTACTCAATGCTGAAAATGTACTTGAGATGGTTACTGGAGTAAAACCTCAAAGAACTCTTGGTAAAATCCAGAATCGTGATTTGAAAGTTAGAGTTGGTGCGCCAATTGGTTGCAAAGCAACAATTAGAAATTCAGACAAAATCAAACAATTCTTGACAGATGCGTTCTCCTGCAGAGAGAATCTAATCCCATCTTGGAATTTTGACCGCGAAGGCAATCTGTCTTTTGGAGTTAGAGATTACACAGATTTCCCTGGGCAAAAGTACGACCCAGATATCGGTATCTATGGAATGGACATAACAGTCGTCCTTGAGCGACCAGGTCACAGAATTAGTCGCAGAAGAAGAGCCAAGAGTAAGGTTCCAGTCAGTCACAAAGTGACCGCTGATGAATCAAGAGCTTGGTTTGTTGAAAATTTCAGTGTTGAAATTTTGGAGGAATAAACATGGCAAGAGATCACGGAGAAAGAATTGGACGAACAATCGGATGCAGAAGATGCGGACGACGCCGAGGATTGATTAGGAGACATGGTCTAAGGTTATGCCGACAATGTTTCAGAGAAGTAGGGCCAGAGATAGGTTTCAAAAAGATGAGTTAAGGAGGAATAAGGATGCAAATTGACCCGTTAAATGATGCACTAATTAAGATGTACAACGCAGAGCAAGCAGGAAAGTTCAATGTTGAACTTACTCCTGCTTCAAAACTGCTCGGAAACGTTCTTGAAATAATGCAAAAATCAGGCTATGTAGGAAATATCGAAAGAACAGAAGATGGCCGTGGTGGCAGTTACACTGTAGAGTTGCGGGGAGCAATCAACAGATGTGGAACAGTAAAGCCACGCCACAGTGTTAGAAGGCAAGAATATGAACAGTGGGAGACAAGATATCTGCCTGCACAAGATTTTGGCCTGTTAATTCTAACAACTAATTCTGGTGTAATGCATCATTATGATGCTAAGGATGCAAGAATAGGTGGCAAATTGCTGGCCTATGTATATTGAGGTGATTAAAAATGGTAAAAATCGACAGAATCGAACATATCGTAACCATCCCTGAAGGCGTAACAGCTACCCACAGTGAAGATGGCGTCGTAACAATAACTGGTCCGAAAGGATCATTGAACCGAGAATTCAACAGCACATCAGTAACCATTTTCCAAGAAGGTGGCGCATTGATTGTGAGAACTGATATGCCAAGAAGGAAGGCGAAGGCTCTAGCAGGAACTTGGAATGCTCACTTGAACAACATGGTTAAGGGAGTCACAGAAGGATTCACTTACAATTTGAAAGCGTTTTATTCTCACTTCCCAATGAACTTAGAGGTTAAAGGTAGAGAATTTGTAGTCAACAACTACTTTGGCGAAAGAGTGCCTAGAAGAGCAGACATTCTTAGTGGAGTAGAAGTTAAAATAAATAATAAAGTTGAGGTAACAGTAACAGGTATAGATAAGGAAAATGTTGGCCAAACGGCTGCTAATATCGAGCGCTGTGCTGTAGTTAAGAATAGAGATAGAAGAGTATTCCAAGATGGGATTTATCTTCTTAGTAAGGAGTGATATAGATGGCAGAAGATTATGAAGGTATGACAGTTGCTCAACTAAAAGCACTGCTTAAGGAACAAGGACTTCCAGTATCCGGCAAAAAAGCCGATTTAATCGAGAGATTATCCGGTGCTCAAGAAGCATCAACAGAACCTGAGGAAGTAGATACTCCTGTAGTAGAAGAAACCATGGAAGAAGAATCATTCCAAGAATCTGATGATAATGATGGCGATGATGATTGGGATGATGACTGGGATGATGAAGAGGACGAAGGACACGTTGCAAAGCAAAAGCCAGTTTTGTCTGAAGACATGAAGCTCGCCCTAGCTCTAAGATCAGAGCAAAAGAAAAAGACACCAGCATTCAAGAGAACTGAATGGTTCCGATACAAGAGATTGTCAAGATCTGGTTGGAGAGCCCCACACGGTATGGACAGCAAACAACGAAGAAATTACAAGTACCGAAGTTCACTAGTAAGAGTTGGCCATGGGAAAATCGCTGCAGCCAGAGGATTACATCCATCAGGTTTCAAGGAAATCATGGTCCACAATACTGTAGATTTGGAATCTATTGATCCAGAAACAGAGGCCGCAAGAGTCGGTAAGACTGTTGGCGGCAGAAAGCGCGAGCAAATCTACTCTAGAGCTGACGAGTTAGGGATTAGAGTCCTCAACAGAAGGAGGGATGTTTGATGCAGATTACCAATCAAAAGAGACTTGCTGCTAGATTATTGAAGTGTGGTGTGAACAGAGTTTGGGTCAACCCAGATTATGTCGACCAAGTAGCATCTGCAGTTCAAACAGATGACATTAGAGAGTTTATCGAAGAGGGCTGGATAAAGGCAAAACCAGTCAAGGGAACTTCAAGAGTTCGTGCAAGAATGCGCCAAGAACAAAAGCGTAAAGGGCGTAGAAAAGGACAAGGTAAGCGTGCCGGTTCGTCAAATGCTAGAAATCCAAAGAAGTCTCGCTGGATGAGAACTATTAGATCTCAAAGAAGAGTTTTGAAAGAATATCGAGAAGACGGGACTATCGTGGCATCACAATACCGTAGGTATTACCTAAAGGCAAAAGGTGGATCATACCGATCTATTGCTCACATGCGCTCTCAGATGACTCTTGAGGGTATTACAATTAAAGGAGGCGATGAGTGATGAAAGGGACACGTAGAAGGTCGATTTTCAGAAGAAGACTATCAGGTCAAACCGATTACCACAGAAGGCTAAAACTGCTAAGAGGCAAAAAAGCTAGAGCAGTAGTTCGAGTCTCAAATACTAGAGTAACATGCCAAATGGTAAATTGGTCAGCAGGTGGCGACATGGTTGTAGCCACCGTTACAGGTTCAGATTTGACAAAGAAATATGACTGGCCAGGAGAGATGTCACAGAAATCAATTCCAGCATGTTACCTGACAGGCTTTGCTCTAGGCAAGGAAGCAATATCAAAAGGTTGTTCTGAGGCAGTATTAGACATTGGACTAGCAGGTAGTACTGTTGGTGGCAGAGTATTTTCTGCTTTGAAAGGTATGATTGATGCAGGTCTAGAGATTCCACACAGCGAAGTAGTTCTACCAGAAGATGACAGAATTAACGGTGAGCATATATCAGATAAGATTGGCTCAGCCGTTGCAGCAACAAAGAGTAAGATAGAGGGGGCATACTAATGAGTGAAGATCAACCAACAATGGCGCCAGGGCTTATCCAAGCATTCAATCCTGAAGAAGCAGAAGAACCTAAGGACGGTCGAAGAAGAGGCAAAGGTCAAGATGACCCAATTATGAACTTACGTTCATGGACTCCAAGAACCAGACTAGGGAATGCCGTAATGGCGGGTCAAATAATTACTTTTGAACAAGCGTTAGCAAGCAAACTTCCAATAAGAGAAGTTGAAGTTGTGGACGCACTCATTCCTAACCTTGAGGACGATATAATCAAGGTCAACATGGTACAAAGAATGACTGATAGTGGTCGTCGTGTAAGATTCAATGTCATGGCTTGTGTAGGGAACAAGGACGGCTACGTTGGACTTGGAATGGCTAAAGCAAAAGAAGTCTCACAAGCAATTAGAAAGGCTATTACTGCAGCAAAACTGAACATAATTAGCGTACAAAGAGGTAATGGTTCATGGGAATCTTCTAAAGGACCGGGAACCTCTGTTCCATTCAAGATAAACGGTCGCTCAGCTTCAACAAGAGTTACATTGATGCCTGCTGCAAAAGGTAAGGGTCTAGTAATTGGAGAAACTGGTAAGAAGGTACTCGACCTTGCTGGAATCACCGACGTTCTTTCTCGTACCAAGGGTCAAACCCGAACAACAATCAACTATGCAGCAGCAACTTTCAATGCGCTGAAGAACCTAAACACAACAAGAATTTCAAATCAACAAAGAGAAAAATTGTACATCAACAAAGGGAGGATGTTTGAATGAGTTGGATAGTTGTTAGAGTTAGAAGCAATGTCAATGTTGAGCGTTCAATTCGCGAAACAATGGATTACCTTAACCTTACCAAGGTAAACCATGCAGTTATCATTCCAGAGAATGATCAATACCGTGGTATGCTACAGAAGGCTAAGGACTACATTACATGGGGAGAAGCTACAGAGGCAACCGTTGAGAAGATGCTTGCAGAGCGTGGCAGGATGTCTGGTGACTCACCTTTGACCGATGATGTCGTTAAGGAAAGCACAGATTTCAAGAATATTCAAGAATTCGCTAAGTCGGTGACATCTGGAGACTCAACTGTGAAAGATGTACCAGGTCTAAAGAGAGTATTCAGATTACATCCGCCTAGAGGCCCAAAAGGCTGGGGTGGAATCAAACGCTCTTTTGTCGTTGGCGGTGCACTAGGTGCCAGAGGGGATGCAATCAACAATCTAGTTGAAAGGATGATTTGAGGTGAAAATATGGGAATAAAAGCAAACAAACACCGTGGAAGAAATCGATATCATGGCCGAGGCAAGAAAGCAGGTCGTGGTGCAGGAAAGCGTGGAGGACGTGGTAATGCTGGTATTAACAAGCATAGAGTCATGACACGAATCAAGTATATGCCAAAGCATTGGGGTATGCACGGATTTAACCGCCATCCATCACTACGAAATGTCAGCGCTACAGTAAATGTCAGCCAATTGGAAGAATTAGCAGGCGACAGTGACTCAGTAAATCTCACTGAAATGGGATTCGATAAGTTACTGGGTAGTGGTAGAATTACTAAGGCATTAACAGTCACAGTCTCTGAAGCTAGCGCAAGAGCTACTGAAAAAATCGAAGCGGCTGGAGGTTCAATTGAAACTTCAGGCGACGAAGATTGGGACGAATGGGAAGAAGAATAATCATAAGGTGTGATATCAATGAGACATAAGCCAATACCATGGGCAATTGCATTGACTGGGGTTCTATACTTTGGTCTTCTAATATACTGGCAGTCAGACGAACTATCCAGTGAAATTGCAGAACAGAGAACTGCAGCACAATTTGGTCTAGTTCTATCGGTGATTTATGTTGCTTACCTAATGTGGTGTTTCAACAGAGATTTGCCTGAAGGATTGAAAGATGCTCCAGTAATTGGAAGATATGGTAAACTCCTTGGATGGTTAGCAATAGCTGGCGTCGCAGTATGGTATGTTCGACCCGACAAATGGGGAGGCTATGACGACGGCGTAGGATTTTTCCTTGTAGGAATATTACTACTAGGGTTTGGTGCAGCGGCCGCACTGACTTGTTTTATGTGGAGTGGTGATAAGAGCAGCAGATTATACGCTCTACACCGATTCGTAGACGTCTATCCAACTATTACTAAGCCAGAGCGTCACGTTAGATTTAATGAGAAGATGTGGACTACAACCTTCGTTCTAATCATTTACTTTGCTATGACCAATGTAATGCTATACGGGCTATCTGGGCAAGCACTTGACTTGTTCAGCGGTTTCCGTTCGATTATGGCTGGTGCATCAGGTACGATCATGCACTTGGGTATTGGACCAATTGTTACAGGTTCAATTATCATGCAACTTTTCGCTGGTGCTAAGATCATTAGACTTGATTTATCAAACTCAGAAGACAAAGCCATGTATCAAGGTGTACAGAAATTGTTGGTTTTGATTATGATTCCAATTGAAGCAATTCCACAGACATATGGTTTCCTAGATCCGATGGAATTTTTGATAGATTCCTATGGTATGGGTTGGGCTAACTTTGTCATTGTAGCTCAATTATTTGCAGGTTCTTACTTAGTTTTCTTGCTTGATGAATTAGTCAGTAAATGGGGTATTGGTTCAGGTATGTCATTGTTTATTGCTGCTGGAGTGTCGCAATCTACGTTTGTTGGAACACTATCTCCACTACCGGTGACCAGTGGTTTGGGATACTCAATGTCTAATCCGCCATCTGGTACTTTACCGATGATATTCTATATGTTTAGAGAGGCTACGAATTATGAAATGATTTCTAGTAACGGTTTCGAAACTATACTGTTGACGCATGTTAATCCATTAGCTGCATTATTTTCATCGGTAGTAGTGTTCTTGGTTGTCGCATACGCTGAATCAAGCAAGTTGGAATTACCATTGACACATGGTAAAGTTAGAGGCCATAGAGGAAAATATCCAATTAGACTCGTTTATGCATCTAACATTCCAGTTATTTTGATGGCAGCTCTGCTTGCTAACATCAATATGTTCACACTACTATTTTGGAGTCATCCGACACTATCTCAAACACCGTTCTTGGGCCGAGAGGGTTATGGTTCGTTATCTGAGTACATAGGTACATACGATCAAGGACAGACTACGGCATCTGGAGGTTTTGCTTGGTATGCAAGCATGGTCAATGGTGTAAATGATTGGCTATTGCCGCTGTTAAATCAAACAGGTGATGTTTACGGGCATAGTTTGACACAAATCATGGTGCATGTTGTGTTCTATGTCGTTTTGATGACGGTAGGTTCTATGGTCTTCGCTAAGTTTTGGATTGATACAACTAACATGGGTACAAAAGACGTAGCTAAGCAAATTGAGAGAACAGGAATGCAAATTCCAGGATTTAGAAAGAACCCTAAGGTTCTAGAAAAGATTCTAGAGAATTATATCCCACCAGTTACTTACTTTTCAGGAGCTTTCGTAGGGCTGCTCGCTGCAGGTGCAGATCTGCTTGGTACTGTTGGTAATGCTACGGGAACG
>MDSV01036801.1_pt1 | contig 11319 bp, 15 predicted proteins | sample 810851 | NCBI WGS metagenome assembly MDSV01 (sample SAMN05326640, study PRJNA326480) | marine metagenome | isolation source: seawater | place: Atlantic Ocean: North East | collected 2012 | reverse complement strand
TTAAACCTTTTTTTACTCTTGATCCTTCTAGAAATAAATTAAAAGGAGAAAGTGGTTTAGGTCTTTCAATAACTCGGGATATTATAAGATCACATGGGGGAGAGATTAAGCTTGATAAATCTAAATTAGGAGGGTTAAAATCAATTATTCAACTGCCAATTTAGTATAGCTTTCCACCATTTGAGACTCTTTTGTCAGGACTAATTAAAATTGGCTCACCATTTTCATCAGGAAAACCAAGGACTAATACTTCAGAAATAAAACTACCTATTTGCTTCTTAGGAAAATTAAGAACTGCCGCTATCTGCTTATTAATTAACTCTTCTGAGTTATAATTTTTTATTAATTGTGCTGAGCTTTTTTTAATTCCAATATCTGTTCCAAAATCAATTTTCAATACAACAGATGGTTTCATCAATCTCTCGTTTAACTCTGCGGATATTATGGTGCCTACTCTTATCTCTATTTTTGTAAATTCTTGATAACTAACTAAATCTTTCATAAAAATAATTTACCAAATTTTTCTGCTTGGTCTAAATTTTTATCTAATGCAGTCATAGTTTTTTCTAATGATGAATTTTTATCATCCATCCATTGCAAAAAAGTTATAAAATAAACTATCACTAAACCTTTTAGTCTAACAGTGCCTTTTAAACCATTAACATTATACTTTGATAACTCAGCTGTTATGATCATACTTTCAAGAAATGATGGTAATAATTTAATAAAATATTGAGGTTTACTTTTAAAATATTTGTAAATTTCTAAAAATGACTTCCTATTTAACTGCAATATATCAAATCTTGCCATTAAAACTTCAAATAACATATCTTTTGAAGAAGAGTTTTCTATATTTTTCATTTTATTAATCAATTTATCATCAACATATCTATTAATATTTTTTAACAAATCAAATTTTGATTTTATATGAATTTTTTTATTTTTATTATTTTGTAAAACTTGATCAAGAGTGAAAGAACTCCACGATCTTTTTTTCAAGATATCTAGAGTTTTTTTAGCAATACTTTTTTCTAAATTAATCATTTATTTTTTCCAAGTTTAGTTGCTCTTTTATAAGCAGCTAAAAAGGTATTGTACATTATCCTACTAGGATTATTTTTTTTAAGAACTTTTATTCCTGCTTCTGTTGTGCCTCCTTTTACAGCAATTGAATTAGCTAAATCAGTCGGTTCTTTTTTAGTTTTTTCCATTAATTTAGCAGAGCCTAATATAGTTGATAAGATTATCTCTCTTGAAATTTTCTTTGAAAAACCAATTTTTTGAGATGCTTTTTCAAATGCATCAATTAAAGTATATATATAACCAGGTCCACTTCCTGATATAGCAGTAGCCTTATCAATTTCTTTTTCATTTTCTAACCATATTGTTTTACCAACCTTGATAAAAAGATCATCGATTTTTTTTTTATTATTTTTACTAAATTGTTTATTACATACAAAACAACTAACACCTTGACTTATCAATGCAGGCATGTTCGGCATTACTCTAACAATTTGAATAGCATTTTTAATATTTTTTTTAAAAAAACTGATTTTTTTTCCAGCCACAATGCTACCAATTGCTGAGTTTTTTTTAAATTCAAAATCATGATACTCACTCAAGACTTTTTTTGCAATTTGGGGTTTAATAGCAAAAATAATTATATCAAATTTTTTAATCTGATTTTGATTTGGTGTTTCATTAAAAAATTGTATTTTTTTTTTATAATATTTTTTTTTTAATTCATTGTAATTCAAAGGATCGACAACTGAAAATGAAAAAGATTTTAATTCTATCCATGAACTTAAAAGTGCTGAACCCATATGTCCACATCCGACTAAAAGAACTTTATTCATTTATTAATATTTAATTATACTTTTTAAAAAAAAAAAATAGTTTTTTAGGCAGTCCCTATTACTTCAAAGTTTGCAAATACTAATGATTTAGTTGGTTGAATATCATCAAAAAGTACTAGTTGAAAAGATGGGTAGTATTTTTCACATTCATAAATAGCAATATCTACTAAGTCCTCTAGCTTTTTATGTAAAAAATCATTGTCTGAGCCAGATAACAAAGTATGTCGAAAGGCTGGAATACCATTCTTACTAGTTATATCAAAATGGCCAATCCATAGTTTTTCATTAATTAGTCCAATAAGTTCATAAGCTTTTGAAATTTTATATTGAGGAAACTTTAAATCAAAAGTAATTGTAAAACTCATTGCTTTAACATTCTCTGACCAAGTAAAGTACAACCTATATTGACACCATTTTGAAGCTATATCTGCTACTAACTCATAGTCATCAGCTCTGCTAAAGCTCCACTTTTTTTGATAGATTACTTCCTCAACTATATCAATTGGGTTTAAAGGTATATTTTCAATATCCATACTGTATGTAGTAAATTATTTTTAAATGCTACTATATTTAGATACTAAATTATAGAGTAGTTTCGCAAGTTAAATTAAAGTAATACTATGAAAAAGGTGGATAATTGTTATTTTTTAACGGTTTTTTTCTTTTTAATAGCTTTTTTCTTCCTTATTAATGGTTTTTTTGAGGTTTTTTTAAGTTTTTCATTTTCTATTATCATTTTTTGAACCATTTTCTTCAAAACATCAAATTCATCTCTCTTTACTAGATTCATTTTATTTATAATTTTATTAACTCTTAAGGATACAAGTATTTCTATTTCCTTTTTTAAGCCAGAAAACGTACTCATTGCATCTACAGCAATTTTTGATAAATCAGATAAAATTTTGCTCTTATTAACCATAATATAATAAGTTATTTAAAACATAATGATTTTTATTCAACCCTCAATAAATCCAATTATTATATCCTTTGGTTTTTTTGACATTCGTTGGTACAGTTTAGCATATATTTTGGCATTTATACTTGGTTCAATTTTCATAAAAAAATTGAATAGAAGTTCATACAAGTTATTATCTGATATTCAGATTGACAGATTTTTTATTTGGGCAGTCATAGGTGTAATTATTGGCGGCAGAATTGGCTATGTTTTTTTTTATCAAACTAATTTATTTTTTTCTAAACCATCTTACATACTAGAAATATGGAATGGAGGAATGTCTTTTCATGGTGGTTTAATTGGGATGATTTTCTCAATTTATCTTTTTTCTTTAAAATACAATGTACGATTTTTTTATTTATCTGATTTAGTGTCGTTAGTTGCGCCTATTGGCTTATTTTTAGGAAGAATTTCAAATTTTATAAATACAGAATTATATGGAAGAATCACTGACTTTCCTTTTGCGATGATATACCCTCTTATTGATAATAACCCTAGACATCCCTCACAATTATATGAGGCACTATTTGAAGGATTAATATTATTTTTAATTTTATTTAGTTATTTTAACAAAAAACCAAAGAAATATTTAATCGGAAATATAAGTGCATTATTTTTAATTTTTTATGCTATTTTTAGATTTTTTATTGAATATTTAAGAGAGCCTGACTATCATTTAGGCTTAGTTTTTTATTATTTTTCAATGGGACAACTTTTGTGCTTTCCCTTGTTTTTAGCAGGATTAGTTATTTTTGTTCGTAAATGAAAAAAGAAAAATTAATCATAAGTAATATAAATAAAAATGGCAGTATTAACGTTGGTGAGTTTATACAAATGTGCCAATTTGAGAATGATGGATATTACTTAAAAAAAAATCCTATAGGAAGAAAGAATGATTTTATTACTGCACCAGAAATTTCTCAACTTTTTGGGGAAATTCTTGCAGCATTTATAATAAATTATTGGGAAAAAAAAATTAATACAAATTTTAATCTCATAGAGTTAGGGCCAGGCAAAGGAACTTTGCTAAAAGATATATTGCGAACTGCTTCTAAAAAGCAAAAATTTTTAAGCGCCGCCAATATAACACTAATAGAAAAAAACGAATATTTGATAAGGCTTCAAAAAAATATTATTAACCTTAAAAATGTTAATTGGAGTCAGGAGTTTAATATAAAAAATAAAGATATACCCTCAATAATATATTCTAATGAGTTCTTTGATTGCTTTCCTGTAAGACAATTTTATAAAAAAGAAAGATGGTACGAAAAACTAATAAAATATGATCATTTTGAAAAAAATTTTATTTTTATAAGTCAAAAAGTTGAAAATACTAAGCTATTAAAATGTTTAGAAAAATTTGACCACGTAAAAGTTGCAGAAATATCAGAAGAACGAAATAAATATTTTAACTTAATTTGTAAGTGCATAAAAAAAAATAAAGGGGTTTTTTTAACAATTGACTATGGATATAAAAATCCACCAAATAATTTTTCATTACAAACCGTTTACAACCACAAAAAAACCCATTTGTTTGAAAATATAGGTAATCAAGACATTACAGCTCATGTTAATTTTAATGAATTAATTTATTTAGCAAATAAAAATAATCTTCAAGTAGATCTGTTTTGTAATCAAAAAGATTTTTTAATTGCTTGTGGAATACAAAAAAGAAAAGCTAATTTGCAAAAAAATAAAAGTAAAAAAACTATTAAAAATTTAAATTTAGAATATGAGCGTTTAATAGATAAATCTCAAATGGGAGAAACTTTTAAAGTGTTGGTGGTTTCATGTTTATAAAAAAAAATTATTTATCCATTAAAGAAAGCTCAATTAAACATGGTTTTTTTACAAGGTTAGATGGTTTATCAAACAATAATTTTAAATCATTAAATTGTAGTATTTCTAATGGTGATAATAAAAAAATTGTTTTTAAAAATAGATTAATTGCTATGAAAAATTTGGATTTAGATAAGAAAAAATTAATATTAATAAATCAAACTCACTCTACTAAAGTTATTAGAATTAATAAAACCAATTTAAATAAAAGTTTAAAGGCAGATGGAATGATTACTTCCTTAAATAATATTGTTTTGGGAGTATTAACTGCAGATTGTGCTCCCATTTTTATTTATGATAATTCAAATAAATTTGTATGTAGTTTGCATTCTGGATGGAAAGGTACTTTAAATAATATTTCCAAGAAGGCTGTGAAATTATTCGAAAAATATAATGTTAAAAGAGATAAGTTAATTGCAATAATTGGACCTTGTTTATGTATGAGTAGTTATGAGGTAAATAAAGATTTTGAAAAGAAGTTTATTAATAAAAATGTTAAATACTCCCAATTTTTTAAAAATAAAAATAATTTTAAATCATATTTTAATCTTAGAGGTCTAATTAATTATCAACTATCAGAGTCAGGAATAAAGAAAATATATAATATTAATCGAGACACTTATTCAAATAAAAATCTATTTTTTAGTCACAGACGCTCTGCTCACAAAGGTAAAAAAACAACAGGAAGGTTAATTAACTTAATATCCCTTACTTAATGGTTGAACTATTTACATTCTTATATATTGATTGAAAATATTAAATGAAAATTATTGCCTGTAACAGTAATAAAATTTTAGCTGAAGCAATATCTTCTTACATTGGTGTAAAGTTAGCAAATGCTTCTCTTAGAAAATTTGCAGATAGAGAAATTTTTGTTGAAATAAATGAAAATATCAGAGGTGAAGATGTTTTTATCATTCAATCAACTTCACATCCTGCAAATGATCATCTGATGGAATTACTTATTACCATCGATGCTGCAAAAAGAGGTTCAGCAAAAAGAATAACTGCTGTTATTCCTTATTATGGTTATGCTCGTCAAGATAGAAAAACAGGCCCTCGAACACCTATTACAGCAAAACTTGTAGCTAATTTAATTACTTCTGCAGGAGCGGATAGAGTTTTAACAATGGATTTGCATGCAGGTCAAATACAAGGTTTTTTTGATATACCTCTCGATAATATTTTTTCTGCCCCTCCAATAATAAAAGATATGAAAGATAAATTTGCTAAAAATAGTGACTTAGTTATTACTTCACCAGACGTTGGTGGTGTTGTGAGAGCTAGGGCGTTTGCAAAACGCTTAAATGCTGGTTTAGCAATAGCTGATAAAAGAAGAGAGAAAGCTGGTGAATCTGAAGTGATGAATATAATTGGCGATGTAAAAAACAAAACATGTATATTGCTTGATGACATAGCCGACTCAGCAGGAACTCTATGTAATGCAGCAAAAGCACTCAAAGATAATGGTGCTAAAGATATATATTCATATATTGCTCATGGTGTTTTATCAGGAGAAGCTCTAAATAGAATTGAAAGCTCAGCCATTAAAGAATTAGTTCTAACAGATAGTATTCAGGCTTCAAATGCCGTAAAAAACACAAAAAATATTAGACATATTAGCATTGCTCCTTTAATGGGGGAGGCGATAAAAAGGATTAATAGTGATTCATCTGTTTCAGCCCTTTTTGACTAATATATAAATATGGAAAAATATAAAGTAATTGAGAGATCCAAAGAAACTGGCTCAACCTATTCTCTTCTAAGCAAGGGTATGGTTCCTGGAATTGTTTATGGTAAAGGCACTGAGCCTACTAAAATTGCCTTTGAAAATAAAGTTCTACTTAAGCTAATGCATACTGGTTCTTTTTACTCTACAATTCTTGATATAGATATTGATGGTAAAAGTGAAAAAGTTCTTCCTAAGCAATTACAATATCATCCAGTAACAGATAAATTAATTCATTTCGATTTTTTAAGAGTTCAAAATGATACAAAAGTAACCGTTGAAGTTCGTGTAGAGTTTTTAAATCAAGATACTTGTCCTGGATTGAAAAAAGGAGGAGTTCTTAACTTAGTTAGACGTGAAGTTGAGCTTAGTTGTAATGCTAACAATATACCTGATAAGCTTCAGTTTGATCTTTTAAACAGTGAAATAGGTGACTCTGTAAAAATAAGTAATATTGAGCTTCCAGAAGGTGTTACACCAACTATTACTGAAAGAGATTTTGTTGTAGCTACTTTGGTTCCACCTACTGTAGAAGTTGAAACAAAACCTGCTGAAGAAGAAGAAACTACTGAAGAAGATAAAGAGGAAAAATCTGAAGATAAAAAAGAAGAAACTAAAGAAGAAATTAAAGAAGAATCTAAGTAAACTAATCTATAATTAAAAAATGTTTTTAATATGTGGCCTTGGTAATCCAGGGAAAGAATATATCAACACAAGACATAATATTGGATTTAACCTTGTAGATAGACTAGCAAGTTTTTACAATTTCTCTTCTTTAAAAAAAGATAGTAAAAAAGAAGTTTTAAAAGGTTTAATTGATGATAAATTATGTTTGTTAATGAAGCCGTTAACCTTCATGAATTTATCAGGTCAGCCAATTCAAGAAATAATAAGCTTTTACAAAATTAAAAAAAATAAAATATATATAATTCATGATGATCTAGATTTAGAATTAGGCAAAGTAAAATTAAAGTTTGGAGGAGGAAATGGTGGTCATAACGGACTCTCAAGCATTGATAAAATGATTGGCAATAATTACCATAGAATTCGAATAGGCATTGATCATCCTGGAACAAAGCATCTTGTATCAAATTATGTTTTAAATAAATTTTCAAATGATGAAATCAGTTTAATAGACGATAGGCTTAACAAAATATCAAGTAACTTTAATATACTTTTAGAGGATACAGGCCTCTTTTTAACAAAATTGGCTGATTGTAATTAATGGGTTTTAAATGCGGAATAATAGGTTTACCAAATGTAGGAAAGTCTACACTGTTTAATGCTTTAACTGAGTCAAATAATGCAGAAGCTGCTAATTACCCTTTTGCAACAATTGAACCTAATATTGGCAGGGTAGCTATTCCTGATGAAAGATTAAATACTTTAGGCATAATTGGTAAAAGTGAAAAAATTATACCTTCTTATATGGATTTCGTTGATATTGCTGGATTAGTAAAGGGAGCATCTCAAGGTGAAGGATTAGGAAATAAATTTTTAGGACATATTCGTGAAGTTGATGCATTAGCACATGTAGTAAGATGTTTTAATGATGATAACATTACACATGTTTCAGATACTATTGATCCAATAAATGATATTGAAACAATTAATACTGAGCTACAACTAGCAGATATTGAAACATTAGAGTCTAAAAAAAATTCTTTAGAAAAAAAATCAAAACAGGGAGATAAGGAAATATTTCATCAAATAAAAATTATTGAAATAATTATAGAAAATTTAAATGATTTATCTTCTTTACAAAAAAGTGATTTTCCTGAAGAGGATAATAAGTTTATTAAAACACTAAATATTATAACCACTAAACCTATGTTGTATATTTGTAATGTTGATGAACAATCTGTACAAAATGGAAATGAGATGTCAAAAAGAGTGAGTGATTATGCAATTAAAAAAAATCATAATACAGTTATTGTGTCAGCTTCAATAGAATCACAAATAGCTGAACTAGAAAATAATGATGAAAAATTAGAAATGATTAAAGAAATGGGTCTTAATGAGAGTACTCTTTTAAAAGTAATAAAAAGTGGCTACAGCTTACTTAACCTAATCAATTATTTTACATGTGGCCCAAAAGAAACACGTTCATGGACTATTAATAAAAATACTTTAGCACCTCAAGCTGCAGGAAAAATACATACAGATTTTGAAAAAGGTTTTATTAGAGCTGAAACAATTGCCTATCAAGATTTTGTAGAATTTAATGGAGAGTCTGGTAGCAGAGACGCGGGAAAACTAAGACAAGAAGGTAAGGACTATATTGTTAAAAACGGCGATGTGATGCACTTTCTTTTTAATGTTTAGCGTACATCTCTCCAAAGTCTGTTTTTTGCTAAAAAAACTATAGTTCCGAGCACTAAGAAAAATAAAATAACTTTAATTCCTAGATTTTTTCTAACTTCTAATTCAGGCTCAGCTGCCCACTTTAAAAAAGTTACAACATCTTCTGAAAGTTGTTTTGCACTAGTATTGGTACCATCATCATAATCAACACTTCCATCAAGAATTGGTTCTGGCATGGCAATTTGATTTCCATCCATCCACTTATTATAATACATACCGTTCCCTACGTCTAATCCTTCAGGAGCTTCTTCATAACCCATAAGTAAATTATAAATGTAGTCCTCACCGTGTCGACGTGCTTTAGTAATAACACTTAAATCTGGAGGATAGGCACCATTATTATTTGCTCTGGCTTCATTATCATTAAGATATGGATTAACAAATCTATCTGCAGGACGAGCAGGTCTCTCAAACATCTCACCATCATCATTTGGCCCATCTAAAACATCATACTCAGCAGCTATTGCTTTAACTTGAGCTTCAGAAAATCCTATATCTATAAGATCTCTATAATAAAGAAGTTTCATTGAATGGCATCCAGCACATACTTCTCTATAAACCTTATATCCCCTTTGTAATGCCGCTCTATCAAAAGTTCCTGTAATGCCATTAAATGACCATTTATGTTTAGGCATTGGTTCTTTATTTGACTCAGCAGACTGAAGATTTAAAGAAAGTGTTAATATTAAAACAAATAAAATTTTTTTTAACATTTAGTGAATTTCTTTTTGACTTACAGGTGAGAGTGTTTCTTTACCACCACCGAGATATACGTCACTTATATTTAAAGGAAGTATTTTTGGTTTTTCAATCCATCCAATAAATGGGGTAATAATAAGAAAGAAAACAAAATAATACACCAATCCAATTCTTGCTATTAAAAGATATAAACCTTCAGCTGGTAACATACCAACATAGCCCAGAACAAAAAAATTAATAAAAAATAACATCATAAACCATTTATACATTGGTCTAAAATTACAGCTTCTCACTTTTGATGTATCTAACCATGGAAGAACAAAAAGAATTGCAATTGCTCCAAACATTAGTGCAACACCACCTAACTTGTCTGGTACAGCTCGTAAAATTGCATAAAATGGAGCTAAATACCAGTTAGGAACAATATGAGCTGGGGTTACTAATGGATCCGCAGGAATATAATTATCAACTTCTGCCATTAGGTTAGGTCCAAAAAAGATAACTGCTGATATAAGCACACCAAAAACACAGACAGCGATGGTATCCTTAATTAGCATATAAGGGAAAAAGTTTACGGTATCGTTTTTTGATTTAATATCAATACCAACAGGGTTGTTTGATCCATGTACATGAACTGCTGCAACATGTAAGCCTACAATACCAAATATAACAAATGGAAGGACATAATGGAGAGCAAAAAATCTATTTAATGTAGCATTTCCAACTGTATAGTCTCCAAGCAACCAAGTCTTTAAACCCTCACCGATAAATGGAATAGCGCTAAATAAGTTTGTGATAACGGTAGCACCCCAATAAGACATCTGGCCCCATGGAAGAGTATAACCAAGAAATGAAGTTGCCATCATTAGCAAATATATAAAAACACCTAATATCCAATTAAGTTCTCTTGGATATTTATATGAACCATAATACATTCCTCTAACAATATGAATGTAAACAATAATAAAGAAAAATGCAGCACCATTAGAATGGATATATCTTAAAAGCCAACCATAGTTAACATCTCTCATAATTCTCTCAACGCTATCAAAAGCCATTTCAGTATGGGGGGTATAGTTCATAGCAAGAAAAATCCCACTCACAATCATTGTGACTAGTGTGATGGTTGCTAAAGCACCAAAGCTCCAAAAATAATTACAATTTTTTGGCATTGGGTATTCACCATATTCTTTCTGGAAATAAGATATTATTGGTAGCCTAAATTCTATCCAGTTTAATACAGGATTTTTATATTTTCTAGGTTCAGAATTGCCAGTCATAATTAACCAATCTTAATAGTTGTATCATTTAAAAAAGAATATGGAGGTACTGCAAGATTTTCAGGCGCAGGTCCTTTTCTTATTCTGCCAGAAGTATCATAGTGTGATCCGTGACACGGGCAATACCAGCCATTATATTCACCTTTACTATCAGTAAGTTTTTGACCAAGTGGAACACAACCAAGATGAGTACAAACTCCGACCAATACTAACCATTCATCTTTTTTTACACGATCTACATCTTCTTCAGGATCTTTTAGATCAGAAATATTAACTGTTTTTGCCTCATCAATTTCAACCTTTGTTCTTTTACGAATAAATACTGGCTTACCTCTCCATTTGACTGTTATGCTTTGTCCTTCTTCTATTAGACTCAGGTCAACTTCTGTTGTACCCAGTGCTAAAGTGTCCTCTGCAGGGTTCATACTTTTAATGAAAGGCCATATAAATGCAGCAGTACCTACTGCACCTATTGTGATGGTGCTTAATTGTAAAAAGTCTCTTCTTTTATTATCAGGATTTTCTGCCATAAATTGATTTTCTCTTATAGCTTAAATTCGAAAAAAAATACCAAATTATATGTGCCAGCGTGACGCA
>MDSV01023074.1_pt1 | contig 11319 bp, 13 predicted proteins | sample 810851 | NCBI WGS metagenome assembly MDSV01 (sample SAMN05326640, study PRJNA326480) | marine metagenome | isolation source: seawater | place: Atlantic Ocean: North East | collected 2012 | reverse complement strand
TTCAAATTGTTTGGAATTGTCGGATGCAGTTAAGTTAGTAAATTACCGAGGAAGATTAATGCAAGAAGCAGTTCCAGAAGGAACAGCTGGTATGCTGGTTGTTTTGAATATGCCAATCAACGAAGTTTATAAAATGATAGATGATATAAACGAATCTGATGAAACTATAAACTTCTCCACCGATAATGCTGACGGTGTTTCAGTATTAGCTGGAAAAAACTCTGCGATAGAGGCTTGTAAAAACTACATTGCTAATGGCGAATTTAGAAGAGTTAAAACTCAAATGGTTCAAATGTCTGTCCCTTCTCATTGCTATTTACTTGATGAAGCTCAAGATGAGCTAGCTAAATTACTCAACGAAGTAGAATTTAAAGCCCCTTCTATTCCAGTAATTCCAAATGTTCTAGCTGAACCAACCTCTGATGTTGAAGTGATACAAGATTCACTAATAAATCAATTGACTAAGACCGTAAGATGGAGAGAAACTTTAGATTATCTTTTGAAGAATAATCTTTCTTCTTTAATAGATTCAGGTCCGGGAAAAACAATAATCAATATGGCTAGAAAGATTAAAGATATTGAGAAAATCTCTTTAGAGGCAGATTAAACATCATAATCTAAAATATTTTTCTTAATATGAGACTTCATGTCTTCATTAGAAAAACCACCTTCTTCTTCAAAGCTAACCTTGTTTTCGTTGTATAAAGAATTAGAACTTTCTTTAGAAATTGAAATGATATTGCCTTTATAAAGTTTTAGCGAGACCTTACCGTTAACTTTATTGGATACAGAATCAATCTCACTTTGGAGATTAACTCTTTTATTACTCCACCATAAGCCTTCATAAATTAATGCGGCATAATCAGGTATTAATTTATCTTTGTTTTTTATCTCTTCACCGGTTAAGCATAAAGATTCCATAGCTCTTCTAGCTTTTAATAAAATGGTCCCGCCTGGTGTTTCATAGCAACCTCTTGATTTCATCCCGGTTACTCTGGACTCAACAATATCAATTCTTCCTATTCCATGCTTGCCGCCAAGAATATTAAGTTCTTTGAATATTTGAGCAGGAGACAATTGATTTTCATTTAAAGCGATTGGGTTGCCTTCAGAAAATTCAAGAGTTATTTCCTCTGCAATTTCTGAGGCGTTTTCTAGTGATTTGGTATTTAGCCACATGTCGTTTGGCGGAGGGTTATTGAGATCTTCTAACACTCCTCCTTCATAAGAAATATGTAATAAATTCTCATCCATGGAAAAAGGTGGTTCTTCTGCTTTGGAGGCAGGCATGGGAATTTGGTGATTTTTACAATAATTCATTAGATCGGTTCTTGAAACCATATCCCACTCTCTCCATGGTGCAATCACTTCAATGGATGGATTTAAAGCATGCGCTCCTATTTCAAATCTTATCTGGTCGTTACCCTTTCCTGTTGCACCATGACAGATGATATTTGTACCTTCTGATTCACCTATTTCAACAAGTTTCTTAGCGATAAGCGGTCTAGCTATGGCTGTTCCCAAAAGGTATTCACCTTCAAAGATTGTATTGCATCGGAACATTGGAAAAACATAATCAGAAATAAATTCTTCAGTTAGATCGTCGACAATTACTTTGATTGCGCCTAAACTTTTTGCTTTTTCCTCTAAATCATCTGATATATCACCCTGACCCAAATCTGCTGTATAAGTTATAACTTCAAGATTTTTTTCTTCTTGAAGCCACTTCAGAATAACAGAAGTATCAAGACCTCCAGAATAGGCTAAAACCACTTTTTTCATAACTTATATTAGACAGATAAAAACAATTAGAGTTATGAACTTCTCAACTTTCTACTGAGTCAATCAATTCTTGCATCTCACCCGACTGATACATTTCAAACATGATATCGCTTCCACCGATCAACTCTCCCTTGACAAATAACTGAGGAAAAGTGGGCCAATTAGACACGGTGGGCAATGTTTCGCGAATCTCAGGATTGGATAGAATGTCTACAAAAGAGAATTCTTTTCCACAAGCCATTAAAATTTGGGTAGCTCTTTGAGAGAACCCGCATTGCGGTTGTTCTGGAGAACCTTTCATGTATAAAAGTATTGAATTATCTGCTATTTGAGATTTAATTTTTTCTTCTGTAGTCATGATGTTATTTTAATATATTTCTGGACTATATTCTCAATTCCATAAATTAATGATTCGGTTATTAAAGCATGGCCAATTGATACTTCTTTAATAAGACCATAAGATAATAATGTAGGCAAATTCTCCAAATTCAAGTCATGTCCTGCGTTGACCTCGAGTCCTATATTATTTGCATATTCAATGGCATCTTTGTAGGTATTCAATATAGTTTCGTCGTTTTTTTTAAAGGCTTCAGCAAAAGGACCTGTATAGATCTCTACGCGATCAACTCCAATTTCCTTAGCTGCATCTAGTTGAGACTTATCTGGATCTAAAAAAATACTACTTCGAATTTTATTGATCTTAAGATAATCCAGAACTTCAACTAGTTTGTTATGCTCGGAATGTATATTCCAGCCATGGTCTGAGGTTAGTTGAGTGCTATCATCGGGGACTAATGTACATTGAGATGGTTTTACAGATTCAATCAAATTTAAGAAACCTGGATATTCACCAAGACGGTCCTCATAGGGATTTCCTTCCACATTAAATTCAACCTCGAGTTCTTTTGTAATTTCAGCTAAATCAGACAGGTCATCGGCTCTGATATGTCTTTGATCAGGCCTGGGGTGGACCGTAATTCCGTGAGCACCCGCTTCAATAATTTTCCTTGAAAAAAATTCCAAGGAAGGGTTATTCCCTTTTCTGGAATTTCTAATCAATGCAATTTTATTGATGTTTACACTTAATTTTGTCATCACATATATCCTTGTACACCATCATAAACCAACTTCAATCCAGCGATAAGCGTACAGAAATAGCCAATGCGGTAAAACCAATCTTGATTAATTTTATCGACTAAGTACGCTCCAGCAAAAACACCCAAAGGAGCAAGGGGCAAAAGTAATAAAGAAGTATAAATATTTTGAAAATTCATCTGACCCAGATAAGCATAGGGAAGAATCTTGAATAAGTTTATCAATAAATAAAATAGACCCGCAGTGGCAACATATATTCTTCTGTCTAGGCGCATTGGTAAGAGATAAAAACTCAAAGGAATGCCTCCTGCATGAATTGAAAAACTTGTAAAACCGGAAAGTGATGGCCAAAAGTAGGATCCCCATTTTGATGGTTTTGATGGCTCAGAAGAATTTTCTCTCAGGTAATAATCGAGACAGAATATGACGGCCATCAAGCCAATAATTACTCTTACACTATCTTCTGAAAGATAACTGAAAGACAAAGTTCCTAAGATGATTCCAACGAAAGCTAAAGGCACAATGAATTTTAGAATTTTTACATCCCACATATTTCGGTATCTCCAAACGGTTACCAGATCCATGAAAATTAAGGGCAACAAAAGAATTGCTACCGCTTGAAAAGGTGGTATAAAAATTGAAAGCATTGGGATTGCAAGCAAAGAACCAAATGAGCCAGCTCCAATAAAGCCGCCCTTACCCATACCATGAAGAAATACCGAGACAATCGCTATTAAATAGAAATATGGTTCGATAATCATTTAGCCAAGATTAAAGAATTTCGTATAATTTTTTGGCTAAATTGTTAGAGGTTCTATAAAGCTTACCCAGAGAGTGTTGTCTGTTGTTGGTAAATCCAAATCCAATCTTGTGATTTAAATCGGCAAATCCCGTTGCCCCAGCAATTCCTGTATGTCCAAACATCCCATCCTTCATTCCAATTGGAGAAAAAGGAGCATCGATTTGATAACCTAGCCCAAATTTATAGGGAGCTTGGAAAAGAACAACGTCAGGACCCATTGTTTTTACTGTTGTTGCTTCTTTGATTGTATCTGGTTGGAGCATAATTTTTCCGTCTCGAGATCCTCCAGAAGCCAAAATACCAAAAAATTTTGCTATTCCTGATGCAGTGCCATGACCATTTGCAGCAGGAATTTCAGCTCTTCGCCAAGAATCTGAATTAGGATAATCCATTGGCATACCATCATTTTCATCTACTTCCATTATCTCTAAGAAAGCTTTAGCGTATTCTTCACTATTCAAAGTTTCTTTAACGATTTTTAGCTGTGTCGGAAGCAACCAATTAGGCAAAGATAAAACAAATTGGATTAAAGGATTGGGTTTTCCAGAAAGTAAAAGTAAGTCTGCACATCTACTTATTTCTTCATCATCTAAACCAATTAAAAAATCAATATTGAATTTTTGCGCAATTTCTTCTTTAAAATAGTTACCTAAAGATCTGCCATCAATCCTACGAACCAATTCACCAACCAAATATCCAAATGTGACAGCATGATAACCCTGAGTTGAACCTGGTTTTCTAATTGGCTTTTGAGCTGCAAGTTTTTCTACAATCAAATCCCAATTCTCCCAAGAGTCTTGAGGTAGCGGAGTTTGAAAGCCAAACATCCCTGCTCTATGAGTAAGGAAGTCTATTACTCTTGTATTTTCTTTGCCTTCACAAGCGTATTCTGGCCAATATTCTGCTACCAAAGAATTTGGATCTAATTTACCAGATTCAATTAATTGTAAGGCGCACGTTGAAGTCATTGCTTTTGTTACAGAAAAGACATTTACCAGAGTATCTTCATGCCACACATTTTTTCGATCTTTATCAGAATACCCGCCCCAAAGATTGAGTACTTCTTTGCCATCTACTTCAAGAGAAAATCCAGCGCCGTCATCAAACCCTGATCTAATAGCTTTATCAAAAATCGCTTCTAATTCAGAAAATTCTGAATCGCAAAAACCTTCAACGGATGGCTTAGTCATTTGGAAAGCAATCTATTTATTAAGGAAATGAATTCTTCAGGCATATCAAGAAAAAGATGATGCATTGCTCCTGGTAAGGAATGGATTATTTTTTCATCAAGATTTCCAACATAAGTCATATATTCCAAAACTTCTTGGGTGACAAGTTGGCTGGCTTGGCCATATACATAGTCAAGAGAACAATCTAATTTAGTAAATGCTTCATGTAGATCATTGTATTTATAGGTATTCGGAATCAACGGATCAGACTTCAAATACCATCCATCTGATTCCTCGACATAGGATGTTTCTGCAATATGTCTCAAGACATAGTCTTTACAAGGTTGAGAAGGAGTTAGTCTAAACCTTGCCATAGCAGTTTCTAAATCAGGACTGGCGACAACCATTCTAGCTGAGGGTCTATTGGAGGCCATTCTCTCAGCAACATTTGGTGGGATTACAATCATTGAATCCAATAGTATTAAATGATCAAAAATTTTTGGATAAATAAAAGTCGCTAAAGTAGCTATTGATCCTCCCATGCTGTGAGCAATGCAGGTGCAAGAGTTCCAAGACAAATCATTCATAACACCCTTTACGTCATCTACAAATATTTCTTGAGAGTATTCTTCCCTTCGATCGCTCTCTCCCATTCCAGAAAAGTCTAAAGCAACTACACAATGATCATTTGTTAGTGAAGGAGCTATATGGTCCCACCAAAATGAATGGGCATTGTATCCATGGAGCAATAACAAGGGCTTTTTGGATTTATCTCCCCAGATATAGTATTTGATATTACTGCCATTAATTAAAACAGAGCATTCTTCTGGACGATTTGTAATATTTTTTACAAACCATTCTGGAGCCTCGTTGAGAGGATTTTTACCTATTAACATCTAATTTAGAAAAAAATCGAATAAATTTCCTCTAAGTTTAACATCTGGACTGGAAGTAAAACCACTTTCAAAAAAGGAGGAAATTTTTGCAAAAAGAGTTTTAGAATTGGCTATCACAATGTAATTGAGTTCTTTATCTAACTCGAAAGTTCCTTTCAAGACATCACTATTTGGAACTGAAGAAAACGAACCGAGCAATTTTGTATCTTGACACGAAATCGTTCCTTCAAGTCTTGCATTCGATAATCTATCTAACTTATTTGTTTGCCTGAGAGAGGCGTAAACAATACCTTGAGAAAAATAACAACCATCAATATCGAAAGTAATTGAAATATCCTCTCCCGATAAAGACGAAATTACTGGCACTTTTCTTAAAAATCTTTTGGAATTTAAATTTATATTTAGGTCTTCAAGGGATACTTGATTACTAAGTAAGGTGGAAATTAAATTGATATTTCCTTCTAAAAAAAGTCCATTGTCATCAATTAGAAAGGATAAACTTCTCAAATTAAAACTAGTATTTAAGCTACCTATATACTCATCGCCAAATGATAAGTTGTTAATCCGTCCTGACCATATCGTTCCTTCCATACTTGAATAACTTACCTGAGGAAATAAATCGCTTAATGTTGAGGATATTAAGTTCAGAGGTAATCTGAAAACTGTAATTCCAGAAATCAATATTGCAAGGATAAAAATAACTTGTATGAATCTTTTCAATTTGTTTTTAAAAGAATAGATATTTGAGCATTAACTTTATCTTTTTTTGATTTTCTTATGTTCATTTTCTCTATTTGTCCGCCCTGCTCACCCATCGAGACCATCCAATTAAACAAGTCAATAAAATTTACTTCATTGACCCAGACCATCATTGAATCTTCACTCAAAGGCTGAGTTCGATCTATCTGGATATTTTTATCTTTTGAAGTTGAGTTTACTAAGATAGAAATATTATTTGAATAAAAATTTCTATTTGAAGCGACTGAAACTGGAATCGATTCTATATAGTTTAGACGGCTTATGATATTTTGATTCTCTTTTTCCAAAATTTTATTCTGATTGTTTAGCCAAGAGATCGTAAAGATGGCAGAAATAAAAAATATGATAAATATCAATCCGACAATTAGTATTTGCTCCCGATTGGAAAGTTGGTTTAGATTAAATCGCATTGATACTGATTTCTCCTTGAATAAAATTATTAACCCGTCTTGAAGCCCCAAGGTTTACATCTAGGCCCATAGAATTTATTAAATCTACATATTCTTGAAGTTGGTCATAGGAATTTGTTTGAACTTCGATAACAAATCTATCTCGGTCAAAAGAAATGGAAATCAAAACAATATTATCACTATTACTCACTCCATCTGAAATAACACTAATGGCATTTAATGCTGAATAATCTATTTGACCTTGGTTTATTAATCCGTTTACTTGGCTGATTAGATCAGATTCAAGAGTTTCTGAGGGAAACTTCTCTTGAAAGGTACTAATGATTTTATTTTTTAATAAATTATTTGATACATTGAGATAAGAAAATTGAATGACACCAGATAAAAGAAAAATCCCTAAAAAGGCTAGAGCAGAATAGCCATAAAACTTATAACGAAGAAAAAGTGAGTGCCAATTAATTTTTTGTTCATAAATTTTTGTAAAAAAGTTAAATGCATTTGTGACATCCGCTAGCTTTGAAAATTCACTAAGTAATTCTTTCGATGATGAGAATTTTTTCTCTTCAATATCTACATTAAGATTTGGCAAACTACTTTTTTTATCAGAAATCCATACATAAAGTTTAGAGATTTCATACTTTTTTAAAGTAAGTTCCAAAGTATTGAGAATTGATTTCTTATCTGCCAACCAAAACCATTTACCTCGCAAAGAGATAAAAGCTTTTTCCTCTAAAAGAACAAGCAAATTATCCATTGATGAGGATAAAGCTTGAATAGGAACAAGTTTTTTAATACTCGAATCTAAATTATCTTTAAAGGCTTGAATTTTTTCATGTTCAACTAGTCCTACAATTTGCGTTTTTCTGTCATGAACCCAGAAATAATCATCTGTATTTCCAAGGACTTCTTCACCGATTAGAAATGGGATTACTTTTTTTAAGTTTCTTTTAGAGGTATCAGGTATCTCAAATTTATAAAATGAAAAGTCATTAGATATGAGAATGGCGATGTCTCCTTCACCAGATTTCATACTTAAGGGAGGCTTTTCTGTGTTATTGATGTAATCAGCTGAATATAAAACTTTTAAAGTCTCATCATAGAAAATTAATTTTTGTTTGGTCACAAATATTCCCCAATCTTTCTTCGAACTACTTTTGGCGAGCCATTTTGCATCAGAATGTGGCTTTTAAAATGAAAATCCTTCTCATCAATTCTAACGTTGGTGTTCAAAATAAAATACTTAGTTTCTAATATGAGATTTTTTTTAGAGAATTTACTTGAAAATGAATTTTTTATTTCTTGTTGATTTAAGAAATCTGTTACCGAAGCATATCCTCCTAACGGTCTATTGTTGAGTATATTTCTTGCTTCGAGATCACTTAAAGAATTAGAACTCAAAGCTACTAAAATATTGGGATAAAAAGGATTAAGAGAATTTACATTGATTTTTATATCGACGGAGTTCAATACGCAAATGTAAGGTTTGAGTTTTTGAAAAACGTCCTCTGTCATGCCCTTCACATCTCTTAATTCTGTAATATCAAAAAATAGTTGATTAGAAGTTAATCTGGAGGGATTTTCATTTTGATAAAAATCATCTTCTGCGCCAAGGTAAGAATCCGGAAAAAAATCTTTATCCAGCCAGTCTATTAAGGCTGAAGATATTTCTTCTATTTTTTGTTCTTGGATAAAAAAACTTCTCATTAAATTCTTTAAAAATTCTAAGTTTTCCTCATTTGCGGTCTCATCACCTGAAGCAGAAACTGATATTAAAGAATTTAAATTAAAACACTGCCCCATATCAGAAATATTAGCCTCTAAATTTCCCCGGTCTAATGGCAAATTAATAGGACTTTCTTGAGAAAAATTATTTGCAGCAAGAACAATGTTGTTTCTATTTTCTTTTGTGCTTAGATATTTTTTCGTAAACGACTCCAAACTTAAGGTTGTAATAACTGCTTGTTGCTCACTGAGCGAAGCTTTGCTATTTTCAAGATTTACAGATACCAATGAAAATAAGCCCGCGCTCACCGATGCGATGATTGCGGTAGTAAAAAGAGCCATTACCAAGGCGGCACCTTTAAAATTTTTATCCAACAACATCGTCTCCACTAATAAAAAATATTTTTTTAAAATTTCCTTCGTTGAAGATGATGTTTACCTCCAGCAAAGTTGGATAAATTTCTATATCTGCCTCATTAAAAGGAGGCCAAATAAGATATTCGTTTTTGTCATAAAGAGCCTTTATTTCAATGTCTTCAATTTCTGAAACTAATGCAAAAGGTCTCTCTTGATATGCTGAATTTAAGTAACTTGAATAATTTCTATAAAGCACATTATCTTTTACTTTGTAATGTATTTTATTTATTGCTCCTTGATCCTCTATTCCATCCGAAGCAGAATTTCTTACCAGTTCTAATATTGGCTCTCCTTCTCTAAAATCGTTATCCAGTTTAAAAAAAGTTGGAAACTGATTAAATTCATCGGCTCTCGGGTACTGTTTAGCAACATGAAACAAATCATCTTTTAAAAGTTCGCTTAAAAGGGACAACTCATTTAAAAGTTTTGATTTTGAACTGATACCGATGGAAGAAGATACAGAGGTATTTAAGAATGACAGAGAAAGTAAACTTATTACCGAAAATAAAGTCATTACAATCAAAACCTCCACTAAGGTATAGCCTTTTAAATTATTCATTGATTGCTTTATAAACCTCCAATTTGGTTGATTTTTCTGTTGCTTGGGAGATGACTTCTACTTCAATATTCAAAGATCTTTGATTTGGATCAACTGATATTTTTCTATTCCAAACATAGGGGTAACCCATGAAATCTTCTCGTTGAGATAATAAATTATTGGTTAAATAACTTTCATCAAAATAAGATCTGATTATTACGTTTTCTGCCAGAGTTGTTCGGTAAAAATCATCGCTTAAAGAGCTTACGGTTTTGGTGCTATAAGAAAGAGAGGTAATCCCTGTGACGGCTACCAACGACAGTATAAAAAGTGAAATAAGAACCTCAACCAGTGTAAAACCTTTGATCATTCCCAATTTCCAATATCCTTATCCAAACCTTCACCGCCCTGTTGACCATCCGCGCCGTAAGAAAAAATATCAAATGGACCATAATCTCCAGGTCTTTTATATTGATAATCGTTTCCCCAAGGATCTTTTTCCAGCTTTCGAATATAACCACCTTGTCTGAATCTATCCTTAAAACGGTGGTTTGCAGGAACCTGTTTTAGAGCTTGTAAACCTTCATCGTTTGTTGGATAAGAAAACATATCTAAACGATAAAGTTCTAGTGCTTGTTCATAGATTCTTATGTCGGTTAAAGCTTTATCAGCCCTAGCCCTATCTTGACTGGGTAAGACATTAATAGCGACAACAGCAGTCAAAAGACCAATAATCATTAAAACCACTAAGATTTCAATCAAGCTGAAGCCTGATAATTTTTTGCTAAAGAGTTTTTTCATAGTTTTAGTTTAAAGTTAAAGTGTTTAATTGGATTAATGGTAACAGGATTGCAAGTACTATAAGAGCAACAAACATACCAAGAAATACCACTATCAAAGGCTCGAGAAGATTCATGGTGATTTTTGTGGAATTTTGAAATTTATCTTCCAAATACAAAGAAACTTTATCAAGCATTTCTTCGAGTCTTCCCGACCTTTCGCCATTTTCTACCATCTGAGTAACAAGAGATGGGATAACCGGAATTTTCTCTAAACTTGATGCCAATGATTCTCCTTCAGCAACTCTATTTGAAATACTTTTAATTTGTTTTCGTAAAAAATTATTGGATACCGTATCCGCTGAGATTTCTATTGCATTGATAATTGCAATGTTACTCGATCTTAAGATACTCAAAGAATTTGTAAATCTAGAAAGATCAGAGTCAATCAAAGAATTCTTAACAATTGGTATAGCCAAAAGTAATTTATCCAACTTCAAACGGAATAATTCAAATCCAATAATTCTTATCGAAAAAAGTCCGATTAACCCACTAACAAGTATCACTAAGTAAAAAATATAACTAGAAAATATCGAAGACAAAAATAAAAGAGTTTTAGTAATGAATGGTAATTCTCTGTTTAGGGAGGAAAACTGACTCACCACCTCAGGCACCACAAATGACAAAAGCAGAACAATTACAATGATTGCAATTGAAAATAAAACAAATGGATATATTAAAGCACCCATAACATCCTGAGATATTTTTGCCTTTCTCTCCAAAAGTTCGGATGTCTTTTCTAAAATCATACCTAAATCACCTGAAGTTTCTCCAGCTCGAACAAGAGCGCAATAGAGTCGATCAAAACTTTCCGGATGATCTTCAAAGGCCTCCGATAGTTTAAAACCAGCTTTTACTTTATTGGCAATATTGGTCAATTTACCTTTGAT
>MDSV01013600.1_pt1 | contig 11319 bp, 12 predicted proteins | sample 810851 | NCBI WGS metagenome assembly MDSV01 (sample SAMN05326640, study PRJNA326480) | marine metagenome | isolation source: seawater | place: Atlantic Ocean: North East | collected 2012 | reverse complement strand
CTTTTATAAACTGTGGAAAACAAATGAAGCTTCAATTGTTCATGCAACAAATATTCCATATACTGGTAGGTCACATTTTGACGGTCAAAATTTAATGGAAAGTGGTGGTACAATACCTTATAAGTTAAAAACAGGATGGCTTGGAAGGGGAATTGATATTGCTGGATTAGAGGGCTTATCTATGTCTTTGCCTATGCCTTTATTATTAAGGGGTAAAGCAAATCAAGATAATTTTTTTCCTTCGAAGTTGAGTATGCCAACTAGAAATTTAGTTGATATATTAAAACATCATTATGATGACGAACCTCTATTAAAAAAATCCTTTAATAAATTAATTAGTAGACCAATCTCTATGACTAAAGCATCAAATAATAAAAATTTAAAAACACTAGCAAGGATTGCAGGTTCAGAACTTAAAAAATCTGATGGTCCTCGAGTTGCTGTGTTTGAAGTATTTGGTTTTGATACTCATGCTGCACAAGGGGGTGCAGATGGTCAGCATGGACAAAAACTTAAACAAGTGGACTATACATTTGATGTTTTGAAAAAAACTTTAGGAGATACATTTAAAAATACTTTAATTATCACTTTAACTGAATTTGGAAGAACATTAGTTCAAAATAATGGTTATGGTACTGAACATGGTTATGGAACTTCAATTCTCTTAGGAGGAGGTTTAATTAAAAAATCTCAAGTTTATACAGACTGGCCAGGTATTAAAAATAAAAATTTATTTGAAGGAAGAGATTTAAACTCTACCTTAGATGCTCGTTCTGTCTATTGTTCAGCAATGTCAGTGTGTTTTAATACAGATTTTCAATTATTAAATAAAGAAGTTTTTCCTGATAAACAATTAAAAGATTTAACAGATACTTTATTTAAAGTTTAGCTTAAATCGTTAAACTATTGTTAAAATTGAATTAATTACTACTATCTCTTAGAGAAACAAGACCAACACCAGCAGCTTCAAATCCTCCGTCAACAGCTAAATTTTGTCCAGTTATGTAAGTTGCTTTATCAGAAGATAAAAAATAAATTGCTTCTGCAATTTCATTTTCTAAACCATATCTATTTAGTGGTATTGAATCATGATAAGCTTTTACAATATCAGGTGTATGAACTGCTTGTGCTAACTTTGTTTTGACTGGCCCAGGTGAAATGCAATTTACTCTAATTCCGTATTCACCTAATTCTACAGCTTGTTGTTGTGTTAATTGTATAATTGCTGCTTTTGAAGTGCCATAGGCAATTCTTAAAGTGGACGCTCTTAATCCAGATATAGATGCGATATTGATTATGTTACCTTTTGTTTTTTTTAAATATTTAATTACATTTTGTGTTGTTAAAAATGTACCATCTAAATTTGTATCCATTATTTTACGCCAATTTTTAAATTTTATAGTTTCAATTTTTCCAAAATCAGCTACTCCAGCATTATTTACTAAAATGTCTATTCGTTTTCCCCATTTATAAATATACTCTATCATACATTTATTATTTTTGGGGTCTGAAATATCACAAATATATTTAAGTAGTTTTTTATTTTCTAATTTAAGCTTATTAATTTCTTTTTTATCTTTATCAACTATTACAACTTTATAATTTTGATCTAAGAATATTTTAGCCGTAGCTAAACCAATACCTCTTGCAGCTCCTGTTATTATTACTACTTTATTCATAAAGTTTTACCATGTTTCACCAAATGGTCTTAATTCTACCCGAAAAGACCATGTTGACTTATCCTGAAGGGTCGTTTTATACATTTCTTCTGCTATCGCAGTTGGTTTTGAAAAATAGTCATCTGGTTTATCTGGTTTAATATAAGGTCGTGTTCTTGGTGTATCTATTGCTGCATCAATAATGAAATATGCTACATGTATACCTCTGGGACCAAATTCTCTTGCAATAGATTCAGCTAATATTCTTTGTGCAGCTTTGGTTGACGCAAAAAATCCCCAATGAGATTTTCCTCTAGTTGCAGCTGTATTCCCAGTTATTAATATACTTCCTTCTTTTTCAGACAACATATCCGGTAAAGTTTCTCTTACAAGGTATAATAGCGCTGTTGTGTTCACTCTAAAATTTACTTCCAAATCATTAGGATTTAACTCTAATATACTTCCTCGAGATGCACTTGGTGCATTATGAATAACAACGTTTGCAGGTCCTAAATTATTTTTTATTTTTTTTAATGTTATTTTAAATTTTTCAATATCACTTACGTCACACGGATAAGAAAAAACATTATTATATTTTTTCTCTAATTTTTTCAGATTTTCTTCATTTCTTGCAATCATTGCAACTTTATAGTTTTTTTTACCAAAAAGTTTTGCGATTTCAGCTCCTGTTCCTTTGTCGGGACCAACTCCTGTAACGATACAAATTTTTTCTTTTTCAGACATCAAAACAATCTTGTTTATACAAAGTATTTTTCCATCTTATTGTATTCGGCAAAGTTTTTGGTATTTCAAACTTTAACAATTCACACGATTTAAAAATTGAGTATCCTGTGATATCAGCAATTGTGAATTGATCGCCACAGATAAATTTATTTTTTTCAAGATGTTGCTCAATTCTTTGAAAAAGTAATTCAATAATTTGTACGCCTCTTTCTACAATTTCTGGCATTTGTTTAATGTCATTTCTTGTACCTGCCAATACTCTATTAATAAAGAACGATGATTTATTTCTTATAGCATTCCCTAAATGTGAATAGCCGTCTAATTCTAATCTTCTGTTCCACATATCAACATATGCTCTCATCTTCGGTGTAGATCCAAATAAATTAGGATCCGGAAAATGCTCTTCCTCTAAATATCTGCAAATACTGATACTTTCTGTTATAACTGTACCATCGTCAAGCTGGAGAAATGGAACGCAATTAAATGGATTCATGGATTTGTAAGGTTCTTTAAACTGTTCACCATCTCGAAGATTAATTTCTTGTTCTTGAATTTCTTTATTTTTAAACTTTAAAAAATTTTTTACTCTTCTTCCATTTGGAGCATGTATAAAATTATATAATTTCATTTTTAATCCTATGTTTTGATTTTATAACCGGTTTTAAATATTCTCCATATTATTATTATACATAGTAATATAAACAAAGAAATTGAAAATAGACTTATTAAAATATTTACTTCACCTGTACCAAAAAAAGAATATCTAAATCCAGATATTAAATAGAAAATGGGGTTAAATAATGTAAAAGATTGCCATAAATCTGGTAAAACATCTATCGTATAAAAACTTCCACCTAAAAAGACTAATGGAGTAATTATCAACATTGGTATAAAATTAATTTGTTCAAAGTTATCAGAACAAATTCCAATAACAAAACCTAATAAACTAAAAGACACACATGAAAGAAATAACATTAAAATCATTAAAAAAGGATATTTTATTGAAATGTCTACAAACAAAGTTGAAGTCATAAGAATTATTAGTCCTAGACTAAAGGATTTTGTTGCAGAGGCACCAACATATCCAAATACTATTTCAATATATGAAATTGGTGCAGATAATATCTCATAAGTTGTACCTAAAAATTTTGGAAAGAAAATTCCAAAAGAGGCGTTATTAACACTTTGCATAGATATAGTTAAAATTATTAGACCAGGCACAATGAAAGAACCATAAGGTACTTCATTAGTAAAATTTATATTGTTTCCAATTGCGGTTCCAAAAACAATGAAGTATAAGGCTGTTGATAAAACTGGTGAGATAAGGCTTTGAATTAAGGTTCTAAATGTACGTGACATTTCAAACATATAAATTGCTTTTATTGATCTGAAGTTAATCATTTTTTAATATTTCTACAAATATCTGTTCTAAAGAAGATTGTTTTGTTTGGACGTCAATAAGTTCAATACCATTTTTTTTTATTTCATTTAATAATGTAGTAATCCCTGTTTTTCTTTTATTTGGACTATAGTCATACTCAAAACTTTTTCCATCTTTACCAATTCTTAACTTGAATTTATCTAAATTCTTATTTATTTTTTTTATTTTTACGTTGGTGTTTATTGATAAGGTTTTTTTACTCATTCTATCAATTAAATTATTTTTTTTATCTACTAATAAAATTCTTCCATTATTGATTACAGCAATTCTATTTGCCATTAATTCTGCTTCTTCAATATAGTGTGTTGTTAAAATTATTGTTACACCACTTTTTTGAAGTTGTTGAATTGTATTCCACATATCTTTTCTTAATTCAACATCAACACCTGCTGTTGGTTCATCTAAAAAAAGAATTTTAGGTTGATGACTTAGAGCTTTTGCAATTAAAACTCTTCTTTTCATACCACCTGAGAGGGATCTTATAATTTGATCTTTCTTATCCCACAAAGTTAATTTTTTGAGTAAATTTTCTATATATTTATCATCTGATTTTTTTCCAAATAATTCTCTTGAAAAATTTACAGTATTTATAACCTTTTCGAAAGGTTCAAAGGATAATTCTTGTGGAACTATTCCAATACAGGATCGAGCTTTCTTGTAATCTTTTATTACATCAAAGCCACAAACATTAATTTTGCCAGATGTAATGGAAGAAATCCCACAAATATTTGAAATTAATGTAGTCTTTCCGGCTCCATTAGGGCCTAAAAGTGCTATAATTTCTCCTTCATTAATCTCTAGATTAATATTTTTAAGAGCAACATTATTACCTGGATAAGTTTTATGAAGGTCTTTTATTTTAATTATTGTAGTCATTTACACATTGAGCTTTATGATAGATCCTATAAGTCATTTTTTTAAAAATTAAATATTTATAATTTATGCGATTTATATTATTAGTATATATTGGCAATAATTTAAAATGGACAATCTTTAAATTTATTTCCAACAGTTTCTTTAACTATAGGTATTTCTTCAACCTTGTCACATATTTTTAGAATATTGGAAGAATTCTTAAACGGGTTACCCTTACAAGCTTCTCTTAAAATTGCAAACCCTCCAGTTTCTTGAACAGTTCTAACACATGTATAAATAAAGATGTCAGCGTAAGAACAATTATCACCAGTTATAAATGGACCTATTTTCATCTCACTAATATGGTTTTCAAGATATTCAATTCTTTTATTATGAAGAGTTGTCAAATTTGAAATTCCTAACTCCTTTCCTCCTTCAGCTAAAGTATCTGTCAGGCGTAAATTTCTCCAAAATGGTTCATTATGACCTGTGATAATATCATGAAAGGGTGATAAAATATAAGAATAGTAATCTTGTGCCCATGACCAATACATAGCTGTAAGAGCAGCATTTTCAGTTGATGTTGGTGTAAGAGGTCCTTGATATTTGTTAACTAAATATTGTACGATTGCTAATGAATCATTAAGCTCTATTCCATTCGAATGGTCTTTCATCCATGGAATAGTCCCAAAAGGTGCTTCAGTATTTTTGTCGAAATCTTCACCCATAGGTTTACTCATTAAATACTTTGCTTGTATATCATGCATTGCACAAATTATATTAATTTGAAGACCTCTTCCAACAATTGGTATATAGACAATATCAATATCACTCATTACTTTATTACTTTCCTTTTTTTCTTTATTATATAATCTTTTATTATCAAAATTTAATCAAGATTTAATAATTATTTTTAAAATTTAATATGTCTGATGAATTGTATATTACTGGTGCTGGTGTAAGTTCAGCAAGTGGAATTCCAACTTTTCGGGGTGAAGATGGTTTTTGGACCATAGGAAGTATAAATTACACACCTCAGGAAATGGCTACACGTCAAATGTATTTAAATAATCCTGGACAATTTTTATTGTGGTATTTTAAGAGGTTTATTGCATATAAGGATGCAAAGCCAAACGCAGTTCATAAATGGTTGTCAAAAAAAAAATTAATTACTCAAAACATAGATGGACTTGATGCAAAAGCTGGCAATGAGAGTTATATCAGCATTCATGGGCGATTGGATAAACTAGTAGTTTATGATGATGAAATGAAGCTTCAAACACCAATTAACGCTAATTGGAATGAAATAGATAAAAATTTAAACCCAGATAAATTAATATTATCATTATTTGATAAATTTAAAATTACTAAAAATACAAAATTTATTCCTAAGTTTGGTTTTTCATTAAAGCCTTATGTCTTACTATTTGATGAAATGTATACAGACATTTATAGATTTTCTGAAGCAGAAGAATGGATGAATATGGCAAAAAAGATGATATTTATTGGAACGTCTTTTAGTGTTAATATTACATCAATTGCTTTGAGAATAGGTATATCAAATAATATTCCAATTGAAATTATTGATCCTAAACCAATGAAATTAAATTATCCAAATATAAAATATTTTGAAATGTCAGGTGAAGAATATTGTAAATTAAAAGAAGGTTTATAAAATTTTCCATGTTGATGTAGCATATGCAGCTAATTTTCCATCTTCTCTAAATAATTTAGAATCTAGTGTACTTATTGTTCGTCCTTTTTTTAAAAAAGAGCCAATACATTTAATTTTTTCATGTTTAATAGCTGACATAAAATTCACTTTCAATTCTAAAGTAGTACCAGAACTTTGTTCATTTTTTATCAAATGTCCCATGGATATATCCATAATAGTCGTAATTATTCCTCCATGAAGAGTACCCTGTGGATTAAACATTGGTGGAACAGATTCTAATGAAACTATGCATTGGTTTGGTTCAAAATTTATTTTAGCACCTAAAAATCTTAATAAATAAAATGATCCAAATTCTTGTTTATCTGAGCTTAAACCACGTTCATGCATCTTATTACTAATTGATTTTATCTCATTATTCATATTGGTTAATCAATCTTAAGTTTTGAGAGTTTTTCAAAATCAAAAACAACCCCATGACCAGGTTTGTCTGGGGCAGGAGAGTATCCATTATTTATTGAGAGTTTTTCTTCTATATAATTATCAATTCTCCAAGCATGAAATTCCATATATGATGCATTTGGACAAGCTGCTAGCAAATGAACATGAAGTTCATGAACACCATGTGAAACTACAGGTAAATTATTTATTTCTGCAAGTTTTGCAACTTTCATATAAGCGGTTATACCACCACAAGTAGTCAGGTCCGGCTCAACATAATCAACACCATTATGCTTTATCAATAAATTCATTTCAGCCAGTGTATGCAAATTTTCTCCTGCTGCTATTGGAACTTTTCCAAGTGATCTTAGATATTTATAACCCTCAAAATCATCAGGTTTTATAGGTTCTTCTAACCAAACTAAATTAAACTTCTCAATCTCATTGAATGCTTTCATAGCTTGATTAACTGTCCATGCCTCATTAGCATCAGCCATTAATGATATATCACTTGATAAATGATTTCTCATGGCATCTAATCTCTCAAGATCTTCTTTTAATGTTTCTCTACCAAGTCTCATTTTGATTGCTTTAAACCCTTGATCAAGAGATTTTGTGGCTTCTTCTAATAGTTTATCTTTCGAAAAATTTAAATCTATATTACCTGCGTAACATAATACATTTTTTTGATACCCGCCTAATAAACTCCATAATGGTTCTTTTAGATACTTACCTTTAAGATCCCATAATGCAACATCAACAGCTGCAATTGCAAAGCTGACGGGTGCACCTCTTCCTGCGTAGTGAACCTTTTTCCACATAAGGTTCCATAAATACTCAATATATCTAGGATCTTTTTTTTTAAGTAAATCAACAAAACTATCTTTTATTATTTGTGCAATAGCTTTTCCTTGATTTTCATGAACTGTTATGTAACCAATTCCTTCAACATCATTATCATTTGTTATTCTACATATAACTAAGTCAAAAGATTTCATTATTCCTGCAGCGTAAGCTTCTACTGGTTCAGGCAAAGGAATGTTATAAGTATCAATTTTAATATCTGAAATAAACATAGAAAAAATATACAATATACTATTGAAATTTCAAACTAATTAACCATATAATATTTGGACATCGCATTCTATGGATGTCTAATTAAATCAGAAAACCGCCATAATGGGGTTTTCATTAACTTGCTTTTTAAGGAGTATATTATGACAATATTACCAACACTAGCTCTGCGTTCTTTTGTAGGTTTTGACAATCTTTTTAACGAACTAGAGAATTTTAACAATCAAAAACAAAGTTCATTTCCTGCTTATGATATCGTAAGATTATCTGATGATGAATACGAAATAACTTTAGCTGTATCTGGTTTTAATAAGAAAGATATTAATATTGATGTTCACGATGGCGTTTTAACTGTAAAAGGTCAAATTATGAGTGATGTTCAAGATAAAAATATTCAATATCTTTACAATGGAATTGCTAAAAGATCATTTGAACAAAAGTTTAGATTAGAACAGTATGTTGATGTTAAAGAGGCTAACTTATCGAATGGACTTTTAAGTATTGTTCTTAAAAGAGAAATTCCAGAGGAAAGAAAACCTAAAAAGATACCTTTAAAAGTTATCTAACATAATATTGTCTTACAAAGTGACTTGAAATGTCGCTTTGTAAGATTACATCAATATGATGGAATTTCTATTATTATGGTTTTTTAATCAAGATGTTTTTGTTAGTGGTTTAAGATATAAATCTGCTGCCGAATGTTTTACTAATGCTCAAAATGCAGGTTTAGAGTTAAGAGATGTTGGTTTGAATCCACCCACTTTTACATGTATCCCAGTATCAAATGATAAAGAATTAAAAATATATAGACAAGGCTCTATATCAAAATTTCCTTTTTAATTTCATTTTAATTTTATTACATTATAGTTAGTTTAATTAATTAATTTTGGAGGGTTAAATGAAATTAGTTTATAGTTTAATTACACTTTATTGTTATTTTTTATCTAATAGTCTTGCTTTTGCAGACACAAAAATAACTTATAAATCTGCAAAGTCAACATCATCATATTATCAGATGGGTGTCCAGATAGCAGAAGCAATGAAAAAAAACTCAAATGGTTCAATAATTATCACTATTGAGGAAAGTCAAGGCTCTGTTCAAAACGTAAAAGAAGTTAAAGCTAGAAAAGGAAATTATGTATTTACTACACCACCAGTTTTAATAAAACTAGCTATAGCAGAAAAAGCTATGTTTAAAGGAAAGGGTGATCCTAGATATTCTGATATAAGGGCATTATTCCCAATCCCTTCTTTAACAATGCATTTTGTAATGTCAAAAAAATCAGGCGTTACTAAATTTTCTGAGATGTCTGGAAAATCAATATTGATTGGCAAAGGTTCTTTTGGTGCTAGAGAAGGTGCAAAATATCTAAAAATGTTTGGTTTAGAAGGTAAGGTTAATTTAGCAAATGTTGAATTATCAAATGCTGTTCCAGCATTAAAAAATGGTCAAATTGATGGTTTTGTTACAGCTGGATCTTATCCTGCTCCAAATGTAATAGAGGCGGCATCGTCACTAGGAGTAAATGTTATTTCATTGTCAGATGATCAAATAAAAAAAACTAAAAGAACTAAGTTGATTATACCTAATGGCACTTATAAGGGTCAGAGTTCTGATATCCAAACAACATCTCTGCCAGTTGTAACTTATACAACTACAGATATGACTTCAGATGTGGCTTATAACTTAACTAAAACTTATTGGGAAAGTAAAAACTCATTAGGTCAAGCAGCCAAGTGGTGGAATGGAGTTGAATTTAATATGATAAACAATGTATCAACTAAAATTCATCCTGGCGCTTTAAAATTTTATAAAGAAAAAGGTGTTAAAATATCTTCTCATCATAATTAATGAGGGTTGATAAAAATATATGGATAATGATTGGCTTAGGGTCAATCATTTTTCATATGTACCTAATTTTTTCTGGATTGATCCCAAATTTAGTCTCAAGACCCATTCATATGGCCTTTGCTATACCTTGGATTTTTTTATATTCAGAAGATAATAAAAAAATTTTTCTTATAAATATAGTTTTAACTGTTCTCGGTGTTTTGTCTTGTTTATGGATTGCCTTAAATCATGATTTGTTATCTGATCAATATGGTTTTATTGAAAATGAATTTCAATTAATATTGGGTTTATTTTTATTATTTTTAGTTTTAGAAATGGCAAGAAGATCAGTTGGTTGGCCTTTACCATTAGTTACACTTATTGCTTTATTATATGGAATGTTTGGTAGTGTGATACCTGGAGAATTTGGTCATCCTGGAATACCAGTCAATAGTTTTTTAGGTAACTTGACTATTGCTGAAACTGGTCTTTGGGGATCTTTAACAAATGTCTCAGTTACAATTGTTTCAATTTTTGTGATATTTGGATGTTTTCTCAATGCTGGAGAGGCTGGTGAAGGTTTTATGAATATTGCCAAATTCTTCGCAGGTAAGTTAAAAGGTGGTGCTGCTAAAGTATCAATAATCTCATCAGCATTGTTTGGATCTATATCTGGTTCTGCTTCTGCTAATGTTGCATCCACAGGTTCAATTACATTGCCAACAATGAAAAAACTTGGTTATCCAAAAAAACTAGCAGCATCAGTAGAAGCTGTTGCTTCTTCTGGGGGTCAAATTATGCCACCACTCATGGGTGCAGGTGCTTTTGTTATGGTTGAGTTAACAGGAATACCTTATGATGAAATTATTGTTGCTGCTTTACTTCCTGCATTATTATTTTTCTTTACTGTTTGGATTGGAATTAATTTTTATTCAAGTATTTATGATTTAAAACCTTTGCCAGAAAAGGATACACCGAATAAAAAATTAGTTTTTTTTACATTTATATTTTTTCTTATTCCTTTTTTTATTTTGTTATTTTTCATGTTTATTGGTTTTACTCCACAATTTTCTGCTTCAATAGCAATTTTGATATCGTTTGTATTATTATTTTTTAATTTAAATACAAAATTTGATATTAAGATAGGATTTGAGAGATTTAAAAAAGCTTGTAATTTGTGTGGGAAACAAATTTCGTTAATTGCTTCAATAATTTTATGCGCTTCCTTGATTATAGGTGTTTTGGCAATGACAGGGCTGGGTATAAAGTTGACATCTTTAATAATGTCTTTTTCAAATAATAATGTTTGGCTAGCATTATTATTTACTGCTATAGCATGTTTGATTTTAGGAATGGAAGTTCCAACTACTGCAGCTTATATAATTTGCGTAACAGTAGCTGGGCCTGCATTGATAGATATGGGTTTAGATATTCTTCTAGTACATTTATTTGTATTTTGGTTTGCCCTTTTATCTACAATAACTCCTCCAGTATGTGGAACAGTTTTTATTGCGGCTGGAATGGTAAATGAAAATTGGGTAAAAGTATCTATAACATCTATGATATTAGGATTAGGTCTTTATTTTATTCCTCTTGGTATGGT
>MDSV01212785.1_pt1 | contig 11320 bp, 16 predicted proteins | sample 810851 | NCBI WGS metagenome assembly MDSV01 (sample SAMN05326640, study PRJNA326480) | marine metagenome | isolation source: seawater | place: Atlantic Ocean: North East | collected 2012 | reverse complement strand
TACAAACTTGATAAGTCAAATAAAGCAAAGTAATTTAAGATTTAAAATAATTCGACACAAACAGAAAAAAAATGCTTTCATCAGAAGAATCTTTGAAAATTTTAAAAGAAACTAACGCATTAATTGAAGGTCATTTTATACTTTCCTCTGGCTTACATAGCTCGAAATATGTTCAATGTGCACAATTGATGAGTAAACCAAATAAAGCTACAAAAATATGTGAGTCTCTTGCGAATAAAATTAAAAAAGAATTCAATGATTTTAATCTAATATTATCCCCTGCCATGGGAGGAATTATCGTTGGTTATGAATTGGGAAAAATTTTAGATAAACAGACTATATTTTCCGAGAGGGTAAATAATGAATTTAAATTAAGAAGAGATTTTACAATTAAAGAAGGAGATAAAGTTCTAATTGTGGAAGACGTAATTACTACAGGAAAATCTAGTATGGAATGTTCTAAATTAGTGACATTAAATAATGCAAATATAGTTGGCTATGCCTGTATAATAGATAGATCTAATGGCAAATCAAAAATTAAAGGAAAAATTATTTCTCAAGTACAGTTAAATATACCAACATATAGCAAAGACAATTTACCCAAAGAATTATTATCGATAGAAGCAGTTAAACCTGGAAGCAGAAATCTTTAATGAAACGAATTAGGTTGGGCGTAAATATAGATCATGTTGCAACTGTTAGAAATGCAAGAGGGGAAACTTACCCAAGCCCTTTAAGAGCGGCATTATTAGCTGAGAAAAATGGCGCAGACTCAATTACCATTCATTTAAGAGAAGATAGAAGACATATTAACGAATTTGATTTAAAATTAATTATTAAAAAATTAAAGATTCCACTAAATTTAGAGATTGCAGCTACAATTGAAATGTTAAAAATTGCTTCCAGAAGCAGACCACCTTTTATATGTGTTGTTCCTGAAAAAAGAAAAGAAATAACAACAGAGGGAGGACTTAATTTAAATCATAATAAAATTTTTTTAAAAATATTAATTAAAAAACTAAAGAAAAATAAATCACGTATTAGTCTCTTCATAGAGCCTAGTCTAAAGGATTTAGAAAAAGCAAAAAAATTAAATGCCGATTGTGTAGAAATACACACTGGTAAACTTTGTAATCTTATCAATAAAAAAAAAAATTATAAAAAAGAACTTCAGAGAATTCAAAAAGTAGTTAATCAAGGTAATAAACTAGGACTTGAAGTGCATGCGGGTCATGGATTGACTTATACTTCAGCAAAAATATTATCTAAAATAAAAGGAATTCAAGAGTTTAACATTGGCCATTTTTTAGTTGGCGAGTCAATATTTGAAGGTATTCCTTCAACAATTAAAAAATTTAAAAAAATTTTAAAATCATGAATATATATGGAATAGGAACCGACATTATTAGTGTTGACAGAATAAAGAGCTCTTTAAAAAGTAAATTTTTTATTAGTCGTATTTTTAACAAAAAAGAAATTTTAAAATGTAAAAAGATTAATAAAAGTATTAATTGCTATGCTAAAAGATTTGCAGCAAAAGAAGCATTTTCAAAAGCGTTAGGTACTGGAATTTCAAATGGCATTAATTTTAATGAGATTGTAATTTTAAATCAAAAATCAGGAAAACCCTATATTAATATTATTGGGCAAACAAAAAAAATACTTAATAAAAAATTTAAAAGAAAAAAAATAAAAATTTCATTATCTCTTTCTGATGAAAAAAAATATGCTGTTGCTTTTGTAACGATATCTATATGAATTCAAAAAAAATCATTCACTCTATTTATGATAATGCAAAAACTTTAATAGGAGCTTTGATAATAGCAGTTTTAATTAGGTCACTTCTATTTCAGCCTTTTTATATACCTTCATCATCAATGGAACCTACTTTATTAGTTGGAGATCGTATATTTGTATCAAAATACGTATATGGATACAGTAAACACTCGTTTCCATTTAGTCCTAATATTACTAACAAGCGCTTTTTTTCAAAACATCCTAAAAGAGGAGATTTAGTAGTTTTTAAAACACCTGCTGACAATAGAACAGATTATATTAAAAGATTAATTGGGATGCCTGGAGATACAATACAATTTGTTGAAGGTGAAATACTTATAAATAATAAAAAGATTTTAAGAAAACAAATCAAAAATGAAAAAATTATAAGATGTGGAAATTTTTTACTAGAAACAAATATTTTTATTGAAACATTGCCAAATGGATTACAACATTTAGTTGCTTATAAAAAAAAAGGTTCATTACAAAATACTAAGATTTTCAAAGTCCCTAAAAATCATTATTTCTTACTCGGTGATAATAGGGATTGCTCAAAAGATAGCAGGTATTTAGATAGTGTCGGTTACGTAAAAAATTTAAATTTAGTAGGGGAAGCTAGATTAATATTTTTTTCTAACGATACTAACATAAGCAGCTTAATGAAATTTTGGAATATAAATAAGTCATTTAGAATTGATAGATTATTTAAGAGTTTATAATGGAAAAAAAAATTAAAGAGCTTGAAAAAATTATAAAATATAATTTTAAAAAATTATCAATATTAGAAAAAGCATTAACTCATAAAAGTTATGATAATAATATTAATAATGAAAAACTTGAGTTTTTAGGTGATAGAGTTTTAGGTCTTGTTATTTCTGAAAAACTTTTAGATAAATTTCCTAATGAAAAAGAGGGAATAATCGATAAAAAATTTGCTAATTTGGTTAATAAAAAAACATGTTTATTGATTGCAAGAAAAATAAATTTAAAAAAATTTATCTTATTAGGATCATCACATAAAAAACTTGAAAGATCAGCTGATAAAATTAGCAGTGATTGTTTAGAGGCAATCGTTGGAGCCATTTATTTAGATGGTGGACTCAAATTTGCTGAAAAATTTATTCTAAATTTTTGGGAGGAATTTTTATTAAAATCTACTATTACTTTAATAGACTCCAAAACAAAACTGCAAGAATTTAGTTTGAAAAAATTTAAAGAACTCCCGAAATATGTTTTTTTTAAAAAAAGTGGGCCTCAACATAGACCATTATTTAAAACAGAAGTACAAATTCCCAATTCAAAAAAGATTATTGGTGTAGGTTCATCTAAAAAAAATGCTCAACAAAATGCTGCAGCAAAACTTTTAAAGATTTTAAATATATGATTTGGGAAGACGAATGTTACTTATTATCTAAAAGAAAATTTAGAGAAAATGCAAATATAATTAATATTTTTACTCAAAAAAAAGGAAAATTAGATGGTATAGTTTATGGTGGCACTTCAAGAAAAATCAGAAATTATCTGCAGATTTCAAATAAGTTATTTGTTTCACATATTTCAAAAAGTGAAAATAAAATAGGATATCTAAAAACTGAGCTAATCAAACCCATTTCACCTTTATATTTTAACGACAAAGAAAGAACTTCAGCACTAATTTCAATTTGTTCACTGTTAAATATTTTATTACCTGACTCGCAACCAAATAAGAAAATTTATGAATCTTTTGAAAAATTTATTAATTCAATTATTCTTGAAAATTGGATTTTTCTTTATATTTTTTTTGAAATTAATCTTATTAAAGACTTAGGATATGATACAAATTTAATTGAACATTTAAATAATATCAATACAAATAAAGATTTTCTAAAAATTAAAATTGATGGATATATTTATGAAATTCCAAATTATCTAATAAAAAATAAAATACCTGAAAATTTTACAAATTTAATTATTCGTAAGTCACTTTATTTTACTAGACAAGTAATGCTTAATAAATTTTTTATACCAAATAATCTACGTTTTCCAAAATCACGTCTTATTCTTGAAAATTATTTCAATTAAATTTTAATTTTTTTGCAATATCTAAAGCAAAATATGAAACAATTGCTGAAGCACCGGCTCTTTTAAAACACATTAAACTTTCAATTATTGCTTCTTCGTTAATTAATTTACTTTTAATTCCATTTTTAATTAAACTATATTCACCCGAAACTTGATAGGCAAGAACAGGTATTTTAAAATTTTCTTTTACTTTTTGGATAATATCTAAATAGGGTAATCCGGGTTTAACCATAACCATATCAGCACCTTCTTTAATATCTAAAGCAACTTCTCTTAAGGACTCGGCGCTATTAGCAAAATTCATTTGGTAATTTTTTTTATCACTTTTTAAGGATTTATTTGATCCAACTGCATCTCTAAAAGGACCATAGAAGTTCGAGGCATATTTAACAGCGTAAGAAAGAATTTGCACATCGTAAAATTTATTTTTATCAAGATGTTTTCTAATTTTACCAACTCGTCCATCCATCATGTCTGAAGGCGCTATCACATCACAACCCATTTGAGCTTGCAATAGAGCTTGTTTTACCAGCACATCAATAGTTTCGTCATTTATTACATAATTATTTTTTAATAACCCATCATGTCCATGACTTGTATATGGATCCAGCGCAACATCTGTCATTATTCCAACAGCATTCTTAAATCTTTTTTTAATAAATCTTATGGCTCTACAAACTAAATTATTTTCATTTAACGCTTCTTTACCAAACTTGTCTTTTTTTTTATATGGTGTAGATGGAAAAAGAGCTACCATTGGTATATTATTCTTTATAACGTTATTTATAATTATTCCTAACTGATCTACGGAATATCTATAAACACCTGGCATCGATTTAATAACTTGTTTTTTATTTCTTCCTTCAATAAGGAAAATTGGATAAATTAAATCATTACTAGATAAATTGTTTTCTTGTACTAGGCTTCTAGACCAGTTATATTTTCTGGATCTACGTAGTCTCAAACTAGGATATTTACCGGTAATCATGTTTTATTTATTTTAATATGCGACAAATGTATTATACAAATATATAATACAAAAAGGTAAATAACAATAACCTATGGCTTCAGACTCAAAAAATATAGTGAATTTGGATTTAAAAAAAGACGAAAAAATTTTAAATTTTTCAGATTTTCAAAAACAGAATTTAAAATTTGATATTGTCAAACTTCAAGAAGCTTATAAACAAATAATTCATACTAAAAAATTTGATGATGGTGGAGGGATTTCTCATTTTGGTGCTATATGCCTAACTAGAAAGCCTGGTGACCCTGAGTCAGTTAAAGGTCATAAGGCTAGAGGTCTATATTGGACTAAACCAGATCAATCAGGAAAAGAATTTTCTAGAGATGTTATTATAGATGAATCAGAATACTCAGAATTTGTACCTGATTATGAGAACACTTATTTCAAAGAGGTATATGATGTTATATCATCTAAATATAAATTGGGCAGAGTGAGAATTTTGCTGAAAGAACCAAGATCAACATTAAGTTGGCACAGAGACCCAGAACCAAGATTACATATACCTATTATAACAAATCCAGGTTGTTTAATGGTTATCGACAATGTTGCAAAACACATGCCTGCTGATGGATCTGCTTGGGTCACAAATAATACAAAGTATCATAACGCATTTAATGGAGGTGAAGAAAATAGAGTTCATCTTGTTGCCTGTGTGTTAGATTATAAATTTAATTAAATTGAGTTTTTTATTTAAAAAAATCTGTATTGCCTCGGACCACGCAGGCTATACTTTGAAGGAAACAATTAAAGATCATCTTATAAACAAGCATGTTTCAATTTTTGATTTAGGTCCATACGAAAACAAATCGGTAGACTATCCAGACTTTGCTAAAAGACTAGCTAAGCGAGTCAAAGCAAAAAAGAGTGATATTGGAATCCTAGTGTGTGGTTCTGGTACAGGTATGGCTATAAGTGCCAATAAAATCAAAGATATAAGAGCGGCAGTTTGCTATAGTTTGAAGTCTACTAGATTGTCTAGACAGCACAATAATGCTAATATAATTGCATTAGGTGCAAGATTAACAAAAAAAAACCTATCATTAAAATTAGTTGAATTGTTTTTAAAAACTAAATTTGAAGGTGGTAGACATTTAAAAAGGATTAAAAAAATATAATGTCAGTAATTAAATTAGATAAATATTTAAATAGTTTTTTTAAATTAAATTTAAAGGATGCAGATAAAGAACTTTATGACTCAATAAGAGATGAGTTTACAAGACAACAAAATCATATTGAATTGATTGCATCTGAAAATATAGTATCTAAAGCTGTTTTAGAGGCACAAGGTTCAGTTTTGACAAATAAATATGCTGAAGGTTATCCTTCAAAAAGATATTATGGCGGTTGCGAGCATGTAGATGTTTCAGAAAATCTAGCGATCGAAAGAGCAAAAAAATTATTTGATTGTAAATTTGCAAACGTTCAACCTCACTCAGGTGCTCAGGCTAATGGCGCTGTATATTTGGCGCTTTTAAAACCAGGGGATACCACTTTAGCAATGAGTCTTAATTCTGGTGGTCACTTGACTCACGGAGCAAAGCCAGCTCAATCTGGTAAATGGTTTAATGCACTTCATTACGAAGTTGATAAGGAAACAGGCTTAATTGATTATAACGCCGTGGAAAAACTTGCTTTAGAAAATAAACCAAAACTTATAATCGCAGGAGGTAGTGCATATTCGAGAATAATTGATTTTAAAAGATTTAGAGAAATATGCGATAAGATAGGTGCATATCTTTTGGTTGATATGGCACATTTGTCTGGTTTAGTAGCCGGAGGAGCATATCCAAATCCAACTAAATACGCTGATGTTGTAACTTCTACAACACATAAAGTTTTAAGAGGTCCTAGAGGGGGGATCATTTTAACAAATAACGAGGAGTTAGCAAAAAAATTTAACAGTGCAATTTTTCCAGGCTTACAAGGAGGACCGCTTATGCATGTAATTGCAGCCAAAGCAGTTTGTTTCAAAGAGGCTTTATCAGATGAATTTAAAATATATACAAGAAATGTAATTAAAAATGCAAAAGTTTTATCAGAAAGATTATCCGAAAAAGGTTTTAAAATTTTTTCAGGTGGCACAGACACGCATTTAATGCTTCTTGATCTAAGATCATTTAAAGTTACTGGCAAAGACGCACAAGCTTCATTAGGAAGAGCCAATATAACTTGCAACAAAAATGGAATTCCATTTGATACAGAAAGCCCATTCATAACTTCCGGAATAAGATTGGGTACTCCCGCTTGTACTACGAGAGGTTTCAAAGAAGAAGAGTTTAAGTTGGTAGCAGATTTAATATATAAAGTAGTTAAAGGTTTAAGTGAGAACAAGAATGATAATTCTAAAATAGAAAACGAAGTTAAGAAAGAGATTATTGACCTTTGTTCTTCTTTTCCTATATATGGAAATTAATTAATTTATGCTTTGTCCTTTTTGTAGAGAAAAAGATACATCAGTAGTTGACTCAAGACCGACAGAAGACGGCACTGCTATCAGAAGAAGAAGATTATGTGGTTGTGATAGAAAAGAGAGGTTTACAACTTTTGAAAGAGTACAATTTCAAGAATTAACTGTAATTAAAGGTAATGGAAAAAGAGAACCATTTGACAGGGATAAAATTTCAAAATCTATACGAATAGCTACAAGAAAAAGACCAATTGACTCTGAAACAATCGAAAAGTTTATTTCAAAAATAGTTAGAAATTTAGAAGGTCTTGGGGAAAGTGAAATTCCCACACCAACAATTGGAAAATTTATTATGGATGGTTTATCATCACTAGATAAAGTTGCTTATGTTCGTTTTGCTTCTGTTTACAAAAATTTCAAAGAAGCAAAAGATTTTGAACAATTCGTGGGCAATTTAGATGAAAATAAATCATAACTATTACATAGATTTAGCTTTTCAAATAGCAGAAAAAAATCTAGGTAAAACTAGTATAAACCCATCAGTAGGAACAGTTGTTGTTAAAAATAATACTGTTATATCATCTGCAGTAACTTCATATAATGGTCGACCGCACTCAGAATTTAATGCTCTAAAAAATTTAAAGGATTGTACTGGAGCATCATTGTATACAACTCTAGAGCCCTGTACTCATTACGGTGAAACTCCACCGTGCATAAATATAATATTTAAAAAAAATATTAAAAATGTTTTTTATGCATTTGAGGATCCGGATATTAGAACTTTTAAAAAAGCGAAAAAATTTCTTAAACAAAAAGGTATTAAAACAAAACTAATACATACAAAAAAATATAGCCATTTTTATGAAAGTTATTTTATTAATAAAAAATTATCTATTCCTTTTATTACTGGAAAAATTGCAATATCCAAAGATTATTTAACTATAAACAAAAAAAATAAATGGATAACAAATGAATTTTCAAGAAACGTGGTTCATTTATTTAGAAATAAACATGACTGTATTTTATCAACCTCAAAAACAATTAATCAAGATGACCCTCTATTAAATTGTAGAATAAATGGATTAGATAATAATAGGCCTGATTTATTCATTGTTGATTTAAAACTAAAATTAAAAAAAAAAATTATCCTTAAATAATCATTTAAAAGCCAGAAAAATTTTTTTAATTACTAGTAAAAATAATTTAAATAAAGCCTCAGAGTATAAAAAATTGGGTTATAAAATTATATTCATTAATCAATTAAAAGATAAAAGTGATTTTAATTTACTATTTAAAAAAATTTATAAAATTGGATATTCTAGAATGTTAGTTGAAGTAGGTTTAACCTTTTTGAATAGTTTAATTCATAATAAAATGATTCACGACTTGTACATTTTTAGAAGCAATATAAGGCTGGGTAAAAATGGGAAAAATAATGATACATCAAAATATTTAAAAAAGATTAATCCAAAATTACTAACAATTAATTTAAATGGTGATAATCTTTTTAAAAAAGAGTTTTATTATGTTTAACGGGATAGTTTTTAATACAGGAAAAGTAAAAAATATTATAAGAAAAAGAAAAAGTATTTACGTTGAAATTGAAACTAATATTAATTTTAAAAAAAATGAATTAGGATCATCAATATGTTGTAACGGGGTTTGCTTGACTCTTGAAAAAATATTTAAAAATAAAATTTTTTTTTATATTTCAAATGAAACACTTAAAAGATCAAACTTTAAGCACTTAAAATTAAATCAAATAATAAATCTAGAAAAATCTTTATCATTTGGTAAAAGTATATCGGGTCACTTTATTCAAGGCCACGTTGACACTGTAGCAAAAATAAAAAAGATAGAGTTTATAGATAAAGCCTGGGTGATTAATTTAGAGATTTTGGACAAAAGATTAAATAAATTCCTTATAGAAAAAGCATCTATATCTATTAATGGTGTGTCTCTTACTATTGCAAAAGTTTATACGAATTCATTTAAAATTACTATTATCCCTCACACATTAAAACTAACTAATTTAAAGAATTTAAAAGTTAATAGTTTGGTAAACGTAGAATTAGATATATTTAGTAAATATATATATAAATATTCTAACTAAATGCCAAAAAATAAATTTTCAAAAATATCTTCTATTATTAAGGATGCTAAAAATGGCAAGATGTTTATTTTAGTTGATGATAAAAATAGAGAAAATGAGGGAGATCTAATTATACCTGGTTCTAAATGTAATTCCAAAAGTATAAATTTCATGGCTAAACATGGCAGAGGATTAATTTGCTTAGCGTTAACAAAAAAACAAGTTGATAATTTAAAATTACCTTTAATGTCATCAATTAATAAATCCAGGATGCAAACTGCTTTCACAATATCTATTGAGGCAAAAAAAGGAATTACTACCGGTATATCAGCACATGATCGAGCTAAGACAATTAAAACTGCAATCAACCCAAAAGTAAAAAAAAGTGAAATTGTATCTCCTGGTCATGTTTTTCCTCTTGTTGCTAGAAATGGTGGAGTCTTAGAGAGAGCAGGACATACAGAGGCATCAGTTGATATCTCAAAATTATCTAAATTAAATCCAAGTTCAGTAATCTGTGAAGTTATGAATGAGGATGGAAGGATGGCTAGATTAAATGATCTTTTTAAATTTTCAAAAAAGCATAAAATTAAATTAGCATCTATTGAAGATTTAATTTCATATCGATTTAAATTTGAAAAATTAGTTAATAGAATTACTTCTAAGTCTTTAAACATTAATAAGATTGGAAAGGTAAATATTTATGTTTATAAAAATAAACTAGAAAATAATATTAATTTTGCAATAGCAAAGGGCAAATTTAATCAAAAAAAATCAATACCAGTTAGAGTTCTCTCAAATAAAATTGGAACCAAGAACATTATAAATGATAATAATATTAAAAAATCTCTTATGGTTATGTCCAAATACAAGAATTTTTTATTACTAATTATAAATAATAATAATAACAATTCTAAACAAAATAGCATAAATACTCTTAGGTATTATGGTATTGGTGCGCAAATTATTAAAGACTTAAATATTAAAAATATGATATTAATTTCAAGAAGTAAGAAAAAAATTATCGGACTTGATGGTTTTGGTTTAAAAATTAAAAAACAGATCATAATAAAATGAAAAAAATTTTAATAGTTAATGCAAATTATTACAAAAATATTTCAAAAAAATTAGTATTAAGTTCAAAGAAAAAATTAGGAAATAGTGTTAAAGTACAGATTATAAATGTGCCCGGGATTTATGAAATTCCTATTGCAATAAGAAAAAATATAAAAAAGTTTGATGGATTCGTTGCTTTGGGTTGCGTGATTAAAGGGCAAACACCTCATTTTGATTTAATATGTTCTTCAACATTTAATTCAATTTTAAATATTTCAGTAGCTTTTAATAAACCAGTAGGTAATGGGATAATTACTGCTTATAATATGAGACAAGCTCTCCAAAGATCTAAAAGCACGATAAGCAATAAATCAAATAAAGGATTAGAAGCTGCTAATGCAGTCATGTCTATTTTACAAAATGGACCTAAAAAAATCTAAAAATTCTTCTCCTCGGATAAAAGTAATTCAAAAGCTCTATAATACTTTAATGAACCCAGATGCTTTAATTGAGTATCCTAAAAGTCAATATAAAAAATTTATTAAGGATGTAGTAACAGGGACGTTAGAGAGATCTGATTTAATCGAGGATCAGATAAAATCTTTCTTAGTTAATGATATAAACCTAGCTAAAACTGATAAATTATTAAAAATTATACTTTTTGCTGCTATTTTTGAGCTAATGTTTAAGCTCAATACTCCAAAAAAAGTAATAATCAAGGAATATCTATTAGCTTCTGAACATTTTTTAGAAAAAATCCAAATAGGTTATTTGAACGCTATACTAGATAAAATCTCCAAAGAATTAAGAAAAGATCACTAAAAGATGTTATTTTTATTGAAGTTTAGCTTGCGTTTTTAATATTAATTTGGCATTTATGCGCTTTAAATCATGACTAATT
>MDSV01061257.1_pt1 | contig 11320 bp, 5 predicted proteins | sample 810851 | NCBI WGS metagenome assembly MDSV01 (sample SAMN05326640, study PRJNA326480) | marine metagenome | isolation source: seawater | place: Atlantic Ocean: North East | collected 2012 | reverse complement strand
TGTCTCGCGACGTTTTCGGATGGAATCGCCGACTCGAGTCGAGTCTTCCTTTTCCGCTTCCTCTTCCTCTTCCTCGTCGTCATCGTCTGACTACGATATGTTACAAGCCATGTGCGAAGCGGTGCAATTATGCGCAAAGCTCACCTCAAAGACGCAGAAATTGTTGGAGACTTCCGACCAAGTCTCGAAATCGGACGATAGTCCGGTGACGGTGGCAGATTACGCCGCCCAAGCGGTGGTTTCGTACGTGTTGGAACAGAAATATCCAGACGTGGCTTTGTTAGCCGAGGAAGACGCGAAAGCGTTGAGAGGAGGAAGCAAAGAGGCGCAAGGACTTTTAGAGAAGATTACGGAAATCACCAATGATTGCGTGTTTGGTGACGATGTGTCTGAGTACCTTTCCCGAGAGGAAGTAGCGCGATTGATTGATCGCGGGAACCACGAAGGCGGGAGCGAATCGACATTTTTCGTCTTAGATCCCATCGACGGGACGAAAGGATTTATCAACCAGAGACAATATGCTATCGCGCTCGGGTTGTGCGAGAAAGGGAAGGTTGTTGGAGGTGTTTTAGGGTGCCCGAATATGCCTATGACAAAGATACCGGAGAACGTGGACGCGTTGGAGACGGAGAAACCAGGAGTGATCTTCGCGGCGTATGAAAATTTTGGGTGTAAGTACGCCGCGATGGACGCGAAGGAACCGTTAGGAAAGGATAGTTTTATCGCGACGAGCGATCAATTTGTAAAGTGCGGGAAAGATGGTGCGAGGTATATGGAATCGTGGGGGGATTCCATTGTCGCTGATCACGCGTTTACGAATGCTTTGAGCGAGAAGGTTGGAATCACCCGGAAAGCGCTCCGGATTGATTCACAGGCAAAATACGGGAGTTTGAGCAGAGGAGACGCCCATATTTATTTAAGATTCCCGCCGAAAACGTACAGAGAGAAGGTATGGGATCATGCAGCTGGTGCGATTATAGTATCAGAGTCTGGTGGTGTCATTTCCGACGCGGCTGGAGTACCGCTTGAATTTGGAAAGGGGAGGTTTCTCGACATCAACGGAGGGATCGTCGCGAGCTCAACTCCAGAGTTGCACGAACAACTGCTGAAAGCGATTGCAGATTTGCGGTAAAAAGAGATTACTGTAGCATTGATTGTGATGATAGTAACAATGAATAATAGGTGTAATACAGATACCGTACATGGTAGATAAATTTTGAATACAATTGTGTACAATTTTTAATGTTTAAGTTGAACTTCCTCGCGCGGGATTTCATTCGTAATAATAAATAAACAGATGACCTCTTCACGGTGTTATGTTTTCTGTGTCGCGTTTGTTTCTTTCTTTCGCGGGGCTTTGAGGTTTAAGACCCATCACGGAGTCAAAATTGTTTTTCTTCTTGTTCATATAGGTGAGTGCGACTTCACTCTCATCTCGAGCTGCATCGGGGTAATCAAAAATTCCGCTAAGCGATATTCCGCTGCTCGGCGTAGTAGCTTGCTTTGCTCCGACCGTTTTCTCTTTCGGCGTGACGACCGCTTTATCAGTAGTAGTAGCAGAGCTCTTCTTCGCGTTTGAGTTTATGTCGTTTTCTTGATTACCGAACATATCCGCCGGGAATAAGTTTTCGAAGAAGTCTACTATGGCGTCGAAACCGTTCAAATCTTTTTTTGCCTCTGGTATTATCGGCCGCAAACGCTCCTCAAAGGCTTGCACCATATCATCGTAACTTTTACCTCCTACACCTTGTCCTACATCCACACACTTAGTCGCCAGTTTGCGCAAATGCCCGAAAAACACCAACATTGCAACTTCTTCTCGAGAAATACCGGTGAAAACGAACGTTTTAAGATCCCCGTATTGACTTCTGTTTTCCAAAAATTTCTCCGGAAACTCGCTCCAATGAATAAGATCCAAAGAATTCGCCCCGGTATAAATGTGTTCTAAAAGCTTGTACCCATCGTTAAAGCTCTTTTGATTCTCGTTCGTGTTGATTATAGTAAAGTTCTTCGCCCAGACTGAGTTTGATTCCCGTGGCGTTATGAACATGTGCTTGGACCAGTTCTCAAAGGACAAATCCCACGTGCTCAGAACCCAAGGTAAGAAGAACGTCCAAAACGCCGCTATCGGCGACTGCATCTTCAAGAATGCGTACATATAGTAACTGAAATAAAAGCCGACGACAGTTTTGAGCGCATCTTTTACGCTTCTGTTCTTATACACCCACAAAGTGAGCTCGATCGGGCCGAATACGGCGTTTCGAATCCAATACATAATAAATTGCGATATCGAGTCTCTTTGGTACTTACTCGTGGATGCTAATACTTTCGCATTTCTCACTCGATCTTGGTCTTTATCGAACGCGCACTCATCCGGCATCACTGCGCTTCGGTGGAAAAAATATACCCCACTGGGCACACCAAACGCTGGCGCCAACAAAATCGACGGAACGCGGTTCAAAAATCGAGCAGTTTTCCCTTTAAATACATCGTACTTTGAAAACTTACTCAAAATAGACATGAATTGTTTCCCAAACAAAGCGCGCGTGACTACCAACCACACGAATCCAACAAAGTGATCTCTTTTGCGATTTTTCAACTCATCGATGTTAATTACCGTCACTAAAAGGAAGATGCTCAACGGTAAGTACACGCAAACGCTCGCCAGCGTCTCCACCAACGGCCAGTCTCTCTCGTCGCACAACAGTTGCGTTTTGATTTTATCAGCCACAAAATCTGGTATAAATTTAACTCTCCTCTCTTTTCTCTTCTTTGTTTGGTCTTTCATCAATACGGTGGTGTACGTCTTGTCGGCGTTGGTCACATACCCGACGTAATTCGGTTCCGGAAACAAATTGTTCAGGAAGGAAAACGGCGAGTTTTGTTTTTGTTCTTCTTCCTTTTCCCCTTTCTTGCCGTTCTCGAAACTCAGTTTTCGCAACGGCGATTTCTTTCCCTCTTTCTTCGTTCCGTCCGTATTCGGCGGCGGCGGCGTCGACGGTGTTTTCGTCTTTGTCGTAGTACCGTTCTTCGCTGATTCTGGCACCTTCAATTCTTTTTCCGGTGTCGGTTGAAACAGTTCTTGGAACGCTCTCAACGGCGAGTTGTCCACCTCTCCTTTCTTACCATCGTTGTCGTCGCTCTTTGTGGTAACTTTCACGAGTCGATAGTTGATTACATCGTATCTCGTCTTTCGAAAGACATCCACTCGCTTCTTGAACCACCGGACGAAAACGAAAGTCAAATGAATTGCGATAATTAACAGCAGCAACGAGCTGAAATAAAACAACGCCAACGAATCGAGGGATTGCAATTTCGTCGCCAACTCGACCAAACGAGAATCAGTGGTGCGAGGGACTCTGTTCTTCTTGTAAAAGTCCGTGTCTTTGACGCTGTCTAAGATGAAAATCATCGCGACTCTCGCGTTCAGCGCAAACGAAACCGGTCTTTCTTTTTTTGTGGTGATGAATTTTTTCTTTTTTTGTGCTTTCTGTCCCCTTTCCACGTTTCATCCAAAAAGCTATGAATAATAATATTAATATAACCTTTATATAATACAAACTCTCGCATCTCGTCTCATTCCTCTCTCTCTCTCTCTCTCTCTCTCTCTCTCTCTGCGCTTTCTCACTTGCTCACCGCGGAAGAAGACGCACTTTCCAACCCAGACGGTTTCATGTTCCCCGTGACTTTCATTTTATCCGCGGCGGCTTTGTAATACTCGCTCGGGTCCATGTGTTCTGCGCCTCCACCTTCGCTCGGGTGAAACGGTTTCTCGGTTTCTCGAAGCCATTTTTCTCTCCCACCTTGCTTTTGCCAGAAATTGTTTTGCGTTTGAGAGACGTCCCACATCATTTTGAGGTGGTCGGGTAACGGCGCGAGCGTGGAGGCGGCAATGGCGCCGGACGCGGCGACGGCGGGGACGCCGACGCCCGGGAAGACAGAGTCACCGCACCGCAAGAGTTTCGGGATGGGGGTTAACACGCCCGGTTGCGGGATGTTTGGTAACGGTAAGACGTCGAATAAGTTACCACCAGCTTGTAAAGCCGGACCATACGTACCTTTGTGGCGTCGTAAAAACCGTTGGTGCGTCTGAGGGGAGGCGTAAATTTCAACTTCCACGCGTTCGCGAATGTCCGGGATAATGCGCTCGATAGTTTCCCATAAAATTTCCGCCCGCTCGCGTTTGAAATCTTCGTAATCTTTTGTGCCTCTTTGTCTTTCTTTCCAAATATCGTACGGTTCTGAACCAGCGGTGTAGACGTGAATGATGTGTTTCCCTTCGGGCGCGACTTCAGGGTCTAACACGGTTGGGATGAATATAGTCACTACGTTTTGCGGATCACCCAACGGACGATTCCAATCTCGAATGCACAAGTGCGAGGGATCTAAATCCGGTAAACCGGTCGCGTCAATACCTAAGAATAAATGCATGATGGACCCGAGCGCTGGAATTTCAGACATCTCTTCCTTCCACTCCACGGAACGGTCCAATTGTTGCGCTTTCAAAACCTCCGCATCCGGTAACATAGGCACGGTATCCCAAATAGTCGCGTTGGACACCACCGCATTTCTCGCTTTTATCACTTTTCCGTTTTTTAATCGCACGCCTTTCGCTTCACCATCTTGGACGATAATCTCTTCCACGTGCGATTTCAATTGCAGCTCTCCGCCAAATTTTTCTAAACAATACGTCAACTTATCTACGACCGCTTGCGTTCCACCTTCTGGTGCGCACAACGACGCCCCCGGTCGATGAAACCCAGGAATACTATAAATCATCGTCGCACCCATGGTCCCTTCCGCTGGAAATCCGCTGAAAAACGCCAACATATCAATCCACCGTTTCAAAAACTTATCCGTCACGTATTGTTCGGACAACTTATGAAACGAATCTAAAATATACGGAATGTCTAACATAACCATCGGGTGCGTCAAATAAAACGGAATGGCAATTACCGTAGATACGAGCAACCCGGCATCTTGTCTCAACGCGGTTAACGGGCACGCGTCCAACGCGTCGTACAGCGGTTCCAACCGTCCTTTCAACGCCTTCCACTCCTTAATGGCCAACTCTGGATTATCCGATTGTTCTCTCAGCAAATCGCAAAATCCACCCGGCGCTTCGTCGTCTCCAGTTTGAAACCTCCAGTGCCCTTCTTCCGTCCAAAGCGAAATTCCATCGTACGTCTTCACCGGCATTTCCTCTCCTAAAGCATCGAAAACCATCCTCAACGGGTTCCCGGTCGGTCGATCCAACCCTTCCCAAATAGACGGGCCAACCTCGAACTTGTACAAATCACCTTCCGGCGTTTTGTGATCGAACATGTGGCAACATCCTCCGGCTAAATAGTGCGACTCGAACACTTTGACCGAGTTCCCGTACCGAGCGAGTAGCGACGCGCAGGATAAACCACCAATTCCAGATCCGATGACAACGCAGTCGTACTCTTCGTCCGGAGATTCGATGGAACCAGCCATCGCTTTGACGAAAACAGATCGGCCCCGCTTTGTTCTTCTCGCACCACTGGTACTGCTTCGGACGTTCGCTGCTCGCTTTTGCCGAAGCTCAGAGTTACTGCCGCGCATCGTCGTCGTCGTCGTCATCGTCATCGAAGAAACCATTCTTCTCGTTTGATGAGATGCGTTCTTCGCGTCTCAATAAAATATTTTTGTCGCGTCGTGATGAGATGAAGAACAATAAAGAAACCGCTCGTCGTCGTCTCGCGTGGGATGATGCGATTTAATAACGAAGATGAGCGGTTAGCAAACGCTTCTTTTCTTTTCTTCTTCTTTTTCTCGTTAGAGCTCGTCCGCCCGCGCGGGGTTGTTGTGGTGCAGTTCGTTCAATTTCTATTTAAATATCGCGGTTTTGGCGTATCTTTTTTATCCTTTCGGATGCCAGCTGTCGGGGGGTCCCGCTGCGCACAAAAATGAAAATACACGCACGAGAGATCTTTCCACCAAAATTTTGGTGGAGGAAAGAGGCGCTTTTTGTGCTTTTTGATCCGAAAAAATGAGTCTCTGCGGGCTCTCTTTTTGGTTGTTTTGCAAGAGAGAGAGAGAGAGAGTCGGGACAAAAAACACTCATCAAATCTCTCGAAGAAAGAAAGCAGAGTTGTTGATTGAACGCACAAAACGCAACGCGACGCGACGACGAGAAAGAGGAGAAAGAGGAAGAGGAAACGGAGGACAAAAAGGTTCCTGAGGTTCCTTTAAAGTTTTCATCATCTCCCTCGCTTCAAAACCACCACTTTTAGCGAAGAAGAATCAATCTCACAGGATGAAAGCCTTGAAAATAGAAGTCGCCGCCCCGCCGTCGGAGGAGAACGAAAATTTGGAGGAGAACGATGATTTGGGAGGTCCTTTAGTCGTTTCTTTACGCAACGCGCCGACGACTTTAACCGACGGCACGTACGCCTTCAACCTTTTCAGAGGTAATCCGGATACGAGCGATAAGGAATTAGAGGAGGAGTTCGGGAAGGATGCGTACGAACGGGCGTATACCTTTTCCAATGGCAAACTTGGAAACGGCGACACGCCGCATTCGGAACGGCATTTAGTGGTGGTCGGGAGAGGCGACGGGTGCGACGTCGTGGGGAAGAATTTCGCGCACGAGAAGTGTGGGTTTAGCATGGGCGTGCTGCCGAAAGATGAGACTTCGGGCGTGATGGCACACGAAGGTGGAGGATCGATGCACGTTTTGGGTCGGTTAGTGCCAGTCGGGAAGAAAGATTCGGGCGAGTACGTGTTGAAGTTACAGAGGTTATGTGGCGATTCCGTGGTGCACTTGACGACGAGACCGCAGAACTTCAACTATCACTTCAACAGAGACGACGAAGAAAAGTTGGATTACGACAATATTGACGTGAGAAGGGCCATTGCTGCCGATGCGACGAGGTTGTTTTCCTCGCAAAAGAGGCAAAGACAACAGGCGAAGCTCATGTCGGCGAGAAAGTTGGACTCGGATGCAATCGCATCGCCGAAGCTGTTGGAATCACAAATTGGGAAAGCGTCAAGGTTTGCAATGACGAGAAAAGATTTGATGCAGAAAGCGGGAGAGCAGAGAAATTTACCCCCGCACGATTTGGAGGCGACAAAGCCACACGAGGCGTTCCCTTGGAAATTAACGCCGGGTTATGTTTTGTTCTCGCATAATTTACCATACAACGATTTCATGAAAGCTGGAAAGAGGAAGACGTTAGAGGCTATGATAGAGGTTTTTGGTGGGTCGGAGAAACCGAAAGCGATTATGGATTTGTTACCGATGATTTACGTGACCGATCCGAATTGGGCGATTTCTGACGGCGACCATACTTTTGACGCCGTGGAGAAAGGTAAGGCCTTGGCGTTTATGGACGCACTTTTACAATTTGCGAGCTTGAAGAGTGGGCGAGTAAAAGAAACGAGACCGAAAAGAATAGAGAAGAAGAAACGAAAGCGAAAAGAGGAAGGAGAGGAAGGAGAAGAAGGCGTGAAGAAGGTAGAAGACGGGGAAAAAGAAGAAGAGGAAGAAGAAGAAGAAGAAATAGAAACGATAGAAGAGGAAGTGAAGCACAAGTGGTTGTTCACAAAACCTGAGCGTGTAAATCCGCTCATACAGCAGTGTATCATCGATACTTTTACTGAAGTAGAAGTTGGAGACGAGACGCAATACGGCGAGTCGCGACTACGAACGAAGAGACTCAAGGATTTACTCATCCTTCACATTATTCTTCTCGCGTTGCGCATATCAAACTGGCAATTGGATACTGAATCCCTACGCGCCGCTTTGAAATTGAAAACGACCGAGTTTACGCCGATGTATAAGCAATTAGGCGCGAGTAAAGTTACGTCGATTAAGCATAAAAAAGACGAATCGCCGACGGTTGCACTCGTCATGGCTGAGCGTCAGCTCGGGACCATTTTACCGGAAATCAAGAACCGCGTACAAGCGAAGAAGAAGAAAGAATATTAATAGTATTCGGTCGAACGAGATAGATTCTCATGTGATAAAATATAGGCTAGGCTTCTAGGCTTCTAGCGCCGCCCTGCAAGACGTTTCCGTTTCCCCGGCGCGTTCTCAAAGCTACATCCACCGTCGTTCCCGCCCTCCCCAAAACACTCCACTCCACCCCATCTCTCGTCTATTTTCGCGCAGTCGAATAGTTCCTTTCCTAATTTTTCGTTCACCGCGTTGTGCACTTCACACATCCACTCCTGAAAGCTCACCGAACTGTCCACCTCGGGAGGATTTCTCTCAATAACCGTCTTAAAGTGCGTCTGACACTCTTTGCACGGATATAAAGTCGCCATGGCGTTGATTAAATTCTTCGCGTCTCTCTTCTCTCTTTCCGTCGGTTCGTCCGGGTACTGCGAAGCTATCGAATGCAACAGAAGCCACGTCGCTCTTCCCAAGTCTTCCTTGGAAACGTATTCCGTGGAAGACGCTCCTAGGGGATTTTCTCTGTCGATGATGTGTTCTCCTCTTTTGTCTTCTTCGCGATGACTTTCGCTCCGGTTATCATCGTAGTGCTGCTGCTTATGGTGGTGGTGGTGCCGAGGTTGTTTACTCGTTGTATTCGAAGCGCCAAAGCCGCCGCCGTCCGTCGTCGTCGTCGCGCCGTGCTGGGAGATCTTTCGAAACCACCACGACGGTGAGTTTTGCGACATCCTGATTTTTGTGTGAAAAAAGCGTGAAATTTTGAAATGTCTCTTCTTCGTCGTCTTCTTCTTTTGTTGTTTGTGTTTCTGAAAAAGCTTTACTCACAATCGCCCCGCGCGCGTTTATTAAAGTGTGTTTATGATATAATCAAGCACACAAACACACGCACACACAAACACACACACAGAGAGAGAGAGAGAAATGATATCGTCGAAACGTGAACAACAACACGGAGGAAAGACTTTATCATCATCGCAGCAATAACTTTTTTTTACCTCATCATCGCATCGCGAAGAGTGCATACAAATTTTCGCACCACGCTCCTCCATTTGTAATAAGCTTTTTTAGCAGCACGAGATGGAAAGCGCCTTGCGCGAATCATTGACGCGGCTCGCAAGAGTCGCGCGACGAGAATCGGCGCACGCCGTTGGACCTGAAGATGAGTCGAAGCAAATTATCGCGACGATACAGGTACGTTTTGTTTTTGTAGGGGTGGGAATTTTGTTTTCGTGTGTTTGTTTTCCGAGAGAGAAGGAGAGAGAGAACGAAGACAAACTCTGTGTATCTAACCGACCAATTTTTTATTCCAACGCTACAACAGGAAACCTTGGAGGCTGCGCACGAGGAGGACATCCCAGCTTTATCGGCAATATTTTTGGACCCTGACGTTGGAATTTTGAACTATTTGAAAGAAACTTCGAACGTGTTCGCGAAAGATGTGCAAGCGGCTCGGGCGAAGGCTTTCGACGCGATTACTAAACATATCGAACGCGTCGGTCAAAATCAAAGTTCATCAAATGCGAGGGAAATGCGCGATCTGTGCATGCAGCAGTTCCGCAGCGAGCAACAGAATACGACTAAAGCTGCTGCTTTGGGACCGATAATTGCGCTTTTTGGTATGCAGCTGCCTTTCGACGCGACGGAGGAAGAGTTGAAGAAAGTAGGGGAATCGTTGCGAAGAGATTACGAAAGAACTGCAAAGACGCCGACGGTAAAGTCTTTAATTTTGAAGGCGTGCGCGGCTTTGCACGCAAATTTTGATGTTGACTACAAGGAGGAAGATGCTGCGCGAGACGCACATCCAAGATGGTTGATTAATAAGGCATTGGGGATATTAGACGACCAAATTGGATCGGCTGATTCTGACGACGACGACGACGTGGAAAATGAAGAGGAAGTAAAAGGCGCGAGCGGGAAAGAAAAGAAAAAAATCGACATGGTATTGATCTCCGGTGCACTCGAAGCGATTGCTTCTTCTTTACAATCTGTCCCGGATAAGATTTCAACGAGTTCGCGAAAGGCCTTATCTAAAATTTTGCTCAAAGCGTTGGAACCTCCATCTTATGGTCAACGCAGCGAAGTTCCGAAAAGCGCGATGAAAGTTGTCGAATGCGTGGGCGCAATTTTAAAAAAAGAGTTCATCGAGTTTGCTCCTGAAATTTTTGAGAAACTCTTAGAACTCAGAGTGTGCTCGAATAAAGATCTCACTAGAAACGCGATGGTTTCTTTAGATGCATTTTTGATAACCTTAAGAGATGCGTTGATGGACAATACTTTATTCGAGGAAAGCAAACGAATCGAGACTATGAAAAGCATGATGGGAAAGGTTAAAGAGCTTTTAGAAACAAAGTACGATAAAAACTCAAACCCTCGAAAGATTACTGTAGCGGTCCGTGCTCTAGGCAAACTAGCGAAACCTGCATTCTACATGTCGAGCGATGAGCTGGCGATGGATTTAGACGAGCTGATGGAACAATTAGCGAGATTTACTTTAGAAGAAAAATTCGCTGCGGGAGGTAACGCCTTTGAGAAGAGATTTGAATCCATGGAAAGACAGGTTGCACTCTTGATCGCATACACGGACGTTCTCGAATTGCAGCAAACTGTTGATGAAGCTACGTTAGATATGGTTGCTTCTATATTACGTTGGATATTTGAACATTATTCAACCGAAGTTGATACGAGAAAACGTGTCGTGCACGACGCCATTGTCAATTTATTTCAGACGTTATACGAGAGAGGCGGAGCGCTACGAAGTTTGTTTAGCAGGTGCGGACAGGCGTTAGTCCTTTTGACGTTGCGTGTTGGTCCACCCGATCCTATTGATAGGTTGTTGGTGGATGCCCCCCCGATACAGCTTTGGCCAAGGTACGTCGATTTGTGGGTTCGCTTACTCGGGGGTGACGAAAAGTACGAAAGATTCAAGCCGAATAGAGCGTCAAAACGTCGCATCTCATCTTCTGGGTCTGATACTAAGAGACGCTCGCAGAGTATCGACTCGGCGGTGGCAACGGAGCATTTATCAGAAAATTCCATGAATGTGCATGGAATGGATATCGATGTAGTCATAGATCAGCAAACCCAAATTGCCCAGGGTGCGGCAAGTGCTACGTACGACTGTTTCATGGAGCATATACTTTTGATATGCAATACTCTCGAACTTGGTGTTCGAGAGTCTACGGTGATCAAGCCTGGTGCGAGCTTAGGAGACGAAGCGCAGGAAAAGGATGCGAAAATTCCAGAAGATTTAGTAGATAAAAACATAGAAGCAAACGCCTTGATAGCGTTAAATTTAGAAGGTAGTTTAGAGGCCAAAAATCCAGGAGACGTGCAAACTTTTCTTGGCTTAGTCGATTTCTTCCGTAAAGTCATCGACGAATCCCCTTCAAGCCATATGTG